>Ga0325411_1000727_pt1 | contig 35158 bp, 30 predicted proteins | sample PopdelMetagenome_13_FD_206181 | JGI IMG/M metagenome (GOLD analysis project Ga0325411, IMG submission 206181) | Populus deltoides microbial communities from Bellville, Georgia, United States - Xylem-PdIQD-R4 | ecosystem: Host-associated > Plants > Phyllosphere > Stem > Wood/Secondary xylem...
ATGACTTCTTGTTAAAACTGTTAATCATAATTATAATTTTAAGAGTGTAGCGTAGATTATGATTTTTTAAAACTTTAATTATAAAAGGCTATAATTTATAATTTTTTTAAAAAAAATATTTATTTAAATCATAATAATAAAAATCATTACAATATCAAACATGTATCGATATTTATCAGATTTTATAGGTCTCTATGTATTTATTAAGATCAGAAAAACTATTAAATTGTCTTTTAAAATACCATCAATAGCGTTTGTTGGTATCGTGAATGCATAAGCAATATTCATAAGTAATTTTGAGATTTGTAGGACTCGAACTAGTGATTTTAAAAAAATAAATCTAGAGTATTATCAGTTAAGCTATACCCTTAAAGTTCATTTATCATAATTATCATTATTAAGATATCATGGAGCACTTGCATTTCTCAAATATTTTGCTTATTTAATAAACACATGTAACCAAATAATTTTGCAATCTAGCATTCATCATATAATTTTATATATATATATATATATATATATATATATACACACACAAATTCCAGTATCTCTCTCTCTCTATCAATAATACACTACAAGACGTCAACGGCTTCCTCTATACCCAAATTATCCCACTATGAATTATTTTTGTATTATTCTTATTGACTAGGACTTATACTCTCTCTCCCTCTCTCTCCATATACATGGCCACGTGAGGAACAAATTAAAAACTGTATATGGGTTGTCTCTACAAATTAAAAACTTCTTACTGTTCATGGATTAAGAACACTACAGTATAATTTTTATAAATTAATACTAGATAAATTAAAAATCTTAATTAAGTTTTTTATTTAGATTAAAAATTTAAATTTAAATAATATCTTAATTAATAAATAATTTTTTATGATATGAATTCATAGTAATTTAACTGTCGCATTTTGTGTGCGCATTATATATAAACACATAATTTTTGTGAAGACAACTTCCCTTTGTAACAAGTGTGCGCATGTTTCAACCATCTAGTAGGTGGTCTAGTGATAAGAACTTGGGATCAAGGGATTTACTTTCCCTGTGGTATTAAGTTCGACTCATGTGGTTGTTAATATGATGATCACTAGAAGGTTACATAGTCGTTAACTTCAGGATTTGTGAGATTAGTCGAAGTGCGCATAAGTTGACCTGAACACCCACATTAATAAAATAAAATAAAAAATATAAATTTTATGTCAAATTATTTCAAGTGTGCAATACCTCGAAAACAAATTGTCATGGTGTGATAAATATTCTTTTACGATTATGTGATTGATGTAATCGAATTATTGAGAGACATAATTTTTTATAAACTCATTTTATGTGTTCGGGATGGATATAGTATTCAATTTTAGTACGGGTAAAATAATATAAATATATAACTAAATTAATTAAGATGTAAAACATCCAAAAAAAAATTACAAGTTTGTAATATAAAATTAAAATAGTTACATATATTATAAAAAATACTCCATATGATTTTTTTTTTATAATTCACATTTGCAAGACTTCAAATATTAAAAACGTTATAGGATCTTTTTATTATCAACATTTTGAAAAAAAAAATTCAGTATAAGTAACCAAAAAATCATTTAACTAACCATCCTCGTAACTAACCATAAATTATTTATTTTAACCAACTAACACATAACCATAAATTATTTATTCATCAATTTCTCACCGTTTTTTTTCAAGTTACATTGAAAATTCAACTACAATTAAACAACTTAATTAAATCTATTTCAATCATCATCAACACAACAACACATTCTAAATATACATAGCTAACTAACATATACTTTGGTTCCCAAAGTTCTCATTACCCTTTAAATGGTCGGCTCTACTTTTACCATAAACACCCAATTTTTATTCTTCAATTACGTTTTATTTAGAGTTATTTACATTCTATTCCATCCCAAGAACATCACATTTTTATAAAAAAAATTTCAATTTAACATTTAAGAACCCTAATTCAAAATTTAGGAATTTTGAATAAACTTTGATAATCTTTACTTAAATTTGTACAACCGAGTTTATAACGTTTTACCCCATAATGAGATAAACATCGAATGTTAACCGGTAAAAGTTTTATGCTCCTTCTTTTTTTTTCTCTTAATGTCTTGAGTTTACTCTCTCTACTCCATTTCCCTCACTTCATTTTCCCTTTAATTCTTGAGTTAGATGTGTTTAATACTCACTCTCTTATGTTTTAGTGAGAAATCTCTAAAAAAAGAATTTCTTCTAATTTTTTAGCACTGGCTGATAATTTAAGGGGAAGAAGAAGCTGAATTTTCAATTTTCCCAACTTATTTATGAAAATACCATTAAAGAGTTTACATGTTATATTCCGTTTGACTATTGATATTCTCTCATTGCCTTTTCAAATTTAGATTACTCTAAAAATTTAACTCAAGATAGAGCAATATGTCAAGAGGCTCCTCATAAAGTTTCAGTTCAATCTGGTAGTCGGATTAAGAGTTATGCTCAATAGCATAAAACTGGTCAATAAGTGATTTTACATCAAAATCTAAATTTTCTTATTCAATCATTACTAGAACTATATCAGTTATTTTTACTAAGTTCTCAAGATCATTTTTTTATTCCAAAATATATTTATTTTTTTATTTCATCATTTATTTTTTTTATAGACTTAGTACAGTTTCATGATAACATTATTGATTTTTAACCGAGGTTTAAACCAATATTTTTTCTTGTAGTTCTTTCTTAACTTTTATTTTTTATTTCTATTATAATTTCTTCAAATTATTTTCTCATTCTAAAAAAATATCAATTTCAAATTTTTGGTGATTAAAAAAGAAAGATCAAATTTATATGCAAAAATATTGATTGCAGGTTAATTACTTTGAAGGGATAATTACATAGTAGCGTGCTAATTTTACAACTTTTCTCAATCGAATATATATATATATATTATAATTTCTTCATTTGAGTACGTTATTTTTTTTCCAAAAGCTCTAATTATATACCTTCTTCTACCTCGTTTTGACCTTAACTTGTTGCTGATACACTAACACTTTCACTTTAGTATATAGTATCATCTTTCTCATTATGATACATATAAAAACACTTTTTGGAAAAATCATATTTAGCCTCTTTTCATTACTCTTTTTTATTTTGATTTTTTTTAAAATTATATTTTATATCATGTATTATGGAATATGTTAGAATAGAGAATATTGTATTATTAATGTATTGACTTATCCTATATAATATGCTACATCGTAACACATGTACTGCTCTAATTATATAAATAGCAGAGGTGGCTATCTCATTAGATTACGCCTTTTAATTATCATAAACCTTGTTTCAACTTGATATCAAAGTCAATTTATCTTAATGGGTTTATTCTTTAAATGACATCCCCTTTAATTATTTTATATTGCTACTGCTTCAAACAAAATCATCTACAACGCTACTGTTTCTCTGCAACGTTGATTTATTCTTCAAACAGCGACCCCTCTATTGCTTCTTAGCAACAAAATCATCTCCTCTATTTGTTGTCCATTGCTACTCCTCCATCAGCAGCGATATTGCTTCTTTACAACTCTAACTTTCTGCCTCACGATCAGCATGTTATTACTTGCTTCATTGTGCTACTGTTTCTGCATTCTTTTGCTATTTCTTTGCTACTACTCCAGAGTTAACTTCTGTTTTTTCTACTCATCTTCTGCAATATGGATCCTTCGGTTGTTTTTGTAGTTGGCACCAATTTCGGCGCTTCTTCTCCCAACATCAATGCATCATGCTTCCCTCAACTACGATAGCAACTATTATCCCCCTCTCAAATACACAGCAAGTCATCAACCTCAAACTCACCAATTCTAATTATCTATTTTGGTGTATGCAGATAAAGCCATATCTAATTGGCCAAGGGGTTTTCTCGTTTGTCGATGGCTCGCATTCCTGCCCTTCTCCGCTTGATATGTCTAGTCACTCTACTACCGCCTCTACCAACATTAATTGTGGTCCTTCTCAAGCGTTTCATATATGAAAATAACAAGATCAACTCATACTCAATGCTTTACTCTCATCCCTCTCCATTGATGTTCTTCACCTTGTGTTTGACTGCCCAACTTCGGCAAGTGTTTGGAGCACCCTAGAACATGCCCTTGCCTCTCCATCCAACTCTAAGATTATGCAATTACATGGCTCTCTTCAGGATCTTCGTCAAGGTGATGATATTGTCACTCTCTACCTGCAAAAAGCTAAAGGCTTATTTGACAAACTAGCAGCAGCAGGCAGACCTATCTCCCTCACTGAGTTCAATCTCTATGTTTTTCGGCGCCTTCACGGTGAATTTCAAGATTTAGTTACTAGTCTGTTGACCAAACCTGAGCCTCTTACGTACTCTGAGCTCTATAGTCACTTATCTACACATGAATTTAAACACAAGAACTCTCTTCAATCCATTCCAACAACTGCACCGTTGTTGCCTATACCCTCCCTCCGCATATGTTGCACAGCATGCCTTTGCTGGATTAATGGCAGTGGCTCCTCTTCTCATCGAGGCAGAGGAAGAAGAGAAGGTTGGAGAGGTAACTCCAACAGCAATTATAACCAGTACCCTAGCCAGCCTTACCGTGGAAACAGTAGGAGCTCTTCCTAGCAGAACACCAGGAGCTACGGCAGCAACTGGCAGCAGCAGAAACAAGGAGGGCAACACTGGTGGCCTCGGCAGATTAGATGTCAACTTTGCAGCAACATCGGACACTCTACACAGTAATGCTCTTAGCTTGTGCATCATGGGAATCAAGCCTCGGCCAACCTCTTCTTTAGTGATGCTTCAGCAGCAAATCCTGTCATGTGGTTCCCCAATACAAGTGTGAATCAACATATTACTCCAGACATTACCGGTATGACACATGCAAACCCTTATCTTGGTAATGATCAATTATATATTGGTGATGGTAAGGGACTTATTGTATCTAATACTGCTCATAGAATTTTGCATACTCCAAAACGAACCTTTACTCTGTCTAATATTCTACATGTTCCAAAAATTAAGAAAAGACTCTTATATATTCAACAATATTGTTGTGAAAATTATGTCTTTTATTAGTTTCACTCTTCTTTTTTTTATGTCAAGGATCTCATAACCAAGGCAATTCTTCTTTCAGGTCAAAGTAAAGATGGTCTCTATATCCTTACCAAGTCCTCTGCCACGTGTCTTCCTCAGGCTTTTCTGTCCACCTATGTCGATGTTTGGCATCGTTGCCTCGATCATCCCAACTCTCGTGTTTTGAGTCTCTTAGCATTAAATAAAAAGGTTGTCTATACTTCTCGTCTTTTAAATTTTCAATTTCAAGCGTGTCTACTAGGAAAATCATCTCGTCTATCTTTAGAACCTACAGGTCATCAAACATCTACTCCTCTTGAACTTATTTTTAGTGATGTGTGGGCTTATGCTCCTATGTTATCTTCAAATGGTTTTTTTTATTTTGTTATTTTTATAGATGCGCATACAAAATTTATCTGGTTTTATCCTTTTATCGTCAAATCTGATGTCTTCAATGTGTTTCATCAATTTCAAGTCTTTGTCGAACGACAATTCTTTCAAAAAATTAAATACGTTCAAACTGACCAGGGTGGTGAATATCATAAATTAAATTCATTATTTAAAACCATTGGTATTCATCATCACCTCATATGCCTAAATACGCATGAACAGAATGGTATTGTTGAGCATCATCGTCGTCATCACATTGTTGAAACTGGTCTTACTCTTCTTGGTCAGTGTAAATCACCTTTAAAATTTTATACTTATGCTTTTGAAACCTCTATTTACCTCATTAATCATATGCCCACACCGGTTTTGTGCAACAAATCTTCTTTTGAATGTTTGCTTCATCAACCACCTAATTATGATTTTTTATGTACTTTTAGATGTTTATGTTTTCCCTTCTATCGACCTTATAATGCTCATAAGTTAGATAATCACTCCACTCCATGTGTATTCTTAGGCTATAGTTCATCTCATCTAGGGTATCATTGTCTTGACTTATCGTCTAAACGTCTCTAAATCTCCCGTCATGTTCGATTTAATGAACATGTGTTTCTATTTCTCAAATCTGTCTATTTTCCTTCACCCACCAGCTATACTCATCCACCTACCATTGTCACACACCTTTCCTCGCTCACCATCTTTCCGTCTACCATACCATCAACCTTACCACCCACATCCTCTAACCTTGTTGTCCCCTTATCACCATCTACCTCCATATTTGTTGATCATTTTACAAGTATAAGGTCTGCAACGCCGACGTTGTCTGTGTTAACGTCTCCTCCAGTTGTTGTGTCTCTAGTACGATCATCCAGCTCTTCCTCTCCATCTAGATCATCTGTCGTGTCTTCACCTGGTTTGGACCTTTGTGTTGATCTGTCCAGTTATACTCTTCCACGGTAACCGTCCCCTGTTTAGACCCCTACTACTCTAGCATAGCGACAGCACCCCATGGTGTTGCGTCCTAGACATAATAGGACTATCAACATCACTCCAGTCGCTGCTTCTTCCTCACAGCTTCCAGCTTCACGGGTAATGTCTCCCTCCACTCTCGAACCTCTTACTTTTAAGGAGGCCAACCATTTAATATGCTGGCATACTACCATGAAGTCTGAAATTACAACTTTACATACCAATGGTACTTGGTCCTTGGTACCTTTTGATCCCTTCATGAATGTGGTTGGCGGCTAATGAGTGTACAAAATAAAGTGTTGAGTTGATGGTGTTATTGACCACTATAAGACTCATTTGGTTGCGCGTGGGTTCACTCAATAGGAAGACATTGATTACTCAAAAACCTTCAGTCATGTTGTTAAACCAACTACCATTCGGTTAATTCACACTATTGTCGTGTCTAAATGATGACAGATTCGACAACTTGATGTTCACAATGCCTTCCTCAATGGTTCACTTCGAGAGGTTGTTTACATGGCACAACCCACAGGTTTTGTAGACTTTGCTCTGCTAAATCATGTCTATCTTTTTCATGTCTCTGTATGGTCTAAAACAAGCCCCTCGAGCTTGGTACACTCACCTGAGTGACTTCCTTCATACTATTAGTTTTTGAGCTTCCAAGGTTGATACCTCTCTCTTTATTCTGACGAGGAATCATGTTATTTGCTATCTGCTTATCTATGTTGATGACATCTTGCTCACTAGTAACAACTCTTTCTTAATTCATCATCTTATTACCTTACTGAGTTCAAAATTTAAGCTCCGTGACTTGGGTAATGCTCATTATTTTTTTAGGGTTGGGGTCACATCTACCAATGTGGGACTCATGCTGAGTCAATATAAATATGTTCTTGATATTCTCTGTCATGCTGGTATGTCATCCTAAAAACCTGTTGATACATCAGCCTCTATTTCCAAGCTTGATTTGTCATCTACTGTGTTATTCTCAGATTCCACTCGCTTTTGACAAATTCTTGGTGCTCTTCAGGATCTCACATTTACTAGATTGGAAATCTGTTATGCTGTCAACAAGGTCTGTCAGTTTATGCATGCTCCTACTGAGAGTCAATGGGCTGCTGTTAAACGTATCTTGTGTTACTTGAAAGGTACGTCATCTTATGACACCCACCTTACTCATGGCTCATCTTTATCCTTTCATGGGTTCACTGACACCAATTGGGCGGGGAGTGTTGATGATTGAAAATTTACTAGTGGATATATTATTTTTATCGGTACCACCCCTGTTTCATGGAAATCTAGGAAGCAACGCATTGTTGCTCGCTCCTTCACTGAAGTAGAGTATAAAGCTTTAGCTGATGGTACTGCTAAGGTTCTTTGGTTACGTTATCTTCTGACAGATCTGTGTTTTTCCACTAGTTCTGTTACTACTATCTGATGCGATAATTTGGGTGTTACTTATCTGTTTGCTAATCTGATTTTTCATACTCGAACAAAACATGTTGAAGTTGATTATCACTTTGTTCGTGATCGAGTGGCCAAAAAAAAGATTCAAATTTGCTTCATCTCCTCCAAAGATCAATTAGTAGATGTTCTTACTAAGCCACTCTTTTAGTTTACATTTGCTCTTTTACGTTTCAAGCTTCATGTGGATAACCCATCTTCAGCTTAAAGAGATGTATTATGAAATATGTTAGAATAGAAAATATTATATTATTAATGTATTGATTTATTGTGTATAGTATACTACACTGTAACACATGCACTACTCTAATTATATAAATAGTAGAGGTGACTACCTCATTAGGTTGAGTCTTTTAATTATCATAAACCTTATTTCAACTTCATATAGTTTATAAATTTGTAGCATTTTACATTCTTATCTTAACACGCAAAAAAAAGAGTTGGAAAAAATATCATGTAAATATATTCCATTTAATAATTAAAAAAGCATTTCAATATCAATATTACACCTTTTCCATCACACATATATAATTGCCATAAAGGACTTTAGAAACACTATTATGATGACAAAATGCTTGATTGGTTTAATAATTTTGTTAGCATTCATGAAATAGATGAAGGTGGTGCTCATTTACAGATTAAACAAAAGATAATGTCAGATGAAGAAAAAGCTTTCGAATACCAAATTGTAACAGCAGCCTAGTGGAATACTCATGGGAACAAATTACTATATATATATATATATATAAAAGGATCTAAAAGTCCCTAAAAAATGTCAGAACTGAACTGGTATCAACAGATTTAGGCATCAATGTCTCCTTGTTTTTTGAGAGAGGATATGAGAGCAGAAAGAAAGCATGGAGAGAGATAAGGGTTTTGATTGAAGTCACAATCAATCTCTATGACATCTTCTTCTTCTTGTTTAATGAATCCAGGGAAGAGATCGATTATGCAAAACCTTGTTTGTTGAGCGATCAACATGTCCACTCCACAAACCTTCTCTCGCGCAAGCATGTCCGCTCACAGATCTGTGACAATTGCACCTCGGAGTTGGTTTCTGTCCGCTGCGTAAATGACAATTTGATACTCTGTCAAGAGTGTGATTGGGATGTTCATGGTACTTATTTTATGGTTGTCCCACAGCTCTTGATTTGGCTTCCATATGGGGTTTTGATTCGGAAGAGAAGAAGCTGGGACCGTTGATTGGAAATTGAAGAACGCAATCAACAAATATGTGCGGCCCCAATTGTAATTGTCAATGTTAAAAAGCAATGCAATCGACCTAATATAAAAGTAGGAAAGAACAATTGAATAGACAATTCACTTTCCCTCCTGTGCATTCTTCGGTTCTAATCTCTGTGATCCATTTTCACTTCTTCTTTTTTAACGTCTCTGGGAAGAGAGAGGAGGGAAGAAGGAAGGGGAAGAGAATGGAAAATAGAGAATCATTTATATATTATATACGAGGTAATTCAGTCATTTAATCCAAGTAAATTTATTTACATATCATTTCTAGTCAGGCTAAATGCTTGAAGCCCGAACTTCGAATTTCGATATTTCATACAGAAACATAAACAGTAGTTTTCCCTTGAAACCTCCATTTCATATTTTCATCACAGATGGAGATATGAATGACTCCAAACTCCATTGGGACTCTATACTTGTCGTTGAATTTCTTTAAAATGCAAAGACATTTACGCAGCTGTCTACACTGACAATAATACGGAAATTAAGCTGAGGAATACGTGTTGATGATGAAACAAGAAGATGATCGTACAAGTAATCGATTAACAAAACAAATAATAGCGAGGCTACTAATTAATGGCACGATTTCTTCTCTCGCAGCACATGACCTTGATCCAATAGACAGCCAGGACTGTGCTCGAAATCACGAGGTTCCCCTGTTTAATTAAATCCAGTGGCCTTTTTATTCTCTTTTTTCTTTTTATTATTAAACGTAAGAGGACGAGTTCAGGTTCACAATGTCCAATAAAGATTTACGTTGAGATCTTAGCATATGCTATGTACTGTTTTCTTACATTATTATAAATGCGTTGGGTGTATTTAATCTCTTGATTATTCTTTTTTATATATATAAAATCAACTGTTTAGTAACACTCCTCCATGTATAGATCATCTATCTGGTATATATTTCGTAACGCGGTGAATTCTAGGAGACCTTCAAATCAAGTTGAAGAGAGCTTCTTAGCTTTACCAGATTCATAACTTGTCATCTCCGCCTTCCATCCCGTTTCCAGTAGCACCTCCTCCCGGTCTGATTAAATCAGAACCCCAATTTCTTTAAAACCCTTCTCTCTTTTTGCTGCATATTATTATCTTTTCTTTTTTTTTAGAATTGAACGTGTGATAAGTAACAACTACCTCTAATTAAATAACGTGGAGATTTCAAGTCTCCGACTCCAAAGTCTCCGACTCCAAGCAAAGGTAACATGTTCTAAGAGCATCATCATGTAAAGAAAACCTGGAAGTTCTAGCGGAGAAAAGGTTTGCAAGGAAAATGAAAGCAATAAGGAGAAAGCAAGTAGAGAAAAGTTGTAAATAAAACCCTATAGGTAAAACGAAGAAATAAAGAGAAGTCTTGGCATAATTGCACTAGGATATCAACCCGAGATACTCAAATTATAAGACTATGAGACTATCCAATAATCTTTTTAAACTTAGAGAGAATCATAAAAGGCTGAATATTCATCTATCTAACAGGGAATTAGTCCTTTAAATATGCTTCTCTACACGTTTAGTCCTAAGAAACTAAGGTGGCTCGTATAAAGAAAAAATTCAATTAGGGTTGAAAAGGATTTGTTTAAGTTAAGGCTGCTCTAGCCTCTAAATTAAGAGGTTGAAGTCATGAATCGTATAAAAATGCCTTGAAAAACATTGATGGGGCATATTCATCTTAAGAATCTTACAGAGCGAAGGTCATTAGCTATTAATTTTCTAGAGGAACAATGAATATATATGTACCATTTTCTTTGAATAACCATAATTTTTTGTTTACTTTTATATCAAAAAATAATGTTTTCTTTTTTATCTTAACCAGTTATTTAAGAGTTTGAACCGGAGAAACATAAATAATTTTACCAACTTATAAACTCAAGCTAAACTAATTATACTTAAAGTACAATCAATATAATCCTAGAGTGATCTTAAAGTTGTGTTCTTTAGGTTAACTGCTTAGGTCCTCTAGAAAATCCACCTTCTAGGTTAGTATTATGAAAGTGATAATTTATATTCAAATGTCAACCATTGACGATCAATAATATAGTTGTCATCTTAGTTAGTTAGTTAGGTGATAAGAGACTGTTTACCTTATTTTGAATTATTATACCCAATTAAAAGTATGCCCTTCCATATTAAATCAATTTTTGAAAAATATTTTGATCGAACACACTTGTTACATGCATTTTCAACCTTTCTTTTAAGTGTTAGCAAATGATCTGACATATAAAGTTTGATCTCATACAAGTTCTCTAACTCAACTAGTATGACTGATTTATAGTTTGAATTATCATTGTTACCTTGTGTAGAACTCTTGAGTGATGTAACTTAGAATCATGCCTATATGATAGGGTAAATGGAGAGGTTCCTAAAGTAGTATTGTGTGAAGTCCGATATGCCTATGGTACTTCTGGTAAAGCCATTCATGAATCTCATGTTGTTTTAGGATTAAGGCAACAATAACACCTAAGGGGGGTGAATTAGATGCTCATCTAATTATATCAAATAATATAAATAATCACACTAAGCACATATAACACAATAACCAACAAGATAATTAAAGTGTTTAAAGTAAAGAGATAAGGAAAGAGAGATTGCAAACTTAGTTTTTAATGTGGTTCGGCAAACTTACATCCACACCTCAAATACCAACCATACTTGAGTATTTTACTCTTTTACTAATCTAAGTGAAAGATACAATGCCTTTAATGAATCCACATGCACCAAGCAATTACACCGCTTAAAGGTGTCTCATCTTCAAGATTTTTTTTAGTGACAATATATACCTCACCAATGCCAAGAGTTTATCCAAACTCTCAGGTGTTTATAATTATGATTTGTTTACAACAAGATTCACTCTCTCAAAGAGTAAATTATACAATTAAGAACTATAATCTCTATATCTCACTCAATGGTACTTAGAATGATTGAAGGTGTGTAAGTGTAATGAGTGTAATTTTATACTCTTATGCTAGAATATAAAGATTTAATTTAGCACAACTTAAAGTATGTTAGGATTGATGTTTTCTAGTTGGTTTTTCTTTTGGAATAACTTCTATATTATGTATGTTCAGAATCTCTCTTTTATTTTGCATAAAAGAGAGTTATATATATGTTTCCAAAAGAAACTAGTCATTGGAATGCATTTAACATCTAAAATAGTCAATTGATTCCTGTAAAATTCTTAAGTGTTCATCACAAATGAACTGTGGTCGACCGGTTCACTTGGTATGTCCAAGCAGTTGACCAGTTCAACTTAATAACTAATTTTGCTAGTTTTAAACCTGGTGAAACTTGAACCGATTAAATATATATCGATCATATTTATGCATGCAATGTGAAGTGTATGAGTTTATTTTAGTTTGCTTACTGAGTAAGATATAAATATTTAACAATAGGCTCTAAAATGAATCCTTAATAGCTAAGTCTTCACTTGTTTTACATCTTAGACATGTTTCTGGATTTCTACATTTAATTTCATATGCTTATTGATGTGATCTTCATATAAAACCTATTTAAACTTAATTTCATTTAAGCATATCATTAGTCTATTTTTCATTTAATTGTTATCATCAAAATACAAGATATTATAAATATTAATATGTGACCCATATGTCAACAATCTCCCCCTTTTTTATGATGACAATTAATGTATACTTATAGATATAAAGATATGTGTCGCCCTAATATTTTGAAATATAGTCCCTTGGAGATTTAAACAATAATATACAATCTATAAATATATATCTCCTCTTTAATTATGTAAACATGTGTGTATGTTTGTGTGTGTATATATATATATATATATATATATATATTCCCAATGTTTATTTTTCTATTTCCTCTCCCTATTTTTCATTAACAAAAAGTAAATGAAGAGAGTGAAAAAAATTAGAGAAACATAGCATAATGTTTAAAATACACCATTCATTACAAAAAAAAAAAAGTAAAATGAAAAGCATGAAAAACATGAGAAGTTCATGGTACAATCATTTAGGATATTGGATAGTGAGAAACCAAGCTAGCCATCATATCCTTGATATCTCGTAGGTTGTTAGCCATATACTATTGATTAGAGAGGATGTGCGTTTATGATTCTTGGAAATGACTCAAATTAGTCTAATATGGGCTAGGCGATCATCCATCCTAGATCTCCATGAGCTAGTACCAACATTTTAAAGAGAGGAAGCTGGAGGTGGTGTCTCAAACACATTATCAAATTCATCATCACAAACTTGTTGTTTGTCTTCTTTATCATGCTTTTCCTCCCAGCTTGGTCTTTAAAAACCCATGTGCCATCCTCATTTAAGAAAAATTTCATCTTTGTTAGGGTCGTATTATCTATCTCTAAATATTTGAAATATGGTGTCCAATATGTATTCGTGAATCCATGAATTCAACATCGAAATGCTCAAAGATAGTTGTTAAACATTGACCATAAAGCAAAGAGTTTTGTTTTTTATCATTTTGCATTATCAAATTTTTCATTATAATGTATGGAAAATTAATTGTACTTCTTCTAATCATACAATTGATAAGGCATAAGTCTATAAAAGTCACTTCATCAAAGTACCCCTTATTGGAAAAAATATTATGTGTTATGACCCTATGAAGCAATCTAGGTCTTAACATCAAGTCTTGACTCTTAATCTTTGCACCTGCTGCAGAATTTTCTTTCCCGATATGTATAATAAGCACCTCATCATATATATATATATATATATATATATATATCTCAATTGTAGGGATAACTTTTATCTCAAATACATGAGACCCATCATTTAAAATTTAAATACCTAGTATGTTAGCCAACATTTCACAATTAAACACAATGGGCTTGTTTTAAAGGCTACGCATGATCCTAGATTAATAGGTTATTCTCATATTAGTAAAGAACATTTTAATAAAAGAGAAATATGTTTTAGTTGTCAATATTCGAGTTTTAGAATGTGTTTGTTTTTGTGTTTAAAAGTATTTTTGAATTTTTTTTATAATTTTGAATCATTTTGATGTGTTGATGTCAAAAATGAATTTTAAAAAATAATAAACAACTATTATTTTAATGTAATTCCAAACAAAAAACACTTTAAAAAACAATCTAAAAAACAATCGCTACTATAATAGAAAACACTACCGTAATGACTTTAATTTTTTTAATTATAGTAATCTAATGATAAAAGACTGCCTACGTCAACAATCATAAAAAAAGACTCTTTAAAATTGAAAGACACAAAATCCATTTTCACCAAAAATAAAAAAATCCATATTATATATGATCATAAACTTATTTTAAAGCGATAAAAAGGTAAGCACGTTAGGCCTAATAGTGTTGTATTTTGTAACTTATTTTGATAAAACAATATTCGAGTTTCAATTATATTTTATATAATGAGAGGACGGTCCTTATATAATCCAAGACTCATGAAGCTTCCCGCTATACCAAAAAAGACAATCAATATTATATATGCTCAAAATCTGATGCCATATCTACATACAACACAGTAGTACAAGGCCATTGCTTCTGAAAAAAAATCAATAAAAATATATATATATGGAAGTAGCGTGAAAATTTATAAACAATCAACATATATCAATCTAATCATGTAAGCGTGTGGAATTCCTGGGCTGAATTCGCCACCTTGATGAAGACATCTTCTAAGGTGGTATCCGACAAGCCCCATGCATAAACCGGGAACCTGCTCTTTGCAACCTCGACTGCATGGAATACATCTGCCATGCTGACCTCATGTTTTGGCATCTCAAACTTCTGGGTTCCAGCCATATGGTATGTTCTTTCGGCATTGGGGGAGAGACGCTGAACCATGCGCTCCACCTCATGCTCATCGTTTATAGATGTCGTCATTGTGAACACGTAAGATCCTCCATATCTAGCCTTCAGCTGTTACACACCAAAGCAATAGAAGGAAGGCAAACGCCACCTTAGAAAAAAGTAAAAATAGGTGCTCTTTAAGATCTAATTTGAAAGACAATGCATGTTACAGACGTGAACAAAGAATACGCGTGTTATAGTCGTTGAAATTAACTAGCATGCATTTCAAAGGAGATGGTTGCATGAATTTCTGAAAGAATCATGCGATCGAGATCTCTAAGCAAATACAAACATTAATCGTCTCATAGTTACCTCTTTTGGGTTTCCTACGCACTGTAAGCCTCCGCTAACAAAAATCCCCAGCCTATCACACAGGTACTCTGCCTCTTCCATTGAATGTGCTGAAAACAAGAAGTCAAGAATTGTGAGTGAAACTGAAAGGAGAAGATTTTCATTCCAAAAATCATTAGAGGTAGAGATAGAGTAGTACTGGTCAGAATAATTGCTCGGTCTTGCTTTGCACGCTTCACAACATTCCATAAATTGCTTCTTGAAGCTGGATCTAATCCAGTACTGGGTTCATCCATATAAACAACCTGCAAAAGTGCCAAGAATTTGGATAAGCAAGGGCATTGGAAGAATACAACAAATCCCAAGATTTCGTGCAGAAAAAGTATTTTTGAGAGAGACAATGACATACTTTGGGATCTCCAATCAGTGATATGGCAACGCTAAGCCTCCTCTTCATACCTCCACTGTATTTCCCAGCTTGTTTGTCAGCAACCCCTCCGTTAAATAGGTTGACGCTCTTAAGAGAGTCTTCCACTGCCTAGAGAAGCAGAATGGTTAAAAAAGAGAAGCTTAAAAATTGTCCAAGTCAAAAGGGCCAGTAAACTAAACCGTTGATCTCATTAATGCTGGCACTATGCATTCAATATCTATATGGTCCACAAATGTACTTCAAATCAATTCCATGGTGCTTATATATCCTCTCTATCTCTCCCCAATGAGATTATAAATTGCAGTTCTTAAATTTTAATATTTGAATCCGTTTCATCCGGAAGAATTTGGCCTTTGTATGCTTTGCAATTAGGGAAAAAACAAGCTGTGACAAGCTGAAAGTTGAGAAGAGAATGACGTACTTTTTTCAAAGCAGCGCCTTTTAGGTTCTTTAGTCGGCCATAAAATAGCAGGTGTTCTCTTCCCGTCAGAGTTTCCCACAGCAAGCTAAAAGTTGTCCAAGAAAAATTAGCAGAACGAGAATGTCAGAACTCCAGCTGAGGATGAAGATGTATTCTTGAAGAAAACAGAGTCACGAATTAACTTACTCGTGCTGCGGGCAAACGCCCATGCTGGTATATACCCAATCCATTTGAGTCCGTATGTCTAAGCCCTCGACATATGCTGTCCCCGTGCTGGGTGTTGTGAGCCCAATCATCTAAACAACAGAATAAAGTCAGAAATACAAGAGGAGCATGAGTATATATTCAATTCTATTTTCTCAAGAAGACTAATTAAACCTAAAATCATCTCAAGGTATGGCAAAGGAATAACAATGACCACGTATATAACCCTTTCCCAAGATTCTTCAAGTGTTAGATGATACACATAGATGTACTGAGCAAGATTGACTATTTGGTCAATACCTCTCCTGAACATATTTACTATTTCCAGTATAGAACAAGGAAAAATGAAAACGATTGAAAGCTATTATATTAATTACAGAGCAAAGTGTACTGACCATACTAATAAACGAGGTTTTCCCTGCACCATTTGGACCAAGCATGCCGAAGCACTCCCCTCGAGGTATAGCGAGAGATAATCCTCTCACTGCCAATTTCTCTGGATTTCCATCCCTTCCTGGATACACCTTTCTCAGGTTGTCACAGACGATTGAATGAGTTGTTGTTGGTTCCAGCAGTAACTGCTCGACCTTCTCCCTCTGCATTTAAAAAGATGGGCACAAAATTACATTTACACACGATTGACTGCAGATTATTGGCACAGAAGTATTTCAAGATCAAATGATAAAGTTGAGTGCTTGACAAACACATGAATTGAAGAAGTTCATAAAAAATCATGAAATATTAACAGTAGCTCTGGAATGATTAGAGGCATAGGTGGTCTAAAGCTCATAAGCCAATCCATCTTAGAATTTATTGTTTGACAAGTGCTCTACACAACCACCTTGTTGATTCTTTTGGAAAGAAGACAAATATAGTATGCCATAGAAAAAAAATGAAAATATTCTGACGTTTTATTATAGAACCTACAAAATCCACAGATATTAAGAACATAATGACCACTTTCACAGGTGCAGCAGATAGACCTAGCTCTAGCAGGGAATGATTACTCATCAGAATTAGGTAAGGGAATGTTACCTCCTGAATGACATCAGGTTTATCCATATCAACAAAAACTTTAGATGCCTGCCTGCCCAAACTAGGCTTCCTAAAAGATGATGGACGCTTCTTCCGAAACTTTTGCAATAAATATTTTGGATTTTTTCCACTCCCAGATGAAAAAATTTGATCCACATAATAGGCTATACAAAGCACCGCCAACCATTCAAGAAGCATGATAATCATCACGTCGCTCATCCCATTTTCACTATCACTCAAATTTCCCCACTTCATGCCATCAGTCCCCATGGAGTTGCCTTGTAAGGAATACTCTGCAAACTCGTACAAGCCACGATATAGAGCGAAACCAGGATATAACTCCATGAATATGATCCATCCCTCTGTAACAAGAGAAACAAGTCCCATAAGGGTAAGGCTGGCGAAAAGTAGAAACAGACAATATATATAAAATCTAGACAGCTATTTCACATTGACAACCAACAGCAGCAACTTGTGGAAAATAACACTTATAGACCTACATAATAGGTTTCCCAGCACAATTGAGCTATTACCAGTATCTAAAATTCACAAATTATATAAGCAATCATTAGCCTCCTCACATCTGTTAAATCTCAGAAACTGAAACAACTGCAACAACACATGCAGTAGCATAAAATCTGAACATCTGGATTCTTTCCCATTAACACCATTAGGGAATTTAAAAGCCTGTTGACGAGGGAGTAGAAAGTACTGTGGTTTCACAGATTCTTCTACTTACTTGGGAATGAAGTGTCTTCAACGAAGGACTGGAAAAGAAAGCCACCTAAAAGCCCAGTTCCAAAGACACATATATAGCCTACAACTGTAATCATCAAATTCAACTATCAGGAACAAGACCAGTTGATATTAAAAGGAAAAATCACTTAACAATCAAATCAAACAGCTGCTAACAACAGACCTGTAGCAGTCTTGACATTCGAAAAGAATGCGGAGACCAGGAACGCCAAGGAAATTTGCAGGTTTATATAGAGGAAATAAAACACAAATTGGATGAAGTAGTCGTTCAGTGTGAAGAATTTCAAACCTGCAATTTAGCCGTGTGAGTAACTTGAAGCAAAGGAAAAAATTAGAAAGCATTGAGGATTGGAGTAATGCCTACCTACTATTGAGCCAAATGCCACAAAAACGAACATGTATAGTGCAGATATAGCAAGAAAATACATATAAGAAATCATCCAATAAGGCCCATCTCCAAGCCCATGCATTTTCATCATGATCCGTAGTTTCTGTTGTTTCTCATAAACCAGTGCTGTCAACACCACCTATAGCAAAAAGAAATAAGATCGCATAACTTCAGCAAAAAGGAAGAAACTAAACTGGACTAAGTAATTTTAATTCTCTAATATTAAACTAGTCGTGATCAAACACTCAGCTACTCTAACCCACTGTGCAAGAAATAAAAAAGAAGAAGAAAAGTTACTTGTCTTGAACGGGTGACACCAGCCATGATTTGAACAGAATTTGCAACAAAATGCTAGCCTCAAAATAAGCAAATGCTGACAAGAAATGGATCACACACTTACCGGAAACAGTTGTATGACAACCCATGTAAAGAAGAGAGTGCCAAGAAGAGACGCGATATCCAGCTTGAGCTTTGTTGAAGTTTTAGGCATTTCTTTGACAAACTCTAATATCATTCTAGCACCAGATCCTACAAACGACTGAAGGTAGGCATTCGATACCTGTGAAGATAGATACATTAGCTTGTATTATTGTTTGATGAGGATGGTGTAAGGCTAAGAAAGCAGAGAAAATAAACATGCAAACAAGGGCTTTGTAAGAAATGAAATCCAGTAACAGTTGTTGTGGGCGGTGCAAAGTCCAGAAGGAAGACAAATAATCTACATAGAAAATATCCTATGCTTGGATTGATTATAATCATGAACACAGCTTGCTCTTTTGAGTGGGGGAAGGAAAGGATTTAATAGAATTAAGCACTTCAGGTGCTTTACATACCAGATTTACTGCACGAGGTAACCGCACCAAGTAGGTTTCCCCATCGCTAGAATCCTTGTAGGTGGCGTTGTACCACACATTCACATTAAAATTATTGGCATCGGAGTTTAAGAAATCATAGGCTGCAGGAAAATGAAGCGGTTAGAATTCTCCTAACACAGAACTACAGTAATCACACGCTAGATTTGTGTTGAAATCTGGAAGGCTAACCTCCAAGTATCTCGTTATACTTCCTCTCTGCATTGCCTTTTTCATAGCCCCGGTATATCTGATCATTTATCTCCGAAGAACTATTGCGCCACAAACTTTGACTTTGAACACATGTGGTCACTGAGTTTCAAAACAACAAGAGAATAAGCAAAGATTCTGATAAGCATCAACTGTGTGACTTTGGAAGCTGTGAGGGTAAGCGGGGGTAGAAGTTCAATTGTACCCATTTGGAAGGGAGCAGCCTGAAGAAGGGCAACAGAAACATTGAATGTAGAATTCGGTGTGCACTGACTTTGAATGTTATAGAGAGAACCCTCGGCGAAAGCAGGATCGAGAAAATTGTCCTGTTGAGGTTCTGAATTTGAACCCTGGAACATTTTGTAAAGGTCAAAGTATTAGATGCATAGTCAAGAGAGGAAGATGAAATACACACATACATCAAGGATGAAGCAGGAAAAACAACTAACCAGCACACTGTTGGTGGAATTAAGAATGGAAGGAGCTGCGAACATCATCTCAGCCAAACCTAAAAAATAGATACATAAATATATAAAGATCGAGGTTAAGATCATGATAAAACCTGAAATATTCATTTCCATCTCCTAGGCAGGTGGAAGAGAGAGAGATCCTAACTACTTACTTTGTCCAAGCGCCTTATTAGTTCCGGTGATAAGAAGAGAAACAGGACAGTTGCCGGTTTGTCTACAAGACTCGTCCGGAAAATCACTAGGAGAATCAGAAGCACTTCTGACTGCACGATATTGAGGACCCGGAACCTGTAACAGAGGAGGCCACTTGGGTGGACTAGGAACAGAACAACTAGGGGCTTGATCCAAATCTGAGTATTGTAAACCACACACTCTCTGATCACACGTTCCATCTCCATTGTTATCGATACACTGACAACCGCACACGTTACTATCTTTGCTTATTTGATTGTCAACTAGTGTTTGAGTGATGATAAGGAGGATACAGAGCACGAATGGAAATGAGATTAGCCTGCAATTCGCACTGATGTTTCGTTTCTGCGAGAACACACATGGATTAATAAGCTATATTCCACTACTTAATTAACCATGCATTCAAAATAAAACAAAAGATGAAAATCCCATCACAACCATTCATTTGGTGTGATTTGCGGTTCTTGGAAACGAACACAGAATACTTGTTTGTTTTGGAAAGACGAAAGTGAATATGTATTTCTATATGTGTACATACCTGATAAGTTAAGTTCTTCCTGAGCAAAGCATCAGCCTGAATCCAGAAAGCTGCCGTGTGAGGCGATGCATCGGAATCCGCCATCGAGAATTAACCAGAAAAACAACAACTTATTTCCCGCCAAAAACCAGCTGAAAAATTGTTTTCTTTTAATCTGTATGCCTTAAACAAAACAGAATATATTTTTATATGTATAAGCTATGTGTTCTTCGTGGCAATGGCAAGTAGCAACGAAATCAGCAGAACAGCCCAGCTCTTAATGAAATGGAGCTGCAGAACCCCTCCCTTTTATGTGTTTCGTCATGGCAACAAGCCACAACTTCATTTCCCATTTGACAACTTTGCCCCCGTATACATCTTCTATTTACGTAGTCGTTAATGAAGTTGGCTCTTGTTGGCTTTTTTGACTTCGTATTCTAAACAAGAGAGCGGGGCTGCGACGTCTTGGCATACTGCCGAAACTGCCCTTCGTTTGAGATGTCCATAGTGCCCCTCACGCGTTTTGACCAATCGGGTTGCTGCGTGTAATGCCAAGACTGCCCCGGTACTTGATTCGAACTTGGAACGGTACTGATGAACTGCTTGCCTATGGGAGTTTTAATTTTATTAATTAATGAGAACAGGCTAAACAGAAAGGTAAGCTGCCTGATGACACGGGTCATTGGTCGAAGGCGTTGCGTGGTGATGCATTCAAGTCAAAATACGGAGGCAGTACGACCATCAAAAAATTTAAATTTTTTATTAGCTTCAGACTAATTTTTTTATATTTTTTATTATTTTAATATAATGAATTTAGAAATAAATTTAAAAAAAATATTATCTTAATATATTTTTAAATAAAAAACAATCTAAAACACATCTCCATAGTGTATAATGAATTGGGACATCTTCTTCCTCGTCTTTTTAAATAAATATAATTTCATGAATTATACTTATTTTTTTTAATTGAGGTCAACGATCCACTTTTTGTGTAAAATTAATAATTTTTTCCTTTTGTTTTTTTTTTTTTGCTAGATTAAATTAATCTACAGATATTAAATCATTTTATGAGCCAAGCTATTCAAAAAATGTCATAGAATGCTGAATAGGGAACTGGATGGGGTCAATATATATATAGCGTAAAGAAAAAACAAGTAAAAATATATTTGAAATAAGCGCAAGGGAAGAATAAAGGTAATTATGTTTGAACAAGTCAATCCATCTCGAAGAAAATTATTGAAATGGACTTGTTATGATGGTAGTCATGGAAAATGTCTGAACCCGATGGGAAAAAAAAGAAATATATTAAAAGTAGGAGTAGAGACACGAGACCCATGGCCATGATAAGCGCCATTTGTTTTACTTTTATGTCATTATCATCGCAGCTGTCGAAGGAAATGTATGGATTAATTCTCCATTGTTCAACAGTTGCAGGAATCTTTATTCTCAAGAAAACTCGAGTGTCGATGTGAACGAGATGTTCTCTAAACTCTCCAAGGGATGACTATGCAGCAAGAGATCAGTTTCTTAGACTTCTTGAACACTGGAAGTTACTCGGTTGCTTCATTCCTGCACAGTCGGTCGTAGGATGACATGCTTCCAACACTTTGGTAAGAGTTACCTGGTCAAGAAGGCAATTTAAGCAATCTTTATTTTGAAGAACAAAAATGGGAGACGACCCTTTTGAACGTGAGAACAGATTGAAAGACTGAATCCAAATTGAGGACATAATAAAGTTCAAACTAACAGGTGGTAATCGTACGTAAACCAAGAGGCAGCTGCTTTGAAACTTCGTTTTCTAACATCTTGATTAAATAAACTGGAGGAGATCTGGAAATGAATTAAAGGAATCACCACTTTTCTGCTAGACCAGAAGAATAGTTAAAGCTTCGACACAAGTCAATTTGATCTGTTGAGTGGATAGGCAAAGACAATAAATGGTTAATTGCCAGACTATTTCTGCAATTTGAATCGAGCTCCGCAGTAATATACAAGCTCCATGAGTATTCAACAATAATTAGTGAAGCAACCGAGTAACTTCCAAGGTCTCATTGGATCTCTCATCTTGGCATTACCATTGCACTCCATGCTCCTCTCCATCCTGTCAGATTCTCCAGTCCCATCTCAGATCCCTGAGCTTAGTGCATATAGAAAGCAGAGTTAATTACTAGAGTAATTTACGCTAAGAGAGTTTTGACCTGGTTGAGGTTTTTGGTCCAACACTTGGCGAGCATAGTGGGGAAAAAAAAAAGTAACCGTTGAGAAACGAAATGCCGGGGAATTCATTTCGTTCAACGTCTGTACAAATGAGTGTTCGGCCACTGCCATGAATTCTGTACTTCCGTACGTTTATTAGATTGTTTTTAAAAATATTTTTAATTAAAATAATATTTTTTATTTTAAAATTTTTATTTTTAATATAGTATATTAAAACGATTATAAAAATATAAAAATAAATCATTTAAAATAAAATTAAATAAAAAATCAATTTTTTTTTTTTTTTGGATGGGTGGTCCATGTAAGAATTGACGTAGATATATTTGCGATGCCCTTAATTATTTCATTCGACGAGTGGCTAGAAATAAGCAGTAAGACTTTAGAGGATAGTTTCCCTTTTTGGACAAGGGCAGATGAACTGATGTGAGCTAAAATACAGTCTAGTCAACTTTCGTGTTCGCCTTATTGCATTATTGATATCACTAAAATTCTTCAAACTTTAATTGCACCCATAAAAGAACAATACAAGTCACTTTATCGGTGGAATAATTCATCTGTTATTCAAACAATGTTTTTAGATATAATTTTTAGTATTTAAAATTAAATAAGCACACGTATATTAATATTAAATTTTATTAAAATATATAATTGGATATAATTTCTATTTAAAATATTTTTATAAAAAAATAAATAATTCTCTTTTTCTTTTCTTGAATTTAATTTGTGGTAACTTGATTTATTTATGAGATCAAACTAAGATTTACACCTTGCTAGAATACGAATTTAGATATATATTGCAGAACGAGATTTGATTATTTGATACTTTAAAACATATATTTGATTTACTTTCAAAGTGTTGTTGAAAAACGTATATTCAAAGTGTTCTTTGTAGATTTCAAACTTAGATGAACAAAGTTTGAGAGCTTTTGATAAAACTTCCTTACTTGAAGAGCTTGTCTTGAAAAAAAATTGTACCTTCAAGAATCTATTTTTATTTTACTTTTTTTGTCTTGGGTGAGACATTCTATTTTTGTCTTAGGTCATTTTTTCAATATCACATGGTATTATTTTATTGGTTGATTTTTATTTATGAAACTTTGTATTTATGATAAGATATCTTAAATATCTTATCTCATGTGTTAACCTTCCATTGACCAAGAAATATATGAAGGTCCATTTAATTTTCATATCATTTATTTTAATTTTATTTTATCCTTTCATGTAATAAATAAATAAATAAATAATGACACGTAGCAATTTTTAATTAGTGGAAAATTTTGGTTTCTACAACGTCATATTGATATATATATATATATATATATGGACTTGTCCGAGTTTTGTTAGGTCAATCCAATCATTAAAAAAAAACCTATTTTAATGAACTTGATTTAACTTGGTTAATGTATTGTCTAATTCAACTAAAAACTTGGTTTAGATCAAGCTTTGGGTCTTAGATGTCCTGATGTTAGCTAATCAAGTAAGGTGAGGTTAACAAATACCAATTTTGTTGACATGCGCATAAAATATACCAGCATCTAAGACGGCTCCGTGCTTTTTTAGCGGTAAGTGAGCTATTGTCTGATGAAATAATGCTAGCTTTCTCTATGGTGTTTGAAGCTCCGTGGCACCCTCTTTACGTGGGGCCACTTGTATAGTGTTTTGAATGATGATTTGTCATCGGCGGCCTCTTCCTCTTCTTTTCCTCTTCTCTCTTTCTTTGTCCTTCCCATTAAATTTCGTGTTAGCCATGAAAAAAATCAACTTTATCCTCTTATTTTATGCCATTTCATATTTGGCCTTTAATATTTGATTTCTAAGTTTGATTCTTATCTATTTTATCAGTTTTTTTTTTTAATTTCACCCCTTTGATTCATAATCTTAATTTTTAATTTCTTCTAATTTGGTCCTCGTTCTCTTGATTTTTATTTTTGATTTGGATTATTTTATGAATTTAATTTCTCTTTTCAATTTTACCCTTCAATTCAAAGTTTTATGATATCTAATGTTAGACTCTCAATATTTTGATTTTTAGCTCTTTTATGAAATTTTAATTTGTTTTTAGTTTCATCTTTAAATTGATAATCTTGGTTTTTTATTTTTTTTTCAAATTTGGTTCTCATTCTCTTGATTTTTATTTTTTATTTTGGGTTTTTTGTTAATTTTATTTTCTTTTCAATTTTATCTTTCAACTCAAAGTTTGATGATATTTAAGGTTAGGTCCTCAATGTTTTGGTTTTAAATTTTGATTCTTAGTCATTTTATCAACTTTTAATTTGTTTTCAATATCATTCTTTGATTCATAATCTTGATTTTTGTTTTTTTTTTTAAATTCGATCCTTATTATCTTGATTTTTATTTTTTGTTTTGGATTCCTATGTTAATCTGATTTTTTTTTAATTTTACCATTTAATTCAAAATTTAAGGTTGTACTCTCATTTTCCAGGAGTCCATTTAAGGCAATTACTGAGTCACGTATCAGGTGGATTGACCCGAGTGAACCTAAATCAAATAAATTTTTTTGTTTTGTAAAAATATAAAAATAATATTATTTAAAAAAATAAAAGAAAATAGTGAATGAGTTTGGACTCAATTTTGACTATATTTTGAAGATACTTAGTGCTTGGCATCGTAGTAGCGATTGCTTTTCAAAGTATTTTTGCTTGGAAATGTATCAAAATAATATTTATTTTATTTTTTTAATTTATTTTTGATATTAGCATATTAAAATTATTTAAAAAATCAAATTTTTTTTATAAAAAACATAATCCAAGAAAAAAAAATGATAACTCTAAGAGTAAAGAGGGCGAAGATAAGCGTTTGGCATGCTTAAAAGTGTTACCTTCGGTCTTGATTGTGTCACTCTGAACACAAGGAATATATTAAGCTGTTAGAACTTAGACGGATATATATATATATATATACACACACACACACACTAATACAAGCAAGTTGTACAATATTTTTCCATGCATATTGGTGTAAGGATATTAATTACTGTATTTTTTGTACTTTAATTATCATTTAAATGGTAAGATTTTACGAAAAAGAAAAATATATCCCCAAGCTTTCATGACTACAGATGCCTAATCTTAAAGACCTTGAAAAATAATATTGTTTTTACCACCATCTGAATTGAAATATGGATGGAAAGTCTTGAAGATAGATGGAAGTAGTCCTTAATTAATTAATTAATTAATTATTTTTATTTATTTTTGAGAATTTAAAGATAAAATTAATGATATATACAATAAATATATCATTATTTTATATATATTCCTAGATGTATATGTTGACCGGCGGGCGTGACTTTGAATGTCTCCGATCTTCATGGTTAAATTAAGATTAATTAATAAATTGATTTGTTTGGCTGTACAGATCCCGGCGGCGACTAAGGGCGATGTATTATAGCCAGAAATATTCGCATAATCGATCCTCCAATGAATATTGATATACCTGGCTGGCTGTACATTAGATTATCCACTCGTATATTTCTACACTGCGCACTTCTTTCATTCGGTCCTCCCTGTCAACCTCCTCCAATTGCAAATTGCCAGCATCGGTGGCTGTGACGCCATTGGCTAATAAAAAAAGTCTTCTTTGACTGGTGGGATTCTCGCCTTCTAGAAGTTGAAAGAATAATATTTGTCTTACGGCAGCACTTTTGGGTAAAATCCAAATGGGGTGGCAAATAATTCTTTTTTATTCCATTTGTGGAAATTGGAGCGAAGGCGGATAATTTGTCTGTGAGATTTAAAATTAAAATCAAAAGACTTTTCCCCAAGGAGATGTGGGGCACGTCTGGTAATTTACGGAGCCTATCAAGCCCAATTGCACTCGCCTTTTTCGTCTTCCCACCCTACCCTCAGTCACCCTTTGAAAAGTCCAGTCAGAGTGGCAGGCCCTGTAATTCATGAGAGACGCAAGCCCAATTGTTATCCTTCGTGTGACCGGATTACCCCTGCACTCCACCTTCAGACCGCGCTTTTTTAAGCGCAGGCTGTCTCTCTCTCACTTCAGAATTTAGAAACGGAGAAACAAAGAAAAAAAAAAGAGGAAAGAAAACAGGAGGAGAAAGAAAAGAGGGAAAAACATGGAGCTGGTACAAGGATTTCCGTTACTGTACCAACAGTTCACTTCGTTGTTCAAGAAAAACATCTTGTTGTCATCAAGAAACAAGAGCGCAACATTCTTGCAGCTCTTTGCTTCTTTCTTTTTCATGTTCTTGTTGTTCTGCATCGAAAAGGCAACAGAGTCTCGCACGAACACAACGACAGGATTCGACACGGTAAGGAATCCACAGCCTATGTGGGAGCCTCCGATCACTCCTTGCGAGGAAAAGTTCTACGTTAAAAAGCCTTGTTATGACTTCGTTTGGAGTGGAAATGAGAGCACTACAATTAACAATATTGTTACAGCCATCATGCAGAATAATCCCAACAGGCCAATTCCCTCTGACAAGGTATTTAATTCTTATTCTGATTCCAACGTCATGTGATGCTAGTCTCAAGTAGGTTCTTGGAAAACTGAAAGAGAAGGACGTTATTTATGGAAAGTTTGGATTTTCTCGTTCAGGAAGTGAAGAGAATTAAAAAGAAACAAATCTAAAGTTCCTGGGTTGTTTATTATTATTTAGACGTATGATGTTTATTTGAATGAATGGAAATCCTTTTGAGGAAAGAAAGGAAGCAATCCAATGGGTGGAGTCCTCCTATCTTTTCTGTTTTTCTGTTCTGAACTATTTGATTGTTAAGAATGGATTAGGCTCTTAATACTGCAGCAGAAAAACTCGAAAGTGGATAAATCATTAAAAAAAAACCCAATCTGTTTGTGCCTTTTTGCTTATGCAGGTGAGATCATTCAGAACAGAACAAGAAGTCGATGATTGGCTTCTTAGAGAACCTATGCAAGCACCGGCAGCACTGCATTTTGTGCAAGTGAACGCCACTGTGATCACCTATGGTCTACAGTCTAACTCTACTCCAATTGCTCGGCGAGGCCATTATGAAGATCCAACCTTCAAATTTCAAATTCCACTTCAAATTGCGGCAGAGCGTGAGATTGCTCGGTCTATTATTCGAGGTCTGAAATCTTAATTTCTCGGTTTTGTTCTGTAGAAATTGTTTTGGATACATATGAGTGCCTCCCTTTTCTTTTTAGTTCATGTAAAATTAACGTATCGCTTGTTTTGAAACCCTGGATGTTCAGCTCCAACCTTTAACTGGAAGGTTGGACTTACGGAATTTGCGCATCCCGCAAGGCCTGCTTTCTCTGCATTGGCTACAGTAGGACCGGCTTTTTTCCTGGCATTTACCATGTTTGGATTTGTGTTACAAATTAGTAATTTGGTTGCTGAGAAAGAGCTCAAACTTCGCCAGGTATGTGCGCAAATCTGCTGTCTAGAGTTAAACAAGATTACAATTGTTGATGAATTCTTTATATTATTATTATTATAGATTATGTATTTGCTCATTTATATCTTCTTCGCAGGCAATGAATATGACTGGTCTTTACGAATCTGCATACTGGGCCTCATGGATCTCATGGGAGGGAATCATTACGTTCATTTCCTCACTTTTCCTGGTTCTCTTCGGATTGATGTTCCAGTTCGATTTTTTCAAGAAAAACAATTTCGGAGTTCTGTTCTTTGTCTTCTTCCTCTTCCAGATCAACATGGTAAGATCGCTTCTACTTCATCAATGCCTGGTGTCATGTTTTTTTTTTTTTTTTATATAAGCTTATTCATATTAACCCTTTACTACCTTTCCTCACTTGTGATGCTAGATGGGTTTTGCCTTCATGCTGTCGACCTTCATCAGCAAGGCATCATCAGGCACAACAATGGGTTTCTCCATATTTATAATCGGATTTATGACTCAGGCAAGATTCCCAGCTAAACATCAAGGAACATGAAATGTTCTATAAATTAAATTTACCCCTAATCTAAGATCGTCTCTTGGAAAAAAACCCTCCGAAATCTTGATGTGAGGATATGGTTGATTCCGTTGTGGTAATTGATCTCATTTGTCATTGCAGATTATTACAATAGCTGGATTTCCATACAAGGAAAGCATTAGTGGTTTCTTACGGTTCATCTGGTCATTCTTCCCACCAAATCTTCTTGCAATAGCAGTAAAGCTGCTCTCCGATGCAAGTAACACTCCTGAAGATCTTGGAATCAGCTGGAAAGGACGATCAAAGTGTCCACCTGACGCTGATGACTGTGCTATCACAATTGTACGTAATCACTATGCTCACCGAGAATAGAACACACATAAATGCACACAATATTATACATTCTACTGAGAACTCCCTTCTGCCTTCGCGTTAGTTTTTTTCTTAGTTAATTTCATCTCGTTTTGCCTTTCTATTCTTATTTCTAATTTCCTCTGTTTTCGATCTTCGTTTGAGCTGTTTATAACTCTCATTTTTCTTGGCAGAATGATGTTTACACATGGCTCATATGTCTGTTCTTTCTCTGGTTTGTTTTGGCAATCTACTTTGATAATATATTCCCAAATGCATCCGGTGTGAGAAAATCTCCTTTTTACTTCTTAAACCGTGGGTATTGGACCGGGAAAGGTGGAGACAAGGTCGAAGGTAATGGTCATTTTTTTTTCATTTATTGGTTGCAAGAACGTGTAATTAACGACATGATCTTGCTGCACTCTACTTCAGTCCATGTCTCATAGCTAGGTCTTATTGTTGTCTAATTAGTGTTCTAACTATATTCTTCCTCTATTGTCGCAGAGGGTGGCATTTGTAGTTGCACGGGTGAAATCCCACAACAAGAGCATATTACGCCAGATGATGAAGATGTGCTTGAAGAGGAGAATGTCGTAAAAAATGATGCAAAAGAAGGCACAGTCAACCCAGATGTTGCAGTTCAGGTACGAGGACTTGCAAAGACATATCCTGGGGCCACACAGATTAGTTGCTGTAAATGCAAGAAGACTTCATCTTACCATGCTGTTAGGGTAAGCAATTCCTATCCAACTCTTGAGTACCATGCTGGTTTTGGATTGCAGTCTAGTTGTTGTAGAATATCCATTTTATATTTGTTATATGCAGGGCTTATGGGTCAACTTCACCAAGGATCAGTTATTTTGTCTGCTTGGACCCAATGGTGCTGGAAAAACTACAACAATGAATTGTTTAACTGGCATAACACCTGTGACCGGTGGAGATGGTAATATACTCTTATTTCACGGTTCCTATACTTTGGAATTGGTTTAGAAGCATCAGAATAATGACTTCCCATCTATTTTGTATAAACAGCCTTGGTTTACGGACATTCTGTTCGAAGCACGGTTGGCATGTCAGGCATTCGGAAAATTATAGGAGTTTGTCCACAGGTGAATTCTCTCTCGAGTGTTTGTTTTCGCTTGTCTGCATATTTTCACCTGTATGCAAGCATGCCCCATGTGCTGTAGCTAATTAGTCTATAGAGACTAACATTTCCACATCCTTGTGTAGTTTGACATTCTCTGGGATGCATTGTCCGGTGAAGAACACCTCCACCTCTTTGCAAGTATCAAAGGTCTACCCCCAGCTTCAATCAAATCGGTATGTGATATATGAGCCTGAAGTCTTAATCACCCATCCTAATTTCGTAGCCATAATTTGTTGATTGGACATTCCGACCAAAAAGTACGACAGAATTATGTATTTCCATGCTTGTTGTTCTCACTCAAATATTCTAAATAATTCTTTGGTCTATATGGACTGCAGGTTGCCCAGGAATCATTGGCAAAGGTGAAACTAACTGAATCAGCGAAAGTAAGATCCAGGAGCTACAGTGGAGGAATGAGGCGTCGTTTGAGTGTTGCAATAGCCCTTCTCGGTGACCCTAAGTTAGTCATTTTGGATGAACCGGTATGGAGATTCAAATACTTCGAATCATTGATACATTTATTTGATGTATTTGTTAAAATTCATTTTGTTTGACTTCTGTTGATCTGCAGACTACTGGTATGGATCCAATATCAAGAAGGCATGTGTGGGATATTATACAGAACGCAAAGAAAGGTCGTGCAATTGTTCTAACAACTCATTCAATGGAAGAAGCCGACATTCTAAGTGACCGTATAGGAATTATGGCCAAGGGCAGGCTCCGATGCATTGGAAACTCGATCAGGTTGAAGTCAAAGTTTGGCACTGGCTTTATTGCTAATGTGAGCTTTAGTGATAACAATGGTGGACAAACTCCTGCACGCATGCCAGCTGATACCTCGGTTCATCATGAGGCTGTGAAGAAGTTCTTTAAATACGTATGTCGAATGCATGGCCAAATTCAACAAATTCGTTTAATTTTCAGAAACCCATTTTTTTCTGATTTTGGAAATTTTTTTACAGCATTTGGATGTAACGCCAACAGAGGAGACCAAATCCTTCTTGACTTTTGTCATTCCTCATGATAAAGAGAGGGTTTTAACGGTAAGCAATTTTGAAAATCCTTTTTTGTTTCTTTATTCTCCAAATTTCTTCCTTCAGAATTTCAGATTTCTATTTAGATATATACGTGAACATAATAATAGACTTGTGGGAGATCATACATTTCTCTATTTTACTTAAGTGTACTAGTTTAACCTTCCATTTCCTCTGGCATTTAAAATCTCAACAGAAATTTTTTGCGGAGCTTCAAGAGAGACAGAGAGAATTCCATGTATCAGACATTCAGCTTGGCCTTGCAACTCTTGAAGAAGTTTTCCTAAACATTGCCAAGCAAGCAGAATTAGAAAGTGCTGCAGCCGAGGGGAAGATGGTTACTCTGGCCTTAACTTCTGGAAAATCAGTTCAGGTAGGAACAATTTATCTCATTTTGTTGTTTTTCATTTGTGCAACAGGCACAAAAAAATCAAGCCTAATCTTTCTGCTTAAATGAAAATGCAGATACCTGTGGGAGCTAGATTTGTGGGGATCCCAGAAACAGAATCTCCAGAGAATCCTAGTGGCATTATGGTTGAAGTATACTGGGAGCAAGATGATTCAGGTTCACTCTGCATTTCTAGCCACTCTGATGAAATGCCTGTACCTTATAATGCTCAGCCGTTGCCTTCTGCACCACAACCGTCGGACAGAAGCAGTGTGTTAGGCCAGAGGGGAGGGCCAGTTTATGGAATTGTCTATGATTCCAATCAGATTATTGCTGCTCAATCTTACTAGTACACTCCTCTGTGAACTCCCATATATTTTTGAATCCTGCGTGTTTGATTAGTAACGTAGGTGGTAGGCATATTCATTTTGATTTTTTTTCTTTATGAGTATTTTTTGTATGTAGTCTTGTGTGAATATTTTGAAATAATATCACAGGTATTGATTTTTTCTTCCTGTCTTCGAAGAACACGAGGTTGTTTTTATCTTCACATGAATGAATTATAGATTCTTTTTTTTATCAAGCACAAGAACGAAAAGGTTGGCATTCCATGTCGGAAGGCAACATCTATAATAACAAGAACAATCATACAAATCTATACATGTAATGAAAAATGGAGGACAGCCTGTATCATGTTCATGCATTGGAATTCTCAAATAAATGGCAACGAGTTTCCAGATTTAAGCGCAAGAAAATCTGATTGAATAGAGAGCATTGATTCTGCTCATGTCTTTGCTTTAATTAAGATGTGATTAACATCTGATTGAATAGAGAGCATTGATCATTAATCGTGGTTGGTGTGAAATATCTTCTATTTTTATCGTGTGTTTGCAATTAGAACTAAAAACATTTTATAAACCTTTTTTATTCTAATTTTAAGTGATTTGGTCTTCTAAGATGACATTAAATGTACGTGTTTAGTTCCCATAATTACATTTGTTTTGCTAAGAAATCGAGATTCTTCGTGGGTATTTGTCATAATAATTAGGTATCAGATGCAGGTTGCATCAATTTTTTTTAAAAAAAAAACATTTTAAAAAAATTTAATTGGTAATGTGTTTTCAAGAAAGAAAGAAAAAATTAAATTGTGTAGAGATTGATCTAATGTGATTCAATCAACTTAACAAGTTTAAAAATAATATAAATAACTGAAAAAAATATAATTTGACTAAAATAAATTTCAAGATGATATTATTTAAAAATAAATATGAGACGATAAAGAATCGACCCGGGTCATGAGACCGTAATAACATTATAGAAAACAAAACAAAACATATTTTGAAGTTCAATTCTCAATCAACCTGACATTGAAGAATAAAATTAAAAAAAGATAGAAAAGAAAAACTCAGGTTAACCTGTCAAACCTGGATCATGAGATCGGAATAATCCAATAGAAATCAAATAAAAAAATTATGAAACTAAAAATCAAATCTAATTGTCCAATCCTTGCATGGATGGTAAAATTCTCCATTATCCTCAAATCACCAATAAAAACAGTGGTAAGATTTGGAGTAATAGAAGCACCCACATCATCATCCTTTTGTTTAAGCCTTCAAATCTACTTTTTTTTTTTTTCAACTTTTACCTCCAACAACATTATATAAATATAACATGTTATCTCTCTTGTTTTGCATCCTTTCAATGTGTAACTTCTTTCTCTCTTATTTTTCATCCTTTCAAAATTAATTTAAAGTTTTCTAATCATCGAGTAGTTTTTGTTTTTTTGTAAATAGCATTATAATTTCTTTGTGCTCATTTACTAAGCTTATAGAAGCTTTTTAACCATCATTCTTTAAAGCTTGTAACCTCAATTTCTCTTGCCTCCTAGTATTAAGAACCCTTTTAAAATTGTCCATTTTGTAATTTAACATCTTTTTTATTTGTCTATTCAAACCACTCATCAAATCTCATATTCATCCTTTCAAGTTGATGTTTCATGGCCCGTTACAAGTGTAGTAAGCAATGTTAGCACATATCTCACTATCTATAATCATATTATATATCTTGTTACTGAAATAATATCTTATAGGAAAGATATTCTACATTTACTGCTCCACATCATCTTTCTTGATATGAAAATTAAGTACATGTCGAATTAATAATGATTTTTCCTTAACTGGATACTTTACATTCTCATCATTGTTATCCTCAAGTGGTGGCATTTCAATGATAATGATTTTTCCTCATTATCTTCATATTTGTTATTTTCAAATTCAATCTCGTCATGTTCTCTCATAACCGTAACCTTTTGTGGGACATTGTGGAAATATATGTTTTTCGATTTAATCCTTGTTTTTTAATTTGTATAGATAATGTTTTTCGATTCGTCCTTCTACTTTTAATTTATTATTTTTGTTCTTTTTTTTGTCAAAGTTTTTATGGCTTTTAATTTTATCCTTTATAGTTTTTTATTCTTCAATGATAATAATGATTTCATTTTGGTCCCTCTTCTTTTGATTTTTTATTGTTTTTCTTAGTCATTTTATCAATGTTTTTATACTTTTCAATTCTGTCATTCAAATCAAGTTCATTTCTTTTATTTTTTTTCAATAATAATAGTAGTAGTAGTAGCAAAGATGATGATAAAAAAAATAATTAGTGATGATAATAAGAATAATAGTAGTGGTAGTGACAATAATATTGCTGCTACTAATAGTGATAGTAATAGTAATAATAATAGTGATGATATTAATAGTTTTGATAATAATAATAATAATAATAATAATAATAATAATAATAATAGTTGTGATAATAATATCAATGATGATGATGATGATGATACTAATAGTAATGATAATGGTTGTAATAATAGTAGTAATAGTAGTAATAATTTGCTATGATGATAATAATTGTGATGATAGTGATAATTATAATGATAGTAACAACAGTAGCAGTAGCAACAATAATAATAATTTTAATAATGATAGAAATAATAATAGTGTTAATAATGATAAATGTAATAGTAATGATATTACTTATTAAAATTAATAGTAATAGTAATTTTGATATTTATTCTTTGAATTGCTATTTTTTAAAATTCTTTTGTATGATTGATTTTTTTTTAATTTCATCTTTTAATATTTAATTTATTGGGAATTGGACTTCATGGTTTTTCTAAATTAGATGTTTCGGTTCTAATGACTCGGATCATAAGTTTAAAATGTTTACATATTTTTTAAGGGCTTTATAATTCTCTTTATTTTTATCGGGTTATTCCAATCATATAATTTGAATTGTAGATTCGACGGAATATCTCGTATTAACTTAGCTCTAATTAGTATTGTTATGTCTTTTACCGGAACTAATTTTTAATATTTTTTTTAAAACTCTAT
>Ga0325411_1000728_pt1 | contig 35141 bp, 28 predicted proteins | sample PopdelMetagenome_13_FD_206181 | JGI IMG/M metagenome (GOLD analysis project Ga0325411, IMG submission 206181) | Populus deltoides microbial communities from Bellville, Georgia, United States - Xylem-PdIQD-R4 | ecosystem: Host-associated > Plants > Phyllosphere > Stem > Wood/Secondary xylem...
ATCTTCAATAGTCTTTGGTTTTGTATTCTTTTGTCTTCATTTTCAGGGTGAATAAGATAATCTTTAATATGCATATAATATAAATATTATATTTATGTTAATTATATGATGAGTACAATTGATAAATTCTTGAATAACTATATATATATTACTTTATTTTCTGAGTACTCATCCATTGTTGATTTTGTACTCGCATTCTGTTGAATTGAATTATATTTTATATGAAATTTATTTGTTTTGATAACTATATGAGTATGTATTATGTCTTGATATCGGTATATTTGTTATTAACTTTGTGCTAAAGAATATTTAGTTTATATGCACATAGTATTTTGTATACGTGGCTGGTAAGAGAGGCACCGACCTATAGCGATTGATCATTCCATAGTGATCAGGGCCGCAAACCTCGCCTATTATCAGAACCTTAGGGTTTCGTTTGTTATTTGAGTCAACGACTTTGTTTAATGTTTAACATGTATCTCACTACCATATGTTATTATGTTTAATGTACATGTGTGTGTGTCTATTTGTTTCAATCCTTACACTTATAAATAGCTAAAATGTATATTAAATGTTATTCTCTCATTGAGTTGGTTGAGTTCACCCCTCTATTTTAATTTTTTTTCAGGTTCTTAATTTCTGTTAGCCGGTGGACTTTGTTGAGAGTTCTTTTTTTTTTTTTTATCGGTATGTCTTGTTTGCTTCTGCAAGGTTTTTCCTTATGGATTTGTTTTAATGTCATAAAGTTATCTACTATTACATTGTTTTAGTTTAGGGATTAGATTTTATTAAATGTAATAAGTATTTTAAATTATAATTTGGTTTATTGGTTTTAAGGAATATTTTAAAGTTTATGAAATGCCAAGTGAATTTTATATATATTTGTTTTATAAAATGCATGTTCTGAGGTTTAACATGGATTGGATGTCCTTATGGCTCCGCTCCTGCATTGTCAATCATGGACTCGGGATTCAAGTCATGACACGAGTAATCTCCAATTATAATGTCATATGAGCCGATGTATGGAATATGTAGGGAAATGTTGCTTAAGTCATAAGTGACATGGTGAAAAACTCTATTGTCTAAGAGACAGGTTGGATAAGTTGAAGAACCGGTGGCATAATATGCTTGTGGTTGTCATTGTGAGGTAAGATGAGTGGATGAAGTTGAGGAGTTTTTGTTAGGTGAGGAAATTAGAACTAGCCGAAAAGAGGAACACATTTTAATAGTGTGGCCTTATTGTCTGCAGATTTGAAAATATCCTAAGTATGGATGAGAGGGATAGTTGTTAGGAGATGAAAATGGTCTACCATTTGGTGTTACGAAATACCTATTGGTATTATTGTTGGATGGATGCCAAAAGTTGTGGGAGGTGGCGCCTGAATGAGGGCACAATGGTGTCGGCTGGTAGGATTTGTAGTGGCCGAAAAGGGAGATGGTTCTTGTGTTGTTGTTTGTAAGGAGGCTTCAAATTTGAGCATTTTTTTCATGAAATTCTTCAAAGATAATTGAGGAATTTTGAGCTTGAACAACACAAACCAGTTCTTTGTAATCATCTCCAAGACTATCTAGGACTTTCTTTGTGAGATTCTCTATACCAAATAGAATTCTAAGAAAAGTTAATTCATCAAATCGTGTTTTTATGTTCTATAAAAAATCAAATACGCTTTCATAATCTTTTGTAAGGTTTTTTAGTTGGGTTATAACATGTTTGATGTGTCCATGAGAGGATTTGGTATATGTGTTGTCCAAGATATTTCATGATTCACAATTGAGCAATGAATGGAATAATGGCTAGAGAGAGAGAGAGCCAACGATGACATTGAGAATGGGCTAGTCTTGTCTAATCTAGAGAATATATTCTGGATTTGGGATGGTATTATTTTGAGCAAGGATGGTTGTGGGACATGGTTTTAAGCCATCAATATAATCTAGGAGGTCATACCCAATCAATAGGTATAAATTGCAATTTCCAGGAGATGTAGGAGATGTAGTTGCTGGATGTTAATATAAGAGGAGTTTAGGCAGCCACATTAATGGTGACGAGGGTATTAAGAGTTTCATTGGTGTTGTGAATGATGGTGTGGGAAGAGTTAGTGGCCATGAGTGAGGTAAAGCAAAGAAAAAAAAATGGACATCACTTAGATATGCTCAGATAGCATGATTTTTTCCTCTTTCTTTTTCATTGATTCATCAACGTATAAATACAGCAGAGGTGTTAACCAGAAGGTTTGTTCCAGATTCTAGAGATTGCAACTGCTATATAGAATAAGAAAGTTTAAACAAATCAATTTTGAATGAGTCATAACATTATCCAAAGACTAACTATTACAGATGTTAGTTATAACACACAGCAGTCTTCTTGTTAGTTTGGACTGCAACTTCCAGATACATTTGGTGCGGAATGTGAAAGGTCAGCGTTCTAAGATGGGATATATGAAAAGAATAAAGTCAGATGGGGGGGTCGTCATTCTATTCACAGCCCAACCTCAAAAGTTCATTACAACAAACCGGACGAAGTAACTTGACAACAAGATTTAACTGGCAACTTCATATAAATATTCAGATCTGTTTGGTATGACTTGAAAAACCATAGTTTGCAGCAGAATAATCATATTTGACAAAGGATATTGATAGAGTAGCTTAGGGCTTCTGCATTTCCTCCGAGGATGAACTGCTATTAAGAGAATTCAGGGAACGATCTGATTTCAAAGGCTTAGAATCACCAGATTGGCTATTAAAGGAGCTGCGTTCGACAAGCTCATTTGACTTTGGATTAAACTTGAATGATCTCTCAAATTCCTTAGCATTTCCGGTGTCGATGACTAATTTATTGAGTTTCTGCTCCTGCAAACAGAAAGTAAAATAATAAACGTGGGAACTGCAGTAAGGGCATAGAAGGGAAATACATCCAGCAACGGCAATAGAAACATTACGATAGATTAATGCAGGACCATACAGAAACGGGATATATGGACAGGTCTACAAAGTTAATTAGGAATGGACCACGCAGCATGTTCTCTAAATTAGTTACTCTTTGGGTGATGCAATTCTCATTGCATGGGAGTGATTCTCTCCTTTCTAGTTGTAAAGCCTCAGGGCATAAATGCATAAATCTTAGAAGTGCTTACATTCTGTAGCGTCTCTAGCTTTCTTTGTAGTGCCTCATGCTCAGCTTGAATACGGTAAGGAACACCATGCTTTTGATAAACATTGTTTTGAGCCAAGTCTTCGTCAATGTCACTGGCAGTAGTTGCAAAAGGATGATTTGCAGGAATCCATCTGACCGTGTCAGGGTCAACATTTGGAGGTATTGAATCCCCTTCTTTAAGGAAAATTGTTGGTCTTTTCCACTGGTATGCCCGTGACCTCCTTCTCTGATGGATGGCTTGTTGATCTTTGGTTAGTGTAACTGGAGCTAAGCGATAAACCTTTCCACACATCTCAACGGTTGAATTGCTCTTGCTAACTTTAACCAATGGATTATTGAACGGATCCTCGTATTTGAGAGGACTTGATCTGTGAATAAGAGGTTTCACAATGAAACCACATTATTATCACTCAACCAGCATGAGATAACAAAAGCTTGGCATGAAATGTGATCCTTAGAAAACCTAGTTGGGAAAAAAAAAAACAGAGGGGCAATGGAGGGGATGATAAAGAAAATTAGTTTCTACAAATAGAGATCATGCAATGGCAATCATTCTTCAGGAATAGAAGTGGGAATTCTTGGCAAATCATTCAAACCACAGAAAAGTAATTGTTCTACAATGTCCACTGAGACGATGCAAAGTGAAGATAGCAGCAGAAAGCATTGGGGATTGAAATCATACATGCCTCTTCTATCAGATCTCAGCTGGCCACGTCTAACAAGATCAGCTACAGAGCCAGGACGGCTTTGCCTTGACTTCCTAACCACATATACTCTCACAGCAACAACCAAAAATGCAGTAGCAACACATAGCCATATTACAAAATTGCTTCCAGAAGCTCTTCTCATCTGATAAGGCAAAAAACTCTATAAATAAAAGACTAGAATAATCTACAATTAGAACACCAAAAGGCCCAAAACACTACTTATGAATCACATGATCTTTTCATCAAAGAAAGCCTAACAACCTAACCTCAAAAAATCACAATATCAAACAAGCATTGCCATCTCTTGAATTGATCAAGTTCAGAAGTACATTGTACCCATTCTTGCTTCCATTTTACTGCGATAGCTTAATGAAAAACTTCTAACAACTTGCACATGATCAGAGACTCAAAGTAGTTGTTACCCAAAAATGCTAACCTAGTCAACAATCCAAACAACAACTTTGGTTCCACATTTTTACTTCTACAACGTAAATGTCATGTTAAGATGACATTGTTGCAGTTTCAAATCCAATGCCTGGTGGTTCAATTCAAGAAGCCTATCCAGTTCCTAAAAATTCCACATTTTTCCCAAAAACACAAGCGTTTCCAAGACTACAAAAACACACACCCATGCTTCCAATTATAGGAATTCATATTCAACGATGATTCAAAAGAACTCGAAAACTCACCACAAAAACAACAGGAGGGAGAGTGGCAATCATTCCCTGAAATTTGGAAAAAGGGTCTTTTTTCCAATCCGGGAGCGTAGTATAACTCTCACTCTCTTTCTTGTTGGCCACTGCTTTTGCCACATCTTGAACACATTGCTGCTGCTCTTCCTCCTCCTCCTCTTTGGGATTCTCCACATTATCATTATTTTTATTAATTGCTTTAAAGCGAAAACTTGGATTAATTAATAAAACTCGATTGCATCTGGGTTGTGAAGAAGACAAGACAAAATCTCTCCCGAGTTCCACTACCTTCGGAGAAAACCGGTGTTTCGATGCCCAAAAAGAAGTCGGCGGCTACATAACATCAAATATCATAGTACAAAATAAAATCGAACATCATAGTACGCTATACGTAATAAATTACAAAAAAAAAAATTACAACAACAACAAGAAGAAGAAAAGGGGATGATGATAGTAAGATTAAAGAATAAAAATCATGATTAATTAATTACCTGGACAGAGAAACAGTGAAATTGAGGAGTCCAAGCTGATGGTGATGATGTTGTTGTCGTTGTCATTTTCAAAAGGGTTTTTTTAAGAGTCTAAAAAATTTCATTTCAAAATCAGCTTAGATTGATGATGCGCCAGTGCCATCACTTGGTCCAAAATCCAAACACAAGAGCCTCACGTTTCAGTCCCTCCCTCTCCTGTTTCTGTTCCCTCTCATTCTCATCAAACTTTGTTCTACTATTATCATTCTGCGGCACAAGATTAACAAGTGGATCCGTGGCGCAATGGTAGCGCGTCTGACTCCAGATCAGAAGGTTGCGTGTTCGATTCACGTCGGGTTCAATCCCCTTCTTTTTGAGAGATTTTCTGGTTTTCTCTTTTGAGATATTTTTTTGGTTCCTACCTTCCACTTGTTGAGAAAAATCCTTGTCACCCCCCTACGTATTATCATATATAAAACACTAAAAGACACGGTAAAATCATTGGAGTCCATTTTATTGAGGTTTTGTTTGTATTTGTGGTTATGTTGTTTTTTTTTTAAATTAAAATTAATATTTTAATGTTAATATTAAAAATAAAATAAAAATATTATTTTAATACATTTTTAAACAAATAAATATTTTAAAAAATAAATGTTATTATAATATCAAATACTATTTTACTCTATTTGTTTTTGCAATTTTTTGTTGTAATTTTATTTTGCATACTGAAAAAAAAATAATGTTATAAAAAATATATTATTAACAGTTTTTTTTTTTTTTTTTTGCATGTGCTGAATAAAAAAAAACTTTAGCATTTTTTTTATGTATCTCATGACCGAGGACGATTCAACTCAGCCTCGAGCCCTGCCAGCCACTCACTTTTTGAGTGTCGAGACGGTGTAAAATAGTATATATATAGTATCGGAACCCTCCTTTAGAACCTGGGGATGCCTCGATTTAAGACATTTCCAAACTGGGTGATTTGACAGTTTCAATAAGTTTGGGACTTAATTGAAAGAATCTTTTGTTTTGTGCACTCAACTAGGAATTATAAGTAATTGAGGTAGGGGCTGAAGTGGGGTCTCCATTTTTTCTTTTTGGTGACAAAAATGGTCAAGTCCTGAAGCCACTTTAGCCGCCTTGAAATAAATAAATAAATAAATAAATATATAGTTAGCAAATTCAAACTCATACACTCCATTGAAAAAGATGCCTGCCTCCCCCACTAGATCTTAGAAAATATTTAAGATGAAGATTGTGGCGTGACTGATTTGCTACCAGAAGGCACAATGAGTTATTCTGGCCCTTTTTCGGACCATGGAGAGCAGTCTTATTTTATTGAATGGCTCCGAGGGAAGAGGAATTGATTGTTCATGAATAAATAAAGAAAGCATACCATTACCTTCACGCCGACTACCACCACCTTTTTTTAGGTCAAGATAATAAAGAAGATGATTGCATTACGAGTGGTTCTTGTTGCGTTACAGTGTGTTTTTTAAATTTTTTTTGTTTTAAAATATATTAAATTTATATTTTTTTAGGTGTATTAATAAAAAATGAATTTAGAAAAATAATATTATTTTAATATATTCTCAATTAAAAACTACCTTTAAAAAAGTATAAGCTTCTATACCTGATTGTTTGTTTATAAATATTTAATAATATCTCAGTGCCTATTTTAATGCCTTTTTTTTTCTTTTTTTTGGTTTATATCTAGTGGGTTTCTTGACTCTTATGACAATCAAGTAACGTGGTTGCCTAGTTTATTATACTTGATTTTCTTCCTCGACAAGTTGAGATGTATAATAAATGATTTGTTGTTGTTGCTAGGTATCAGTTAACAATGTAATTCGACCGTGTTTTTTTTTTAAGGTATTAATAGGTATTTTTTATTATTTTAGAATTTGAACTCGTATGGCAAATCAATCTGGAATCTAGACTGGTTCCATTAAAAAAATAAAAAAAAAATTGAATTAGCCGTCAATATCATTTTGATTCCTTTTAAAAAAAATTAGAGAACCAATCATTTTGACTTGTTATCTTGGTTTTGTCCTGAATCGATTCCAAGTTAAGTTGGGTTTTAAAGTATACTTTTTAAAATAACTTTTAATAATTTTGATTTTGATAGAAGAACATTCAAATTAAAGATTTTTTTAAAGTGTATTACCGGACACAATTAATTATAAAAAATCAATATAGACACAAGAAGTAATTTAAACATTAAAAAAATAAAAAATAAAAGATAACATATAAACAAACTCAATTCGTACGAACGAAACACTTGATCTCTTGATGGAGATCAATATGGCACTACAAAAAAAAAAAAAAAAAATCAAAATACAGTTGATGTTGATGATATATTCAACTAACCCATTTTTTGCCAGTCATGGTTTTACCTACCATAAGCACTTGAAAACTTTCTTCATCTTCCAATACAATGGCTCCTCCTTTATTTATTTTCCTTGGTGTATAAATGTCGGCGGTTGCCACTTTCCGACACCATTCTGGTCTGTGGATTAATATCTCTACCAAGACATTAATGTTTGTTTCCAACCATAGTTTTGTAGTCAATGGAGATGCGCTTTGGAAGCTCGGACGAAGTAAACATGATTTAGATCTGGCGAGGAGGGTGGAAACTATTTTTTTTTAGATTATAATTTTGAAAATGTTTGATTAATTAATCTCAATGAATTTTTTAAAAAATTTATTAATTGAAAAAATTACAATTTATACCTTTTTTGACCCAAGGCATTGACCAGAAATGAACAAAAAGACCACCACCAGTCCAAGTCAAGACGTACAACAGTGCTACTTTCAACACTCTACTCTACCCTCATTCAGAAATGATATCATAACCATTCAAAGGGCGAAATAGAAGTTACTCTCAGCCTAATTCCCATCCATTCAAAAAAAAAAAAAAAAATATATATATATATATATATATGTTGGGCACAGAAAATAGATTCCCTCGGTTATTACTCTTTTTTTTTTTTTTTTCCTGTGAAAAACAAGTTAATAAATCCCATAACCAATAAAGAAATACTGAGAAAGGATGGCACAAACAATTATAATTAATATTTATTTTTTTTGATCGCATTAAACCCTTCTTAATTGCTATGTGGGAAAATGTTTAAAATTTACACAAACTTAAATCCATAAAAATACAGAAACACTCTACTTATTTATAATCAATTCCATCTTCAATCTTCCTTGATCCTTTCTAAACCCTAAATTCCTAATATAACTAAAATTAATTTGAAATACTGAATTGACTAATCCCAAGCACAATTACCAACAAGGATTAAATTACTGGCTATAAACATTTTTTCTTTATATATATATAAAAGGAATATCCATATAAGCTTTAATTAAGCTAGGGCAAGAACCTATTAGCACCATCTTCACGCTCCTTTAGGCTAGCTTCAGTTTCAGCTCCACCACCACCATCACCACCACCACCACCATTAGAAGAACTCGAACCTGAAGGCAAACCACCACACTTCTGACACCTGGCAACCACCAAAATCTGACGGCAAGAAGGGCAAGAAGAGTGAGACCCAAGCCATGTGTCAATACAGCTCACATGAAACCCATGTCCACACTGAGGCAACACACGGATTTCATCTCCAGCTGAGAATTCCGTCAAGCAAATTGCACAATCGGGGACTTTCCCTGAGAAATCTTCAGAGAAGGTTTGTTTAGGGAGAGAGCGGAGGACTTTCTTTTTTAACCCTTTGTTGGCGACAGAAGGAGGAGGAGGGGGAACTGGTGGTGTGGGATTCCGGGATGAGAAGCGGCGGAGCCAAGCGCAGCGAGCTACAGCGATGAGGCCAAGAACGCAAATTAGAGCGCAGAGGAGTGCTGCTAGTATGACCATGAAGTCTGAGTCCACCGTGGCTGATGCTTGTGGAGGCGACCCAGAGGTGGTCGCCGAAGAGTTCGCGACGGCGTTCAGGAAGCTGAAAGGACGAGCCATGTGAGCGAGATGAGTAGAGAGCAGCTCTGTTTTGTTCCTTTTTCTTTGCTTTTCAAGAGATTGAGAGGGAGAGAGAGAGGAGGAGGGAGAGAGTGTTGTCTTCTATAATCACAAGGAGGGGGTTTGAGTGTTTTACTGTTTTTATAGGTAAGGAATAAAAATAGGCCACATTAAATATGGAAAATATTGTTTTACCTCTCTCCTATATAATGCATTTTCTTTTTCTTTTTCTTTTTCTTTTGATTTTGAGTTGTATTTTTATAATTTATCGTTAATTAATATCTTCAAGTTAGTTTAAACATTAATTAATATCAATTTCTTCTTTGAATAATTCTAAAAATACATATTTTTATATTGATATGGTGTATTTATAAAAATAAATAAATGATTTTGAACATTAATTTTAAGATTTGAATTTAAAAAATTATATATATATATATATATATAATGATATGCGGTCTAAGAATAATGGCTTGTGGTGTGTAAACTTTTAATAACTAAGGTAGATCAAGAAGTTAGTTTTATTAGTTGTTAAAGAAAATATACTATCTTCTTTTATTTTTAAGATTTAAATCTCGAAGTAAGTCAGTATGAATATTATAACAGATTATCATTATTTTTCAATATAATTTAATTTTTCTGGCCATTTCTTTGATTGGATTTTTACATGATTTAATTTTTAATGAATAAAGTTAGAGTTTATTTTTTTTAACGTTTTAAAAGTATTTTATTTTTTTATATTTTTAAATTGTTTTAATATATTAATATTAAAAATAAATTTAAAAAATAAAATAAAAATTATTTTAATATATTTTTAAATAAAAAAATATTTTAAAAAACAGTCATTGTCTCTATAACTGTTCTCGCCGGCTTCCTTTCTTTTTCTGGAAAAAAGTAAGCTGCTTTCAAAGTTGAGAGGAGAATCACGTTGTGATATTGCACTGCTCAAGACAAGCGAGTATACCCCCTCTTCCCCACCAAACAATAATTAATTTAATTAATTACCTTTTTATCACCTTGTCATTTAAGCTTGTTCTTGTAAAGACACTACTGAGTGATTTTCTGTTCCCGTCATGCTACCCTGTTTAATCCGGTGAGCGCCGAGTAACCGTGGCGTTCAACTTGTCCGACACGTTCCTGCGATATCCATTTTTTCTATAATTACACGTCAATTACGGGAGATAGCTCGGTGCCGAGCCTACTCGGAGCATGAATTTTATGTGTCTGGTATTGTATTAATTTTTACCGAAAATAAATTAAAAAATTATAAATTATAATTTTAGGAGAAGGTTTTTAATAAAATCATTTATATATATTAATTAACTAAATATCTTTAAAATTGCAATAGAAATAAGATAGAATTTCAACCAATTCTCACTGCATTACCAAACATTAATTACCAACTTATCTTGTATTTAATTATATGTAATGGTCGAGAAAGGAATACCAGAACACACGACGTCCTCCAATTCCAATCCATGGCCTTAAGCAATCCAAGGACGGGTCCCGTGTTTGGAACATGAGGTCGTAGACGTGGGAAACAAGCTGTATCGTGAACGTTGAGACATTTCGTGCCTTTGCCACCGATACAGTCATTAATATCGGTCGAGACATTTTCTGAATTGTTGGTGAATATACGAGAACGAAACCTCTTTTTTTTTTTTTTTTTTTCTAATTTCAAGAGTATGTTTATCAGAAAAGATGGATATGAAAAATGATGAAATTAGTAAAAACATTATAAAAAATACAAACACGTAGGATTAAGATTTAATAGAGGGATCTGTCTAATCACTTTATAGTATCTTATCCTTTTTTGTTAAATGATGAATACATTCACATTCAATCCCTTATTTTCTATCTTTCCTCCCGTACCTCTTAATAAATAGATAGAGTGATGATCTTGACTGTAACATAAAATTATTATTATTATTATTGAGATCTTATTTTATAGTTAAATTCTTGAGGGCAATGGAATATAATATAAAACTATTTTTTAATATTTACAGTACAGGAGCAAAATAAACATAAAAATGAAAAGAAGAAAGATGAGGAGATTAAAAATACAGGTCATGTTTATCTCCATAAAATACAAGTTGAGCAGAATAGGATTTTTTTCACAAATGGCACCGGTCATGTTTTTTCTCCTTTTTTATTCAAGAAAACAAGAAATGCAAATGGGAAAAAAGAGGGACGAGGTGAGAGAAGAAGAAGCAGCAGGGTTTGATTTGATGACCTGGGGGTGGGGAGCAGGAGATCAAGCAAAGTTCTGAGTTAATGTGACTGAAACTCGAATGAATGAATGAATGAATGAATATGCTGGTGAGCAATATCGATGAAGTACAATCAAGTGAGCCATATATATATGCTGTGGACTGTCCCACCCACCTTAGTATAAAGGCGAAGCAGCAACTGCAAGAGAGATTCCAATGTCATTTTCCCACAAAAATAATGAGGTTCCAATTTCATTTAAAGAATCTCAGTCTTGTATACTGCCACGTCGAGCACCAAGCTGTGGTAAAAATGGAATAAAAACAAATATAAGGGAATTCTTGCGTTCACAGAAGCAGAATCAGGGGAATGGAGGTAAAAACGACGACACTCCCTGTCTCAATAATCTATCATTTATGATTCTTATATATATATATATATAGACTTAATGTAAACTATCTTTATGCATGTATAATCTATGCACTGGAACGGAGAGCGCCATGGTTCTGCGAATAAATGGACAAACAGGTTTCTTCTGATCCTGGTCATGATCCCCAACCTTTAACCTACAGCATGAAGGATTGTCTGGTCGGGAAATCAGAAGTGTGACATGAATCGATGTCAGAAGCAGACGTGGCAAACAAGGTGTGGAAACTGTGAACCCATCTCATGCAGGGCAAGAAGAAAGAAAAAAAGACTCTGCGTGCGTACGCGACACACTTGTCGTGCTTGTGACTTGTGAGCTGTGAATTTTATGGTAGACGACATTGGCCAACTACCACCGAGGTAAGGGCCATGTGAATTGCTAGCTTGCCCCCTCAAAACTCACCCACCTTACTCTTATTGCGCCCCTTCTTTTCTTCAAGGCACTCATCTCCTCTCTTCCTTGTTTTCTGCTTCAACAACATATAATTTCCTTGTATCTGTATCCATTCAGGCAGTGAAGTAGAAGAACACGGAACAACAATGTTCAAACCATGGGAAAAAGGACAGGAAGCACAATTCTCAATTTACCTGCACAGTACAAAGATGAGCAATTGTTTCGTCGAGATCACCCCTGCAGGCTGCAGCTGTGTGCTCCTATTGGAATTCTAAGCAGACTACCAGCAGAAACCACTCCCTGCAATCTACAATGAAAGATGGACCAGTCACTGCCAAAGTAGCATGGACAAGAACGTTAAATTATGGCCAGTTTATGTAAAAGTAAGACCAGCCACTTCAAGAAGCATATCCAGTTACAACCAAAAGACCAACCTGTTTAAAATCATAAACAAATACAAATAAACAGAGTCACAAAATTGTCATACAGGAACGACATTTCTAAGAAGCTCTGGAGAGAATCCAAACAAACACCAAACTGTCTAAAATCTTTGTCAACATCACATCGTCCCTTGACATAAAAAAGCTCAACAGACCATGATTTGTCACAGGAAAACTCCTTCTTCCCATGATAAAAAGTACCGAGCTTTTTCATGCTTATCATAATGCAATCCCACTCCAAGGCTAGCAGACAACTACAGTTAAAACCAGTACAACGTCAGCCTCTATGCTCGAAAAGACAAGAACTTAGTCTTCAATTAAGGATTACAAGAAACATACATCTGGATAAAAGTGTCTTACCATTGCGCTAGCATAACTGGGAGCTCTAATTCTTGTATCTAGCCCCCATGAACCTAACCAAAAAAATAAAGCCCCATGTTTGCATTTTAAAGAATTCCCAAATATAATATCAAGAAATCAATAATATATATTGATCCTTCCACTCATGCCATGAGAATTATTATAATTAAATTCAAGAGAATTAACTCATGATTTAGTATCTAGTGAAAAGTGATGTGATATTTAATTTGAATTTTTTTTAAAAAAAATTAAATTAAAAAAAAATTAATTTTTTTTTAAAAATTATTTTGAATTAAGCTGAGTTAATAAGGGTTTGATTTGGGCCTTTATAACTATGCTCAGATTCGATTTTAGAAAATAAAAAATGCATAGTAATGGTAATAGTAATAGTAATAGTAATAGTAATAGTAAGAAGAAGAGCGCATAGTGGGCCGTATTATACGAGTGAAGGTGCGAAGCAAGAATGGGCTGGCCCGACCCGACGAAGAAATCGTGTTCCATCCAATCTATGAATGTGAGATGGAATCAAACCTTAGAGCTGAGGAAGGATCCATCTCTCTATGTTCAAGTAGTTGCCTGCAGAGAAACGCCGTGCTGATCGACAAGAAAGACTAGTCATGGGGTTACGATTCGATTTGCTTTCGTTGTTTACGACACTTGCTCTGCTCTCAACAACAACAACTACTGTTCTTTCCGATGTCATTCTCTCCAAAGTCGATCGCCGTGTAAGTTCTCATTTCCCGAGAGATCTCATTTCTTCGATTGTTGTTTTTCCAGTTTCAAAATTATGCGGATGTGATCTATCTTTTCTTGCAGATTGATTTGACTTCACAGATTGTGCGCGTTACTTCGACATTAAAGGTGCTTCGCTGATTTGCTTCTTCTTCTTCTTCTTCTTCTTCTTCTTCTTGTTTTTGTAAGGATTTTGATGTTTGATGATGGTGTTTTCAACTGGAAATAAGTTTCCTGGATTGCTTGGAAATGGTTTTTGGCCTGTAAATCATTAGCTTGCATTTTTCTTACTCTTTTACCCTACTTTTTTAGGTGGAGAATGCTGGTCCTGGTCCAGTTTCTGAGATTTTGCTTACTTTTCCTGAGGTTCAGGCCAAAGATTTGGCATACTTGACAGCGGCACTTAATGAGGGGAAAGGGAAAGTGAGAAACTCAGGGAGTAGTCTCCCTATAAATGTTGTCAATCCAGAGGGAATGCCCCCTTCCCTGACTTGTCATTCAATATCATTACCCAAGGCTTTGGCTGAGGGGGGTAGTTTGACTATAGATGTCTTAGCAGTATTTACTCATGCATTACGGCCGTTTCCTGAGGAAATTACGCAAGCTGATATTCAGCTAGTTTTGTTCCAGGATACTGCTCACTATCTTTCCCCTTATGCGGTTAACGTTCAGTCCCTTACTGTTAAATTGCCCAAGGCTAGAATCGAGACGTATACGAAGTTGGAGAATACAAATGTACACGGCTCTGATATCAAATATGGTCCATATCAAAACCTGCCTCCCTTTTCGTATGCACCCGTAGCTGTTCACTTTGAAACCAATCAACCATTTGCTGTTGCTCAAGAGTTGGTGAGAGAGATAGAAATTTCCCATTGGGGCAATGTGCAAGTTACTGAACATTACAACGTTGTCCATGGAGGTGCTAAAAGCAAGGGTGAATTTTCCAGGTCAGTTGTTTTATTCTTTTCGTGTTATTATTATGGTGGTGACTGCTATCGTATTCAAATTTTGATTCTTAAAATCCTGCAGGCTTGACTTTCAGGCTAGACCCCACCTTCGAGGTGCGTCAGCCTTCAGGAATCTTGTTGCAAAATTGCCGCCAAGGGCTCATTCCATTTATTATAGGGATGAGATTGGAAATATATCAACATCTAATGTTTGGGGTGATCCTAAGAAGGTGGACATTTTGATTGATTCAAAAAAAATTTGACAATTAGAATAATTGCTTCCGTTTCTAATTCAAGTCTTCTCCTTAATTGCAGACAGAACTATTGATTGAACCTAGATATCCATTGTTTGGAGGTTGGAGAACTACTTTTACTATTGGATATGGCTTGCCACTTCAAGATTTTTTATTTGAGTCAGAGGGAAAACGTTTCATTAACTTCTCTTTTGGCTCTCCTATAAATGATTTGGTCATTGATAATATCATTGTGAAGGTTAGTTCAGTGGAAAACGTTTCCTACAAGAATGTTTTCTTTACTGGTCTTGACTTTGTTTTCTTGTTGCAGGTTGTTTTGCCAGAGGGATCAAATGATATATTTACTTCTACCCCATTTCCGGCAAAACAAGGACAAGAGGTATTATAGAGCTAAGATTTATACTGTATTGTATTCTTATTTCTTATAGCTGTTTTCTTTTTCCTTGGGCATGTTTTCTTCTCTACTTCAAAAGACTGAGGCTATCTACCTTCATTTGATTGTCTTTGTCTTTGTCTTTGTGATCTAATGCAGACCAAAATTTCTCACTTAGATGTTGTTGGTAGACCAGTTGTTGTGCTGGAAAAGACCAATGTTGTTCCTGAACATAACCAGTATTTCCAGGTACTTCAATGGACTCTTTCAAAGTTTCAATATGTATGAGCAGCATTGAAGTGCTAAAGTGTGAACTAAGGCCATTTTTACTACTGTCTACCAAACTTAACTTTATTATGCTAATTATTGAATATCAAGTGATCGAGTAGCTGAAGACTAGAAAGTTCAACACAAATGGTAACGAGAGGGTTATTGGTCCATCTATAGTGTATTAGAAGGCATGGAGGAATGCTTTTGCTATATGTAATTTGGCTTGGTTTTGAGGGTGCTTGATTAATTCTTGTACAATTGTAGCATTGTTTTTGTGTTCGAAACACGTGCTTGTGCTCCAATTATTTAGACATATTTCACCAATTTGGAAAAGGCAGATGATATGTTAATCTTGTTGTAATTAACCAATAGCCTACTTGTAGTGTAAGGCCTTCTGTATATTAATGGATTTAACAGATTCATTGATATTTCCTCCTTTTATAGTTGTTTTGCTATTTTTTGGAGAAGTTACGGGACTGAAAAGTGATGGTCTAGTCTGTTTGGAAAAGCTGTAGCTGTGGCTTTTGAAAAGCTACAAATTGTAGCTTCTAAAAATAATACATAGAAAGGGTTGTGATATTAGCTTATAAAGTATTACCAAACACTTAGAAGCCACGGCCACAACTAAAAGTCACAGCCAAAGGTGATTCCCAAACGGGCACTTAATGTGGCAAGAAATTGTAGCTATTACTGCTTTCTTGTGTGTATTGTGGTGCATGCGGGAGGGTAAACGTCGGGGTTTCCCATCCTTTGAGACTTGAAGAGTTCATCTTTTAGACTGACTGAATTTCTAATTTTCCATTAAGCTGAAATGCAGGACCTAGATTTCTTAGATCTCTTCGTGATGGAACTTGGTTTTCCTTGTATTTGATGTACTCAACAATTGAATGTATCCTTCTGTGGATCCAAGAAAAATTAGAAACAAAAGTAGCTTCTGATTTTGGTGCAGTGCAGTGTATTGAAGACTATTTTGAAAATAACCCGGTTTGTATTGCAGGTCTATTACAGGTTCAACAGCCTTTCGATGCTTAGGGAGCCATTTATGTTAATTTCTGGATTCTTCTTCATTTTTGTTGCTTGCATCGTATACATGCATGTAGACATGTCAATCTCGAAGTCCTCTGCTTCTTATTTGGCAAAAATGCAGTGGGATGAGGTAAGTAGGATGTTATATGATGTACCCTTTTCAGTTCAGTCTGGTGTAATTGTTTGCAAGTGAAAAAACCAACATATATAATAGAATTTGCGATTTCTGATTTCAGGTGCGGGCAACAATTCAGCAAGTCCAAATTGTCATCAACCAATGCTTGTATACGCATGAAAAGCTAGAAGCATCACTGCGTGATCTTTCTAGAACTGGGGATGTTCAAGCTTGTAAAACTGCTCGAAAGACAGCTGACAGTTTGTTGAAAGAGTATTCCAAAGAGTTAAAGCCCTTGCTTTCATTCTTGCAATCTTCTCCTCAGGCTAATCAAATATTACCTAAGGTTTGTCTATCTACTCATCCTTTATAACCAATAGAGGATAAATTTGTGGAATTTATTCCAGCAACTTAACAGCATTTAACCATCACCAAGGACATGAATTGTTACACATGTCAAAACTTGAACGATGTACCGTTATAATGTTCTGTTACCATGCTCACCTTCTGTTTTGCTGTGCTTCCACATTCCCGAATGTAATCAATGCTACTGGTTATGTAGGTGGAGGAACTGGTGGCAAAGGAGAGGGAATTGCAAGAGAGGCTGATAGCGAAGCATTCAACCATAGTGGACTGCTATGAGAAGAAGATTGGAGGAAGGGAACTTGAGAATCGGGTTGCGTCGCAGCAACAGAAAGTTGTAGTTTTGAAGCAGGAAGTTGAAGACCTTCTTGATTACATTGAAGAGATATAGTTCAAGGTTTAGGTAGCCTGAGTATTGGGGTCAGAAATTGGTTATCTAAGTTAATACTTGATGAGCTAACTGCAATTTTCTACGGCAATAGTTCACCAAATATAACTTTTACATGATAATGATATTCGGAACTGAGCTTATATGAACTAATCATGATCTGCCTTGCATGTTGAATTTTGAGTCTGGCACTAGGGTCGGGTACGGTTATCAGGCAGAATCATTTAAATTCTTTCTCAGAACTTCTCAAAAAAAGTTTTTTGTGCGCATTTCAAATGCCAAAATCGTAGCCTAAGTTGCAATTTTTGACCCCTGGTAATGCATTGCTATCTATTGATGATGCTCATCAGCTTATGCACCCGATATGCCATAATATAATTGATATTTTGCTTGTATTCTTGAAAGAAGGAAAAGAAATCAAATCGCCATTGGCACCCATTCCAATGCATTTTTTTTTTAAAAAAAAAAAACCAGAACAGATAGGTGGAAAATTCTTGAGAAACTGAGCTAAAATGCAAGACCTTTTTCTTGACAACCGGCCTCCTTTTGCTACTCTGAATTTATCTGAACATGAAGGGAATGCGTTTCATCTTCTTTATTTGCTGAATCTTTAGTGATTTGATTTAGGTTGGGAAGGCGTTTCATCTTCCTTATTTGTCTGAATCTTTAGTGATTTGATCATAGGTTGCCTGTTCGCTAGCGTGTGTGGAAGGGAGGGATTATTGGGAGCAATTACGGAAAATATGACAACGGATATGCAAACCAAATGGAGGAAAAAAAGCCGTAAGAACTTCCTGCTGCTCAACATGGCACTCTGACATTCTAAAGAAAACATGGAAAATCTTAATTTACGGATGAACAAGAGAAATGATCAAGATTTACATGGGAGAATTATGTTCTAGTCTTTGTTTTGGTCTGGATTTTGCAAAACCTTGATGATGATTAACAGTCCATTTGTCTAAGCTCTGTATTGAAGCCATGATGATGGCCGCTGGAATCCGAAAATGGCTTACGGTTATAAAACTCCCGCTAAACCCACATCTCTCTATCCACTCCCGTCACTGGAACCACCATTTTGCCCCCACTTGGTTTTTGGTCCACTCTTCTGCCTTTTTCAATCAAATTTCAACCAACAACCAGATTCTTGGGTTTGACCGGGTTTTATATCTATACTGAAAATAACTAACTGCAAAAGAACTACTATGATGAATTCAATAATGGGCTTGCGAGAATTGTCTTCCACAAGGTTTACCAAATATAGGACTGAAATATTTGTATTAGTACAACTTGCTACACAAACAAAACTGTTGATGATGTTTTTGATTTCATCTACATGTCGTATGAGGTTCTGGGAACAAATTTTTGTTGCTCCAAATGTGTAGCAACAGCAATCCGGAACCAGCTATCATACCTATCTTTAGACTTAGGTTTTCTTGCTGCACAGACCACAGCAATGGTCATGCGAAAATAGAAGGAGAAAAAAAATTATGTATTGCCACACCTAAAGTGACCTTGTCAGGAACGTAACAGCAGTATTGTCTGGTATTTCCACTGCTACTGTGTGGGTGTGGGGCCCTTGAGACAAATTTTGTCTTGCGGCTAACATAACCCATCCATAACTATGCTTAACTCAGTAGATCCCGTTGGACAAATGGGGAGCTGTTGTCACTAGGGCGATGCTGATGATTGACACTGAGTTCCACATCCACAGTTGCCGTGATGTTAGCTGTGTGTTGATCATGGAATGCTGCTTCTGCTTCAATATCAGAGAAATCTGGACCTTCAATACCAAATTTATTAGGTCGAGGACGAGTGGGGGATGGGGAATGCACTAAGGCATCCGGACTTCCACCCAGAGTCTTTGTCGGGAGCTGATCCGGTTTCCCTTCATTCGTTTTCTTTACAGCCTTCTGATGCCAACTCTTTAGGGCCTTTGAAGTTTGTTGATCAAAGATTGAGCGCTTCATGGTTGATCCCATCTGAAAATTTCAGGCAGGAAAACTAACTTTCAATGCTTTCATGCTGGCGCGGAGAATATAATATCCTGACAGGACTCAGGAGTAGTTGCAGATGGAGCATATTGCTATGTTTTGTCTCACTTCTTTTAAGTATTTCTTTCGATTTGCTTCCACATCTGTAAAATGTTTAACCTAACATGAAATTTGGAAAGAAAATGTGAAAAACGAGTAATACCTGTGTAACAAGGGCATAGAGTGGAAGTGTGGCATAGCTGCACAGGACTTGGGCTCCCACGCTGAGAATTTGAAACTTCCATTTGGTCATTTTTTCAACAAATTAATACAAATTCTAAGTTCATAACGTTACAGTCAAGCTTTTCTACTTCAGCATCGTATTCAGGATGATGTGTAGGCCTCTGGCGCTGATGCAAAAGAATATGCCTAGTTGCTTCAACATGACTTACCCGAAAGTAACTCTGACGAATATGAGGACTGTATCTTGATTCAAACAAGATTCCTTCCCGAACTCATACTGCAGAAGCAGGAAAATTAATCATAAAAATCCTTCTGTGATCAAAGACAAATACAGTGAGAAGAGGAGAACGACAGGCCATTACCCATGCCCAAAGGAAATATGTTAGCTCAAATGCATTCTGGACAGGAAGAAAAACCAAAAAGCTCATTAGAAAAATACCGGAAATCGTAAGATAAAGATACAGGACCACAGAAACTTTTTCTCAAGTATCACTAATTTTTCTTCAAAAGAGACAGGAGGGGATAAGAGAACTAAAATTTGCTGACAGAACTATCTGTCTCGAAGCAAAAGCTTCTCTACTCTATCATGCGAAGAAAAGAAGGTGCCGTGTGAAACCTGAAAGAGGACAAAGTGGATGAGATAAAGGACTAATTCAGGCCAGGAAAACCAGAAATTTCTGTCAGACACTTGCACAAGTGGTATCCCTTGAACCACAGCATGTCTTTCTTTAATTTCAATAGCCATTTGTGCTATAATTGCTTGTAGTTTTGTTCCAACTGCTAAGGTAACCTTCAACAAAACCCATGGAAATATTAAATCTTTACCCAGTTAAAAAAAAAAAAAACTACACGAGAAGACAAGTCTTTTGTGAACAAATTTCTTACAAATAAAGGAAGAAAGGAAACACAGAACTGAGCCTTCCATCCTGAAAAGTACAAAACCAATAACTAATAGGAAGCCTTGGTTCAAGTTTGATGAAGACTACGAAAAGGCTAAACTGAGAAAAGAAACAGGAAGGACTGACCATGAACGTTCGAGAGCAGATTGAGAATTGCAGAGGCCCATAGTAGTGGACTGCCAGGAATGTAAAGATAGTGAATTGGAAACTTACAGAAAGACAGTGGATATATGAAGCAATACTTGTGACTGCTATCTGGACAACTAAATTCATATGTTGAATATAGTTTGACTGCTTTACCTGATTCCAACGACTACCTTGAAATCATCTTCTAATGTTTTTTTGATGTACTTTTGAAAATTAAACTTGCTTCCAGGAGCTAGATGGACCTATAAGAACAACTCAATTTACTTGCCTATCATACTAATTCAAAATGATGGTTAAAACTTTTGCACCTGTTAGAGACTCACAGAAATGAATCCATGTCGCATGGTCAAGTAATCAGACTTTCGAACGGATCTGAAGAATTGTCGATAAAAGCATAGCTGGAAGGATTAAAAATTCAAGCACAGTTGTCAATACAGAAGCTAAGAACATAGGACTGAAATTAAATTCAAACATTTCAATGTTAAAACACGACATTGATTCAAATTCTACTATGGATAGGTCTATGAAAATGCAAGCATGGAGTTCACAATTCAAAACTGATGCTAAAACACCAACAATTAATCTAAGCGGACATGAATCATAAGAGAATCTGAGGTGAAAACAGTGACTTCTTTCTTACCGAATAAAAGAGGATTGGAGTTTTTGTCCAGAAACTTGTGTGTCCTCTCACGAATGAAGTCTCATGAGTGAGCCTGAATCTTGCAGGATCTGAACAATCAGCACTAACCTCACTAAATGCACAGCTTAAGATCACCAAATTCTTGAAAAATAAACAATGCATGCCTCAATATGAGGAATGTAGAACAGGTTATTAGCATCTAGAATACCATTCATGGCATCATGCTCCCTCCAACTCTCGCGTTCCCAATCCTTCCAATTGCGTATCTGCATACGAGGGACTATTATAGCTTAAGGTCATGGAATGGAAAAGAAACGAGGTTATCTCCAGCATGGAATGGAAAAGCATCAAAACCCAAACAAGTTGCTGTTCACTTTTCAGAGACCGGTCAGAATTTTCTGAAGATCTCATTCTCACCATGTCCCTTGCATCAGCTAATCAATGGCAAATCAAACTTCAAGCGACAAAAAAGAAAAGAAAAGAACCATTATAGAAACCCAAAATGTACTCCCTACCTTCAATTTTCCAAGCATCATGGTTATGGCACTGTATACCACATGAAATACTGCTAAAAAGAATATGAAGATGTGCAACTGATGCAGTCCATCGACAGATATGAGAGGCACTGACCCCTGAAAACACAAATTGGCAACCATGAGTTACAGAATAGGATAAGAAAAGGCCAGCATAAGGTCACTTCATGAGTTACAGTTTCTAAACAACTTTGTATTATTCAAAAGGACTAAGGTTGCCTTTAGTTAGTGTCTCACGAGAGAAGTGACAAGAACATATTTAGTTATAGGTACGGAGACGGAGACAAAAACACTACCTAATTAACAAGGTTCAACTATTTGACGTTTCCTTGGAAACAAGGCATACTTACATCTTTGCACTCTTTACTTCCACTGTCACCAGCTAAAAATCTATGCTGAGACCATAAAAGCCTGCGATGATTCTCCCCTCCACTGCCAAGTTGTCCTTTTTGACCCTTCGCCGGGCATGGTAACATTGTATTTGCATACCTCAAAGGAATACAGATACCGGCAATATAGCTTTGGGAGAATGTCAGGGTTAGAGATATGAATCCTAAAACCATAAGCTCTGCAAAATTTACCAGAAAAAAACAGAAGAAAATATTAATGGTCCCTTGTAATTCCCTTTTTCTTTTCTTTTTTTTTGTAATGATCAACTAGAGAAACAAAAAGATTATAAAAAGAACTGATGAAAAAATATCAGCATACCCCCTTTAACTTTCTCAAGAGCATCAAATAAAGCAGTGTTGTGTTTTTTTTGGAACCACTGAAATAAATAAAAAAAAGAACCATTATTTTACCAATAAAAAAGGATCCATCATGGAGGAAGAAGAAATGAAATGCATATTTTCTATCACGGAAATCAGAAAATAAATGCAAAACACAAATTGATTTACATAATGTTATGGAATGCAATCGAAATGAATTTGGCAGGCATCAAAATAAAAAAAAGAAAAAAGAAGTCAAACAAAAATAATTTATTTACCTGTCCAGTTCTATGAAGAACCTTGTCCAATATGATAGAGACAATAATCATGGCAGCACAAACTACAGAGACTGCCCATGTCGGTGTCTGCTCGAGGTCTCTTGCACCCGGGGCTTCTCCACCAGCCATTTTCGTAAATTCTAATCTTGAAAGAAACAAAACTCAGACACAGAAACAAAATGCACGAAAATAAAGGATCCCTCTTGATTAAAACCTGTGAACATTAACTTGTAAGAAAAATGCAATGGTTTTCTGAGAGTTTCCTAGATTAATAATAATAATAATAATAATAATAATAATAATAATAATTCATTGGCTATTTCTCTGTTTTCTTTTCTTTTATTGAATTGAGAATTTATGGTGGTTATTATTATTCAATATTTCTTTGCTTGCACTCCTCTTTTCTCTTTTTCGGCCTTAGGTTATCCCATAAATATCACAAGTGTGTAAATATAGTATAATATAAAAAGAAAATAGGAAAAACAAAGTGTATTTTCAGGCACTATATTGCTAATTTAAAAAGGGAAATTTTAGCACGAATAGGCCAAGAAAACGCTATTAATAAACATCCCTCCTATTGTTGCCATCATTGTTTCCCAAGCAGAGGTGGTGTTCGTTCGGTCTAAAAGTAGTGTTTGGTTAGAGACGCCAAGATCATCATGTAGAGGATCCGTGAGGATGTAGTGACTGAAATCCTTTCATGATTTTCATACAAATCTGTTGTCCTTAGCAAGCACTAGAATCAACTTGTGTCAGATCCTAGGTTTGATACAAATCATTCTCTTCTTTCCTGAGCTACATGGCTTTCTTGCTCTAAGTTCTGGATCCTTACAAGGTTTACTACTGTTCTGTTTCACGACCAAAAGTCCATAAGATAATCAAGCCTAAACAATCCCACAGGAAGTACAGGGCCATCTCCTGAAAAAGATTTTTTGAAACAAACATTTTGTTCGTATTCTCTCTGGTTTCCATCTTTCTACTCATGACCCAATTTTCATGTCTAGTTTTGGGACTGTACCAGAAAAGATTTCTGCTATCCCAGATGACAAGTGGAATCTGGGTGTGACTTGTCCGAGTTTATATATAGAGCTCAAATCTTGGTTTCAGGATAAGAAACTTATCCTTTTCGGATACAAAATTAGGGTCCTAGTAAGTGGAGAAATCCCAACTTCCAACTGACATGTGCGGCGGATCGATTTTGCAAAGCCAAAGCATCCAGTAGTGGGCTTGGATAAATGTTTGTATTGGGTAAGGCAATGCGGTGACATTATTTTGCATTTGATGTACCATTGTTATGCCTCCAGGATTGAAAGACCAAGATTATGAAGGAGAGTCTAAGCCAGATGAAGGAGAGTTGCATGTGTGCAATATGAAGCCAGAGAAATCGAAGAAAACTGGCATGCCACCAGGTATAATGATGGTGCCGATCAAGATTCAAAAGCTGATGCCATGGATTGTGCATTTGAAAACTTTGACATCATCAAATACTTGTGTTTACATCCCTCTCATCCCTGCCTTAGCTCCTCTCAGAAGCAGTAATCCTTCTATGTATCTGTGTGCACAATGTGAGGAGGTTGTCTTGAGCAAGAACTTGGCTTCATTGACCAGGCATGCATGGAGTGCTGATCGCTTGTAAAGACTAATTTGCTACTTAGCTTATAAATTATTTTTAAGTTGAATAGTTAACTCATATTCTATAGTGATTTACATTCTATACAATGTAATTTGCAAGTTTGAGTTCCGATTAAAGAGCTGAGTCCCATTTTTTTTAGTTCTAAGATCCCTAGTCTTAGTGATCACTTTTTTTTCTCTTTTTTTTTTCAATTTGTATAAGAAAAGGCAACGAATTTAAAATACTAGCTTGTTTTATGGCTTTAGTAATCGATAATTATTGTTTTAAATTCATTTCTTTCTTTTTTCTTGGAAATAAATTAATTAAAATCAAATCTTTATATTTAATGTGATCCTCCATCCAATCAGATGAGGAATAGATATAAAAACGAAATATTTTCGTTTTTTAAAAAATAAGTTGTGCAAAGTTCTTGCCAATCAATGATCAAATCCAACACTGTTCCAAAGAATAATAAATAAATTGATAGAGATTTCATATCAATGGAAAGCCTCCCTAATCTCTATAAAAACAGTAAATACACAAGAATTACAAACAGATCCTGTGTAACAATAATTTTCTAAATATTCTTCATCAGCCAAGCAATTAAATATTCAAATTACCAAGGGATACTATATAAGAACAGTTTTCTAAATATTCTTCATCACCCAAGCAATTAGAGTTTCAAATATGAGAGAATTTAGAGTAAATCGGGATGCTAAATAAACCACATTTGTTTAATAAGTGTTTATATTTTAATTGAGGAGCATGAATCCAACTGCGTCGTTGTAGTATAGTGGTGAGTATTCCCGCCTGTCACGCGGGTGACCCGGGTTCGATCCCCGGCAACGGCGATTTTAGCTTCACATTTCTCTTCTCTCCTCCTTTTTCTCATTTTGGAAAATGATGCCCAGAAGAGATTGACTTAGTTTACCTCCATTAGCCTTGGCCATGCCCATTTACATCCAAAGCAGGAATGCTTGATCATTATCCACCCATTCAGTCAAGACAAAAACTTGTGAATGCCATTATAAATAATCATAGAGTAGACACAAGTTATCAGCAATCAATTTATGTTGCTGTAAACCCTATGTCCTTAGGCGATTGCATTAATTATGGAGGTTAGCAAGAGCAGAGTATCAAAAATACTGCACAGGAAAGGAAAGTGGGAAAGTTGTTGTAAAGAACCTAATTCTATGCATCTGGAAAAACAAATCACTGTTCTCTCATTTTAGTGCTCTAAGGAGACCTAGATGAATACAGGTTTTGTTGGGAATCGCTTGGGACAAACACAGGAAGTTGGCCACCCCTCTGTGATCTGCCCTGCTGATAATGACTTGAGGTGGATCCTCTATCCTGGCTCAGAGTCAGTGAACTACCAGTCCTCCCTCTGCTTAGCTGCTCATTGACAAGGGGACCACCAAAAAATATAGATTGATCTGTGTACAAAAGCTCTGTTCCCCGAACCTGGGATGAAGAACCAACACCTCTTGTAGAAGAGACAAAGCGTCCAGCTTCTGGATCCCAGTAAACAGTTGTTCTCATATTCTCTGCTGCACCTAAGTTTCTTCTCATGGGAATTTGGGCCGCATTCTCATGAGAAGGATTCCCATTTACTTCACTTTGTCTTGCTGACCAAGGAGATTCATCTGCTGAGGTTTGATAAATGGGGTTGAAGTGGTCTCTGTTTGAAGTTTGCTGCTGTAATGGAGAAGTGGCAAGGTTGGAGACATTAGCACTGCTAAAATTGCCAAGACTCTGATGCCATGATCCAATGTCATCCCTGCTAGCATGACTAGCATTGCTGGCTGGATATGAGTTAGTCATGGAAGGAGATAGACCTGGCATCACTGTTCTAGCATTTTTATTTTGAAACCCTTGATCAGTACTGATCGGACTGCTTCTTCCACTAAAATTGCTACTGGACAAATGATCAGCATCATATGGGTTATATCGAGAACCTATGGGACGGAGCACGGATGATGATGCTCTAGCCTTTGCAGCTGCTTTAATAGCCTCACTGGAATCCAATTTAGCAAGTTTCCATGCACTGATTCGAACTGGACGCTGTGGTAACTTTTTGGCTTTGTCAGCTTCCTGTATTGCATCTGGATCAACTGTGGATGGTAACCGTCCTCTCTCCAAATGTGGAATAATTTCATCCTGCTCATTGACAACCCAAAGCTAATCAAAACCCAACCTCATTGTTAAAGGTTATGAGAAGGGAACACAAAATACCAAAGGATATAATTACTACAAGCAGTGCACATAGCAAATTGTAACAAAAAAAAAAGAAGCAAATTCTACCCTTATTCTGTTTTAAGTTCTTCATTAATGGAATAAAATAATGAATACTAATTGTAGTAGAAATCTTCCTTTTCAAAGACAATTCTTGCAGTCATAATTTCACACAGTAGTTACGAGAAAAGAGAAGAATCAAGCTATGCTTAAGTCTTGTCCAACATAGGCAACACCAACTTTTCACAGTAACTTCATTTGGATGGAAGTGGTACCTGGTGGTCCATGAAGATTCTTGGAGGGGTACACCAAGCACCTTTAAATTGCAAACTCATTCCTATAGAGCTTCTTCCGCTCACTGCAGTAACCGCTGAACTGGTTGGTGAAGATGGCAGACTTTGCTGCTCTCCTCCATCTACAGATAGTCCAGGTGGTTCACTCTGAGTTCTCATGGCAACTACATACTCATATGTTGTGATACCCTGCAACAATAAAAAAAAAAATATCACCAATTGCATATTACAGCAGAGGCAAACATGGTAAAGAAAGGAGGCAAGGCTATTTATGAACACACCTTTCGAATCAGAATCAAGTGGAAAAAAAATAGTTCCCCCAGAGGCACAGTGGCAAGCAAAGATAGGAATGTGCACAGGGCCTGGATCCATTGTTAAGTTAACATTATAGAATACAATAGTATAGCATTAACAAAGAGAAAATTTATTGTGGTAAAAGCCACAGCATACTCCAGTCCCATCCAAATCATACATGTATCTACAGAAATGTGCAAAACAACAAGAAAACAACTCAATGTTACCAAAACAAAAATTCCACAATTAAGATCATTGTAAAGTTTTCATGTGTAATATACTAGAGTAGCAGTATGAACTTAGCATCTGTAAGGACCAATTTATCATTTCTTCAACAAAACCCACACCGATGATACTTTTCTGCATTTCTGAGTCCTGTTATAAATAATAACAATAAGAAATGCACATTTGTCTCTAACCTAATATGTTGATCACACAAGTAACAACAACCAGACAATGCTTGTTTATAAAATTTAAAGTACCTTTCCAATAAACATAATCAAAATTCTATGTTTATGTAGACATCTTGTATAAATCAACAGAGAAATTGGGAAGCATACCACTACTGTTGCAAAAGGGGGGCGTGAGAATCCAATGCCAAGTTTCTCCACTATTTGATGATCCATGGCCTTTCTATCTACAAAGCATCGAACAAGGACAGCAACACCAACTCCGAATTCAACAACAAGCTGACAGACAGACACAAAGGTAAACAAAGATGAGAAAGCATATTTTGTTTGGATCTGGTGAAGGTATCTGATGCAAGAAAAATAAGAAACAAATAACAAACTAAATCGGAAATTTTACCCAGACAAGGCTTGTTGCCATAAGGGAAACAAATGTGATGTAGTTTTTCCTCCCTACACAATTGTTCAACCACTGCATCATAGAACAGATATTTCATAAAGCCCAATATTGCAGAAGGGATAGGAAACAACAAGGATAAAAATCTAAAACTCACACGACAATGATGATCAAATCCATCAACACATTTGTCACAACTTCTGCAATGTTTGCTGAATTTGCGTACCTGGGAAAAAAAATTCAGCAACATGATATAATATGTGAGCTTTATTCAAAAAGAAATGCGTGGAGGGAAAATGAACACACGCTCTCCTACAGAATGTAATTCTTCCCTGCCATTATGGTAATGATTGTTCAACTATGGGTAACTAACTCAATCGACAACCAAGACTTCCCTGATTGGTTGGCTTGCTGTTTCCCTTTTTTTATCTTTCCTTCTACCTTTTACCCTTATTTTTCCCTTACCTTCATTTTTGTGTGTGCATGGTATGTGGGCAGGGGATTCCACATAAAAAGGAACTCTATCCCAGGCAAAAAATAAAACCTTATGGAATAAACCTGCACCTCAGCATTGCACAGTGTACAGAACAAAGCATCTTCTCCAGATTCTTCCTGTAGAATATCTTCATCTTTACGGCAATCTTGTTTCACAAGAAAACAGCAAAAGAAACCTCCAAGTCTTGAACACCAACTTGAACCGTATTTATAAGATTTCCCTCCATTTTTTAACCTTATCTTGCTAGGTTCTTCAGCAGAATTTCCTGATGAAAGACCATTAAGCTTTTATAATTTTGTTTTAAAAAAGGAAAAATATTACGAAAAAGCTTATATCCTCAACAGAAGTTTCATAACTCCACAATAGACAATATGTTCATTTCAATGAAAAGGTTGAGCAATTGCCCACCTACATCTGTCATTCAACTGAGAAAAACTGATACAAACCAAAAACACTTAAGAAACTCAGTTTAGACTTTAGACACTACAATAGCATGATCATCATCATTTATAGAAAAAGTTTCAGAATGCTTCAAGTTTCCTTTCTAAGGGTCCGAGAGGCACATGCTACTACTACAATGTTTTCATTATCCATGTTATACATCACCAATAAATGTTGACTCCAATCTAAATCTGCAATTCATCGATTTTCTAGTTAGAGAACTGCATGGAAAGTAGACTAACCAGGCAGATCTGTGTCATTTTCTGATTTATGGCCTGCTGTCTCATCAGCTTCTAGTAGAATTCCAGGGTCGGCCGGATCAATTGCAGTGCATCGTACATAAAGAATAAATACGGAGAGCGCCTGAGAAAATCAGAAAAGAGGGAAAATGCAATAAGGCAACAAAAACACCCCAAAACAAGAAATCAATCACAAAAAAAAAAATGGCAGGGAAGAGCATCATTGTGCTTACCAATACAGAATAAACACCAATAGCCACATATTCATAAATGACCTTCCCAAGAAAGGGAGCAAAAAAGGCATAGAATGCAACAGACAGCACGAAGAAAACTGTAATAGCCACAATCTGTGCACCAGAAACTTTCAACATCAGTACTTTAATTTAACAACAAACAACAACGATTGTTCACAAACCTCCCCAATATACAGAACCAAAGACCTCAAAACTCATTTGACCAAACACCATCATGCATAAACCATCTATACCATCAACATTTTGCAAAACACTACTAATCAATATCCACTCATATGATCTTCAACCATTAACATTTAACTTTGTTTTCTTACCACAACAACACAGGTAGGTCCCTCCCTCCCTCCCTGGCTTGATTCACCTTGCTTTTCTTAGAATATGGGCAACATGAGTAGAACAAGATTATGCAAATTACGGTAACGCGAGGTCACATCAAGCCATCTCAACCACACTTGGCTCAAAAATCAAAACTTCAACAACCCATTTATCTCATAAACCAAGCCATTACTAATAAAAAAATTACCTTCAAATATGGACACTCCAAAATAGAAACAAACACAATTTTTTATTGGGTTTCTCTCGTATTACAGCAAAATTATTCCACTACAGTAATTTAATGCAAAAAAGAAAAAATTTCCAAATAAAGCCTAAATTTTACTCATAATCTGAAAAAAAAACAAGCAAAAAGAAAGAAAGAAATGCACCTGAAAAGTATGAACAGGGAGTTGCCATCCATGTCGCCTAGCCATTATTTAGAAAATAAAAAATAAAAAAAGTTTAAAATTTTAAATTAAATCCAACTACCCTCTAAACCCTGTGAATAAACACCTTAATTAAATCTATGTGCAAGAAAAAAAAATTGAAAACTGCTGCATTTCTTTGTATTCTACAGTGGTTCAGTGAAGTAAAAATGGGTTCAAAGCGGTCATCAATCAGAGAGAGCGAGAGAGACTTGGATGAGCAGGAGGAGGGGGAGAATTGGTTTTAAGGAAAAAGACTGGATTGGACTACACTTTGAGACTGAAAAATGCGTTTTTGTTTTTGTTATTTATTTATTTCAATACTGTTTTTCGGGCAACGGTTTGATTTTAATAAATACTGTATTTGCACTTTGGGTCATTAAAAACCCCTAATTTGCAGTAACAATTTACATTTTTTCCATTTTTTCTTTACAAAATTTCGTTAATGTTTTTTCTTTTTTTTTTTCTTTTCTTTATTTTACCAAAATTAGGAAGCTTCTGGTCTCTATCAATCCCATAGATATGTTAGTATTGTATCAATTGTTATGATAATCTATTTAATGAATAATTAAATATATTCAGTGTTTTTTTAATATTCTATTTTTTTTTTTTATAAACTCCTTTTATTTTGATAGTTTGTTAGACGATGATGATAAAAGAATAAGTATTTGAGAAGAACTCTAATTAAAAAAAATGTTTGAGCACAATGTATAGGCTTTGGATTAAAAGTGTATTGGAAGTGCAATTAATAAAAAAGATAGAAAATATATATCTACTATATTCAACATTAATAGCATATAATATAATTTTAATGAAAATATATGTATTATATGTGTATATTTGAGGCATATATAAAACAAATATATCAAAAAATAATTTCAAAACATTATAGAACTTCAAAATGAAGATTTTTGCATCAAATATCAAAATTAGAACTTTGGATATGGGATTTACATAAGCCATATACCTAATGTTTTCTTACTAAAAATAAGATAAAATATAGTTTTTAGAGATATATTTGTTAGAATTGCTTAAAAGTCAAACACTTATATGTTAGATGTTATATACAACTAAAAATTTAATAATTTATTTATAGCATTTAATTATTATTTTGAGATAAAAAAATAAAGATAATAATAATAAATAGGAAATGTTCCTTGCACTTTCTATTTTAAGAATACAAAAATTTATTCTAGGATTGTTTTAATTTATTTGATGTATTTGTTTTTATTCTCTAATCAAACACGTTATTAAACAAAATCCTAATATACTTTAATAATAATAAAAAGCATGAAATCGTAGAAATAATTAAAATTATATGATTATATTTTTTACTTTTACATGGAAAATGCTTGACACTGAAACTGATCTTTCTCCTGATGCAGATTAATATGGTAATGTACAAAATAATATGTTTGTTTGATTATTTTTCCCCCCCTTTTTTTTTGCCATCAAGGAAGAGAAGGCCCAAATGACGCTAAAATTATGAATCAGCCTCATCCCTCTAGAAAAGGGAAGCTTCTTGTAATTATGCAAAATCATGATTAATTATATGTATATATGTATATGTAAGCATTTTGACTTAGACGCTTAGCCTAATTGAGCTGTGCTGCCTAATTAAGGCAATTAATTAATTAACCATCATTAAACTAATCTATGCCTGCATTTGTATTCACTACGACTGAGATTTCTGCCCAAGATGGCTCCCATTGTTTAATTGCAAATGCTTTCATGATAAGCATTCTAATTATTTATTTAACCTAGTGGGTTCCTGCTCTTTTGATTTTCTGTATACTATATTCATCCACTGTCTCGCTAATCCCTTGTCAGATTTTCTGCCCATCTGCATACAACCAAAACTTTACGTCAGATTTACCAGCTCCAAGTTGATTCTTATAACTATTGTTTTTTTTTTCTTTTTTTAAGTTTCCTGCCAAGTACTGTGATATGACTGCAGGAATGAAAAATTAAACTGCATGAATAATTAATCGGTACTCTTGATTTCTCACTAAATTGGCATGTTACGTGGTATTATTGACGATCTTCTGTTTAACTTGATATACAAATCTATCTCTCTATTATTTTTTTCCCTGCAATGTTTCACACCTATGATTAATTCAGCAGGAGTCGATTTACAGATTGGATAGATCAAAAATCGGGGGGAAATAATAATAAAGTGGACTTAATGTTAACTATACAAGCAACAAGAGTTCATAAAGGGAAAAGGAGAGGCATCCATCAAAGTTTGACAAAAGAAAAGTCAGCACTATGGGCTTCACTACTTTGTTCTTGATGGTGATCTTGTTTTCTTGACTCGTGCCTATCATGAGGGGGAGCATCAAGCTCCGAGAGCTCAGTATCGGATGCGTAGGACATCGCCGAACTAATGACACTTTCGACATCCGGTTGACTTGGCCTGTACTTGTGAAGCAAATGTATAGGCGATGTACCTCGGCTTGGAGTGGAATCAACACTCATGAACCCTGGACTGGAACCACCTTGGCTCATGAACCCTGGACTAGAACCACCTTGATCACCTCCTGATTGTCTTGATTTCTTTCTTAGCTTTGCTGCCTTTTGCCATTTTCTAAGTGCTCTTGCTGTTTGTTCCTCAAATATTGCTTTCTTCATGTGAGAACCCATCTGTTCAAAACGAATAGAAATTTAAGTTAAGCAATTCAAGTTTGCTAAGAGTTCTTTTATTTGAAATGTTTGATAGCGTTTGTTTACTATTTGGGGACGTAAAAAACAAATTAAGACAATTGAGAGAGTCATGTTCTTGCGTCCTTGATCAAACATGTTTCTATACTTTTTATATCTTTTTTTTTTCCTGAGAATTACTTACTTGTGTAACCAATGAATAGAGAGGGAATGTTATATAGCTACACACGAACTGAAGGACCAATCCAAGGAAAACCCTTGTCAAAATCACCGCCAGGTTTTCATGGAAACAAGATCTGACCCCGAATTCATACTGCCATCACAAGCCAAACAAATCGACTCGTTAGAGGGCTGCTTTCTTAAGTGAAATTTTAGTGAATTGAAGGAAAAAAATCAAATAATTCAAAGTATTCGAGCCCTCAGAATGTTCTTACCCATGTCCACAAGAAAAATGCCATTTGAAACGCATTCTGTAAAAATGGATCAGCATTAGTAGCTAGTTAGTACGTAAACATTCCATATATTTTGAGTAATTAGTTGGTAATTATCGAGTTTAGAATCTGATCAGCAATGGGGATGCATATGTATACCTGGAACAGTGTGTAATGTATCAAGAGCAGAATCCAATGGGGTCGATTAAACCAGAAGAACTTGTTGTTAGGCTGAACCACTGGAACTCCTCTAACAACATGACTTCTGTCTTGGATATCTTGAGCCATTTCCATGATAACTAGTTCAAGTTTAGTACCCACCAAAAGAAGTATCTGCACATTGAGGGCATATCAAGAAGATAGATACAAGGAACAGATTTTGTTTTTGTAGGAAAGAATTTAATGAATATTTATGTGCATTTCTTACAACTAGAGGCACAACTGTCAACCAGGTGAGCGTGTACCATCCTGCAACGTTAAAGAGCCAAATTATGACCAATCAATACCATCAAGTTCGTAAACAGATCATATGAGAGAGTAAAAGAGGCTCACTGTAGACATTCAACAGCAAAAAGAGGATGGCAAAAACCCACAGTGGCATGCTGTAAAATCATAATAAATGGACTGTTAACATCGAGGCCAAGCTATATACAGTGAAACAGCACTAACCTCAATCCATTGCTTTAAGCACTAAATATGTGTCGAATAAGATACCTAATGCCCACAACCACCTTGAAGTCATCTTCCATGCATCTTTTGATGTACCTGTGGAAATCAAACTTGCTATTTGGAGCAAAATGTGCCTGCAATGCTATATATCAGCAATCCACTAACTAGCTAGACTAGAAACATATTTAGCCTTCAAAACTATAATCAAGATGACGACGAAAACTTACGTTAATAAATCCATGTCGCATAGTCATGTAATCCACCTTCGTTACTGAACCAGTGAATTGCCTGAAGAACGCAACCTGCCAAATAAACAACGTTAAAATGAATACGTACGGACCACCCCAGTAAAGAGCCAGCTTGTTGGATATAGTTTGGCCTGGTCTGGATCTAGATTTCTGCATAGCTGGTTTTCAAGTTGGAGTAGCAGAGAACATAAATGGCATAAATTAATAAGCTTACAATCCATTTGATTCCTGGAGCTGTGGAGATGCCAGAGTGACGCCTCACGAAGGAGGTCTGGCGAGCAAGTCTGAATCTTGTTGGATCTGAAAAATTTATAAGAAGGCCCATTAATCCTTAAATGGGCTCGCAACAGATCCAATGACACATTCACATTTATTATTTATTGTGTTTTGGGGGTTGAAATTGTTATTTTCTTAAATTGATTTTTTAAGAATTTTAACATCCTCAAAAATGATCTTGAAAAGTATTTTAAAAAGCAATAAACGCATGCAAATCCTTAAATCATGGTTTTGATGCAGCAGAATGCAACGGATGTTATTATTATTATTATTATTATTATTATTATTATTATTATTAATGGCTATATATGTCATGAATTATACGTTACATGTAAAGTATTTTAAGATTTAAATATCTAAAAATAAACAAATCTTATTGTACACGTGTATATAATCAATTAATATTAAATTATTGACTGTGAGTAGATAAAATACATTGATAAAAAAGCAGTAATTGTTTTCTAAAGAATAAATTAATATTCTTTAAGTGTGAATTAATTCTATTATACTATGTACCATTTATATTTGATTAGTGTGATCTTAATTAGAACAAATAAAACAAAAAGACAAATGTATTTGATTAAAGTGATGAAAATAAATATATAAAATAAATAATTTTAAATTGAGTTTCTATATATATTTTTAAAATAAACAAGGAGACATGTTCATTTTATCTTCACTATCTATTCTTTCTTTCTTTTTTGAAAAGTAATTAAATATTATTCTTTCGTCTAAAGGT
>Ga0325411_1000730_pt1 | contig 35130 bp, 23 predicted proteins | sample PopdelMetagenome_13_FD_206181 | JGI IMG/M metagenome (GOLD analysis project Ga0325411, IMG submission 206181) | Populus deltoides microbial communities from Bellville, Georgia, United States - Xylem-PdIQD-R4 | ecosystem: Host-associated > Plants > Phyllosphere > Stem > Wood/Secondary xylem...
TCCTTCATCTTTCTGAATATGTTCTTCATCTACAATTAGTTTCTGTGGCTGATCTTCAGAATTCCAACTCCATTCTTGCTCTTCATCAAACTTCACATCTCTTGACATGATCACCTTCTTTGTCATCGGATTGTACAATTTGTAACCATGCGAGTTTTCTCCATATCCCAGCAGTATGCATTTCTGACTTTTATCTTCAAGTTTGGTTCTTCTTTCCTCTTGAATTTTGGCATAAGCAACACTGCCAAAAATTCTCAAATGATCAACTCTTGGTTTCTTCATGCTCCATTCTTTTTCTGGTGTGATCTTCTGAAGTCTTTTTGCTGTAAATCTGTTCAACAAATACACAACACATACAACTGCATCTCCTTAAAACTCTTTTGGACAATTTTTTTTCTTTTAGCATACATCTAACCATGTTCATAATAATTCTGTTTTTTCTTTCTGATACTCCATTCTATTGTGGAGTCTGTGGCATTGTGAGCTGATGAACAATACAATTTTCCTTACAATAATCATCAAAATCATGAGAAACATACTCTCTTCCCCTATCTGTTCTTAGGCATTTTAGCTTACATTCACTTTGTTTTTCTACTAAATTTTTAAACTCCTTAAATTTTCCCAACACTTCTTTCTTTTCTTTTAACACATATACCCATGTCTTTCCACTAAAATCATCAGTAAAAGTGAGAAAATACCTGCTTCCTCCTATTGAAGTAGGCGAAATAGGGCCACACACATCTGAATACACCAGGTCGAGAGGCTGAGATGCTCTTGAGCTCTTCTTTAGGAATGGCTTTCTGTGCTGCTTTCCCATTACACACACTTCACACATTCTGCTTGTGTGCTCTAACTTTGGTATTCCAAGAACCATTTTGCTTTTCTCCATCAGCATAAATGATCCACAGTTCAAATGTCCATATCGCAGATGCCATAAATTCATCATGTTAGAGATTTCTGCCTTAAAACATTTTGACAGATATATGCTCAGATCCAGAGGGAACATCATGTTTCTAGTCATTTTAACTGAAGCAATTGCAGCTCTAGACTCATAAAAAATCTTCAGATTCTTGTCCTTCATCTGCACTTCAAAGCCTTTCTCCAAAAATTGCCCCAAACTCAGAATATTGTTCTTCATGTCTGGAACATAAAAAACTTCTGATATGAACTTCTGCTCACCATTCTTAAGTTCAATAAGAATTCTGCCTCTTCCTTCAATTGGTCTTTGAGAAAGATTTCCAAAGGTAATGTTACCTTTATAACTTTCACCGATATCAACAAATGCTTCCTTCATACCACATATATGATTTGATGCTCCTGTATCTAGATACCAGGTGCTGGAGTTGCTGCCATCAAATTTTCCACAAGCCAACAATAATGCAGGCTCTTCATAATCAATTTCTTTCTCAACAAGGTTGACATTCTTGTCTTCAAATTTTTGTTGTGAACAATCTGAAGCAAAATGACCATACTCTTTACAATTATAACATTGTACGTTTACATAATTATTCCTCCAATTTGAATATCCTCCATGACTTCTTCATCTGCTTCTACCACGACCTCTGAAATTAAAATTTTGATTTCGTGCTCCATGAGATTCTTGATTTCTGAATGATCTTCCTCCTCTTCCTCTTCTATAAATGAACCTTCCTCTTTGAAATGCTCATTTGCCAGATTCATTAACATTCTTCACGGTTAACTTTGTTTGCAATGCTTGTTCAAGAGATCTTCCTTCTTCTCTTCTATCAATTTTCTACTCATAGGCTTGCAGAGATCCCATTAATTCTTCTACTGTCAGATCTTTCAAATTCTTTGATTCTTCAATTGTTACGACCACATGATCAAACTTTGAATCTAGAGACCTCAAAATTTTCTCCATCACACGAACATCATCAATATTTTCACCATTCCTTCTCATCTGGTGAACCACATAGATTACTTTTGTGAAGTAATCTGAAACTCTCTCATTACTTTCTTTACTCAACTTCTTAAAGTCTCCTCTCAATGCTTGCAACCGTACCTTTTTTGTCTTTTCAACTCCACTATAAGTCTTGTTAAGCATTTCCCATGCCTCCTTTGACGTCTTTGCTGGTGCCACCATCTCAAGAGTTGCTTCATCAAGTCCTTGATAAATGGTGAATAACGCCTTGTTATCCTTTTTCCTTCATTCTCTCAATGTTTGTCTTTCTACATTACTCATTGCTGCCTCTTCTCTTGTTGATTCTGATTCAGTGTAACCATCTTCAACTATCTTCCATAACTCTTGTGATCTTAGTAGTGCCTTGTATTGAATACACCACAGATCATAGTTTTGTTTGGTAAGACAGGGAATATGAAATTGAGAAATGTTGTTGCTGGAAGCCATATCTACTTGCAAGCTCTGATACCACTTTGTTGGAGAAAACGAATGACAGAACAGAGGAGGGATCACAACTCACATAATTTGGTGGAATACAATACACTAAACAATGGTACTCTCACACATTTCATTATCAAATCCATACAATATATATAGACATTATAAAATGTCTTTTACAATCTTCAAAGTACTTAATTAATATTAGACTTTTCAATACTTACTCTAGATTCATTGTACTACTAGATTCATAGTATTTCTAATGTGGATGATTATTCATTGAACTAACTTCAATACACTTAATCTTGATAAACAAGTTTAATAACTAACAATCGGCATGTAACCTAGCCAAGATTGATATCAAAGATTGCTTGATGATAGATAGAGAGCCACGATGTGGTGATGGTATTGCTGTTTGCTCGATCACAATTTCGATAACGGGTGGAATTTCTTGCTTTCATATTTATTAAGGAAAGAGACTTGTACATGTAAATGACTTATATAGAAATAGTTATCATGTAGTATATTTCACTCTTATATTAAACAAAACTCTAAAAGTATAAATACAAAGAAATGATTGTTCTTATTGACAATCATTATAGTTCACAAAAAGACAATCTCTCAACATAATTCAACTTGGTCTCAGAGCAGGAAAATCATCCTTCACTCTTCTTCTTTATATTTGGTCCTCTCTTCCAGACCGGCCTGCATCTTCACCTCTCTTGTCAATGAAAAATCAAGAACTTCAACAATCTGCTGCTGCCGCCGCATCAATCCTTCACTCTTCTTTCTCTCCTTCGCCGCCACCAATGTTGGCTGCTACCTCTAATGCATCCACTGTTGCTACTGACAACCAAGTGCCTCTATATTCTTTTTTAGATGTCATGACTGTTATGATAAAAGGGTCTGTTATCTTTCCTCTTCCTAATACTCAACAAGTAATCTCTTTAAAGCTCTCTAACACTAATTACTTATATTGAAGGATGTAGATGAAACATTTTCTTTTGGTCAAGGCGTGTACTTCTTTGTTGATGGCACATCATCATGCCCTCCTTATCATCTACTATCTATTACGATATCCTTACCATTTATCAATCCTGCATACTTATCATGAAAGCAACAAAACCACTTAATCATAAGGGCTCTTCAATGTTCTCTCTCTATAGAAGTTTTGCATCTAGTTGTGGATTGTAACACCTCCCACAGTTTTTGAACAATGTTGAAAACAATCTTCACTTCTCCTTTCAACTAACGGATTACGATGACTTTCTCAGCACTTATTTATAGAAAGCAAATGCCTTATTTGATGAACTTGTTGCTGCTGGCAGACCGATCTCCATGGAAGAATTCAACTTGTATGTGTTCCGTGGGTTATGCAACGATTTTAAGGATTTTGTAACCAGCTTGTCTACTAAGGCTGATCCCATCTCGTACACCGATCTTCATAGCCACCTCCTCACACATCAGTTTCTCCACAAAGCTTCTCTCCAACTTCTTGTAACAACTCATTTGTTACCAACTCCAATATAACAACCATCTGTATTTTTTGTGCAGCATTATTTTGGTTCCAGTATTGGCAGAAATGGTCGGTTTCCTAGGGGCTAGAGACAAAATAATCGTAGCAGCTATAATCATGGAAATCATGGCTATGGTTTAGCCCATAATTTCAATACTAACAGTTATGCTTCATGTGATAAATTTAGACAGCAGGGAAATCGTTTCTCTTCTGGTTCCTCCTCTCGAAATTTTAGGCAGCAAGGTAACCGATTTGGAGGTTATAACTGAACCGTAAAGTGTCAATTGTGTTATGAGTATGGACGTACTGCCCAGCAGTGCTCTTAGTTGGCTACTTATCATCTCTACACATGTTTACCTTATCCAATATTTATGTTCCTGATATTAAAAAACCTCTACTGTCTATTCAAGAATTTAATCTTAAGAATAACGTGTACTTTGAATTTCATCCCTTTCTATTTTATATTAAGGATCTTATGACAAAGGAAGTGCTTCTTTCCAGTCAGAGTAGAGATGGTCTATATGTTTTGTTCGAGTCATTTGCAACGTTGTTGCCTCAAGTTTTCTCGTCTACATGTCTCTCTCCTTCCGCTGATGTCTGGAATTGTCGACTTGGGCATCCCAGTCCATGTATTTTGCATTTTTTGGTGTCAAATAAAAAGGTTTCCTATACATCAAAACAATTTAATTTTAATTGTCCAACATGCTCTCTAGGCAAGTTGTCTCGTTTGAATTTAAAAACTATGGGTCATCAAACTCAAGCTCCTCTTAACTTGATTTTTAGTGATGTTTAGGGTCCTTTTTCTATGTTGTCATCTGATGGATTTCGCTATTTTGTTATTTTTATGGATGCCCATATGAAATTTATTTGGTTTTATCCTTTGGTTGCTAAATCTAATGTTTTTACTATCTTTCATCAATTTCAGGTGCTCGTTGAGTGCTAGTTTTCTTTAAAAATTAAGTCTGTTCAAACATATTGGGGTAGTGAATATCAAAAACTCAATAAATATTTTAAAACAATTGGTCTTCATCATCGTGTGATCTGCCTGCATACTCATAAATAAAATGGCATGGTTGAACGCCATTATAGATATATTGTTGAAACTGGGCTTACTCTTCTTGGTCAATGTAAAGCTCCCCTAAAATACTGTAGTTATGCTTTTGAAATTCAGTTTATTTGATTAATCGCATGCCCACTCAAGTTCTTAACCATAAGAAACCTTTTGAATGTCTTTTAAAGTTGCCTCCTGATTATACTTTTCTTCGTACTTTCGAGTGTCTCTACTTCCCATTTCTTCGTTCATACAATGCTCGTAAGTTAGATTTTCACTTTCTGCATGTGTTTTTCTAGGTTATAACAACTCTCATTTAGGTTATTGATGTCTTGATTTGTTGTCAAATCGTATTTATCTTGCTCGTCATGTTTAGTTTCATGAAAATATTTTTCCTTTTGACAAGTCTGAACTGATTATAGCTCTACCCATACAACCTTTTACTGTCACTTTACAATCTCTCAGGCTACCTTATCTAGTCACTCACCTGATGCCCCCTACACCTACTACAATCCCTTCGAGTCCCTTACCATTACTTGCATATCACTGTCATGATTATTTTTTAGGTACAGGTTCAGATTCACCACTCTCACATGCACCTTTCATCTTCCCTGTTGTTTCCTCCATTGGTTCACCTGTTGTTTCCCCCACTGGTTCCCCCTCTCGGCATGATCTTATATTGAGCTCTTCACCACCAAGTTCTTCCTTTATTTCCCCTACCGGACTTGACTTATATGTTGATTTATTTCAATTCTCTCTTCAAGAAATGTCCTAACGTACCAGTGTGTCTTCAACTCCATCTCAGGTTGCCCACACTCATTCCATGGTGCTTCACCCACGTCCATCCAAAAACATAAACTTGAGTGTTGCATCTGCCTCCCGGGTTGTTTCTTTCCTTTAACAGGAACCACTTTCATTTATGGATGCCAACAAGTACTTTATTTGGCATAATGCCATGCAAAAGGAAATCTGGGCCTTTCATTGTAATCAAACTTGGTCGTTGGTACCTTTTCATTCATCTATGAATGTGGTTGGCAGTAGGTGGGTGTATAAGATCAAGCAACATGTTGATGGTCAGATTGACTAGTATAAAACATCGTTGGTTACCCGCGATTTCACTCAGCATGAGGGGATATATTATTTAGAGACATTTAGTCTAGTAGTTAAGCTTATAATGGTTCGACTTGTGTTCATTATTGCTGTCTTTTATGGTTGGAAAATTCATTAGTTGAATGTCCATAATGCTTTCTTGAATGACATTTTTCAGGAAGAGGTGTATATTGCACAACCACATGGTTTTATTGACCCTATACTTCCATCTCATGCGTGTCATCTTCATAAATCATTGTATGGATTGAAACAAGCGCCTCGAGCATGGTACAACCGGTTAAACGAGTTTCTAATTTCCATTGGATTTTAGGCATCCAAGGTTGATACTTCTCTTTTTATCCTTTCTTTCATTGGTGCTATGTTTATTTGCTTGTGTATGTTGATGATATTCTATTGATCGGGAGTAACTCGACTTTGCTTCACCGATTGATTACTTTATTGCAATCAGGATTTAAGCTTCGGGATTTAGGTTCCGTTCATTTCTTGTTGGGCATTGAAGTTAAATCTACTGCTATAGGTGTTTTACTTAGTCAATACAAGTATACGTTAGATATTATCCAACGAGAAGGTATGGCTTATTGCAAACTAGTTGACACTCCTTTGTCTAAATTGGGAATCATGCATGGTACTTTTCACTCTGATCTGACACGCTATAAACAGATTGTTAAGGCTCTGCAATATCTTACTTTCACTATACCTAATATTTGCTATACAATCAACAAGGTATGTTAGTTTATGCATGTCCCTACTGAGGATCATTAGGCTGCCGTTAAGCGCATCCTGCGTTACCTCTAAGCTACAACCTTCTATAATCTGCACATTACTCGGGATTCCTTCTTGTCCCTTCATGGTTGCACTAATGCTGATTGGGCTAACAATATTTTTGATTGAAAATCAATAGGTGGTTATCTTATGTATCTTGGTTCTACCCCTATTTCATGGAAATCCAGGAAACAACACAATGTTGCTAGGTCTTCTATAGAGACAGAATACAAAGCCTTTGTTGATGGTACTGCTAAAATCTTGTGGATTCGCTCTTTATTGTTAGAACTTCGACTTTCATCCTCATCCATGACTACGTTATGGTGTGATAATTTAAGGGCAACTTTCTTATCTACCAATTTGGTGTTTCACGTCTGTATTAAACATGTTAAATTGATTATCACTTTGTTCGTGATCATGTTGTTAAGTAAGAAATTCATGTACGATTCATTTCTTCCAAGGACCAACTAGCTAATGTCCTTACCAAGTCTCTCTCTCCAGTCTCATTTGCTTATTTTTGATCCAAGCTTCGGGTGAAATCTCTAGCTTCAGCTTGATGGGTTGTATTAAGAAAATAAACTTATATGTTAATACCTTATGTAGGAATAGTTATCATGTGTAGTATATTTCACTCTTGTATTGTAGACAACCCTAAAGGTATAAATTAAAAGGAATGGTTACTCTTATTGACAACCATCATAATTCACACAAAGACAATCTCTCAATAGAATTCAACTATATTGAATAGTAACTTGTATGAAAATGTTATACAACACCATGTAGCCATGGACACAGATTGGGTTTAGGGTGTTTGGGAGTGTGATAACGGTTGTTTTTCAAAGTGATTTTCATTCCAAAACAAATTAAAATAATGTTTTTTTAAAAAATTATTTTTGACATCAACACATCAAAATGATCTAAAAATATAAAAAATATATTAATTTAAAACAAAAAAATAATAATAATGCAGTGCCGAACACTGTCGTGCCATATAAAAGGTTTGCTATAGACAGTGATGTGTGAAAATGTTTTAGGAAATTGAAAAGAATGTTCAGTGAGCGGTAAGCATGCGATCTAAAGTCCAATTGGAGGCGGCTGATAACTAGCTAGGCTTGCCTTTTTGGACTTCATTTCTCACGGATTCGTGAGTTGTTTTGCAGTCCTTACAGCTAGAACCCATGCATTTGTGGGACCATTTTGGTTTGGTTCTGATTTGATTGGAGTTTTTGTTTTGTGTGCCATGCAATGTTATGGTAATATTTCTAGTTGATTATTGAACAACGGATCATAGTTCAAAAATTCTTAAAACTTTAAATATTCAGCTTAAATCTATTGAATAAATTCTTAAACTTTTAATATTCAAGTTAAATCTATTGAATAAATTCTTAAAACTTTTAATATTTAGGTTAAATGTACAAAAATTAAGCTTTATGGTAGGTTATCTACTCTGAACCTTATATATTACTCCCTTTTTTAGAATTTTTCAAAATTAGATTTTTAATTATTTATCAAAATTTCATTTGTTGATGTCTATTTTGGACACTTTCTGAAACTGTCATTGTTTTGGAGAATATAAAAGTCCATATAATTGAAAATGAAGTTGTAACTAATTCAATAATTGAATATAAGATTGAAAAATTAGTTTTGCAAATGTTCTTTTTTTTAAAAAAAATTGGATGAATATTTCTAAACAGTGCTAAAGAGAAATGTGTATAAACAAAGTTGGATGAAAGCAATTTGTAGAAATGAAAAAAAAATACCAATTGAAATCTGTGATGTGTCATTTTTACTTAAAAAGATAAAATAAAACTTAAATAAATGACATGAAAAATAAATGGGCCTTCATATATTTCTTTGTCAATAGAAGATTGACATATGAAATGAGATATTTAAGATATATTGTCATAAATACTTAATCCTATAAATAAAAGTCAACCATTAAAATAATATCATGTAGCATTGAAAATAGATTTGAGAGCCTCTACAAATCTTTATAAATAGATGGCCTCATCATAGAAAAAATAGAACTCTAGAAGATACACAATTTCTTGAAGACAAGTTTTTCAAGCAACGAAACTCTCTCAAAAGCTCTTAAGTATCCTTCATCTACACTTAAAGTCTATAAAGAATAGAGTTTTGTTGGATCAAGCCTAAACACCTCATAAGACTTCTTTAACAACACTTTGAGAATATCAAAGGTATTATTCAAAGCATCAAATCACCAAATATCACTTTGTAATACACGTCTAAATTCAAGTTCTTGCAAAGCACAAATCTTGGCTTGATTTCACAAATGAATCAAGTCACCACATATCAAATTCAAGGGAAGAACTAGAGAATTTCTTATTCTTTTCTAAGAATATTTTAAATGGAGATTGTACCCAATCATATTTATTAAATCAAATGTCTGTACACATGTGCTTGTTTAGTTCCAGGTTCTCAAAAATTATATCTACAAATTTCTAACAACTTCATTGGGACATCTCCACCTTTTATCTCTTCCATTCAAGAAAGAATTTTCAACAACCTCTTAATGGCAACTAGGAAGAACATAATCCCCATTGTCGCTCAAAAAAGAAGTACGGCTACTGATTGAAGTCGCTGACATATCGCTGAAGATTTTTCAACCCTACTATTGAAAACAAAATCCATCGTTGAGTTGTATATGCAAACTAAGCCGATTCTCGAGCTAATGTCAACATCAATTGTTTTGAGGTAGAAAAACAGGCATGAGAGCTTGAATGTTAGAAATTATGGAAATTAAGTGTTGTTTTATCAAAAATTCATATTTTAATGTGTTACATATGTAAGTTGTATGATTTAGGGACTAATCTTGAAGGTAAAACCCAGGTTGGTTTCAAGGGTGACGTTTTCAGCCAAAAAAGAAGAGAATGAGGAAATTTTCCAGTTGCAAAAACAACATAGCTATTTTAAGAAACAACTAGACCGATCTGATGGTCAGACCGTTTCTCAAAATGGCAAGACCATTTTTGGCTAGTGTTTTGAGGTAGCCCAATTTTATGTTTTGGTTTCTTATTTTTTATTTGAATATTTGGATTATTTAAAGGATATAAATGATTATTATATAGAGATGAAAACTTAATGTGTGTGTATGCATGAAATTAGCTTGCTTGATAACATTTCATATGTTGAAACGTTAAGAGATGAAAAAGTTTGTGTGAGGATGTACGGGTACTTTTATTCACGAGTAACAAATACTTGGAGTGTTAAAAGATTATCGAGATGTGCATTCTTAATATTTTCAAGAAAAAAAATGTGATGTAATACTTAGTTTGATACAAGTGAGGCACCAGTTGTGGGACCTCAAACAAGTGGAACATGACTAGCGAGAGGAACATATAGATGCTTGGCACCTTAACCTTTTTAAATTACATAAATTATTATAAGTTGTATTTTAAATATTATGATCATTGATTTGTACAATATGTGTTTTAGAATGAAAAAGGCTCATGAAATCTCAATGTGGAGATTTGTTTAGACAAGTGTTGGGAGTATAAGCCAAGTACATGAGTAGGGCTTAGGTTGATACTTATAAAATACCTATGTGGTTGAATGAATAACCAACCCTATGAGTGAGGCTTAACTGAATAAATCTGAATTGCTGATACAAGTGCATATGGATTTTGTGTACAATAGTTGACCACATGTGTGGGGTTAAAGTTAAAGTCCATTAGGGCGCAAGATGGACGCATTTTATGCATGGAAGTCAGCCATAAGAGTGAGGCTCCAAAATTGTTAACATTAAGTCAGTTATGATAAAATAGGGACGTGATTTTAAAATTGATGTACTGGCCATATGTGTGGGGGTAATGGACAATTTATAGTCAGCCGCATAAACGGAGACTAGGAATGTGTTGGACTTACACCTTAGGCATTGAAGCTAGGTGAAATTAAAGGTAGGTGTTGTTTATATCAATGAACCTTTAAAAGAATTATGAAGGGTTGGTCATGATAATCCTTAATGTTAAGTTTACCTTTTCGGTATTCTTGCGTGAAAAACAACATTTAGAGTTTAATGTTATATGAAAAAGTTAGTCCAGAGATTGGGGCTTATACGTTGATTGTTTGGAGTGAAAGGTTTTGATTGGTAAATTATTACCACTAATGGATGGTAGGGGATATGTTTATGGTAAAGGCTATAATAATGAAATCTATGTGAAATTTATGAAATAAAATTTAAATTTATGTATAATTTATTAGTGTCATGATGCAATGATGAAATTTTTATTCTAAATTGTTAGTATGTTTGTTTTTTACAGGTTTTTCATATGCTCTTCAAAACTAGATTGACATGATCACTACTTTTAGCTATAGCACTTCAAATGTTTCCATTTAGCTGTAGGATTTCAATGTTTATGTTATTCTGTTAACCTTGAAGGATTATACTAAATAAATTATAGAAATATTATGGTTTAATATTATTCTCATTATTGTGAAATTATAAAGATGATGATGACATCAACTTAACATAGTTAATGTAATAAATTGTGGTTTGCATTTCTATTTTAAGTATATGATGCAAATTTTGATGTTTTATTCTTTTATGTTCATTTTCCTTATTGTGGCAATGTATCGAAAGATATATTTATGTTATTTCATCAAAAAAAATATTATGAACATTTATGAATAAAGTCTAGGGTGGACATGATTCACCCAAGGTAAAAAAAAAAAAAAATCTTCATGATTTTTAAGTAATATGATATTGATTATCTTGTGTATCCATATAGTGAATATGTGTGGAGTGTTACAAAATACTTCAACAATTCACCCATGAAGACTTCTCAATGCCAATCACCAAGTAAGGAATTGAGTTTTGGCACCATGTCAATGATGACAACTGGGACTGCATCTTTGGAGGATCAAGTGACTAACCTAAAAAGACTCGTTGAAAGTCTTTCAACTTAACTCAAGGAAAAGATCATGAGATAACGAAGTTGATGAACAAACTTGAGAGCATAAATGAGGGAGGCCAAAATTTAGCTACCAAGGTTGTGCAAGTAGATCAACTAAATGCCATTGAGGATTCTACAATTAGAGTTACAAGAAACATTCACGAGTTGAATAGTCTCCAAGGAAAGTTGGCCTATATACGAAGATTCATTACTAACTTAACTGGTCGATGTCAACCATTCACTTACCTGATGAAGAAGGATACATCATTTTATTAGGACGAAGCTTGTACTAATGTCTTCAATAGGATTAAAGAGTACTTGCTTAATCCATATGTTCTACAAGCACCAGTACCAGGATGCCTATTTATCCTCTATATTGCAACTTAAGTGCATTCCTTAGAAGTGTTGTTGGCATAATAAAATGATGAATCTAAGGAAAATGCTCTGTACTACCATAGTATGATGTTAAATGGGTCTGAATTGAATTATTCTCCAATAATTTGAGAAGACATGTCTAGCATTAATTTTATGATAAAGAAGTTAACATTATCTCCAAGTAGTATGACTAATCTTTTAAGTTGACCCTCTCAAATACATCATTTCAAGTCTGACAACATAAGCTTTATTGCTTCAAGAATTTAAAATTGTCTACGTCTCATAAAAAGAAATCAAAGGGCAAGCATTAGATGTTTTTCTTGCTGATCGTCATGTTTCTAGTGAATGAAATTTCTCTGAAGACCTGCCTGATAAGGACATCTTGTTCAATGAAATGTCATAAACATGAAAAATTTATTTTGATGGTACAATATGATAAAATAGAGCCAAAGCTAAGGTGATCTTTATTATACCTAAATGAGAGGTCTTGCCATTTTCCTTTTTATTTACTTAATGTTGTTCCAATAACTTGGTCGAATATCAAAATTTAATTATTAGGATGAAAATGACGGTGAATACAAATATGTCTCACCTTAAAATGTTTGGAGATTCTCAATTATTCATCAAGCAACTCTTCTCACTTTATTCATCAAGCAACTCCTCTCACTTTATGAAAAGAAAAAGCCAGAACTTGTCCCGTATCATAAGTACAAATTAAAACTAATGACATCACTTGATTACATCACTTAAGAACATATACCTTAAAATAAAAAATAAGCAAGTCGATGCTTTAGAAAATATGGTGTCAAAATTAGCGTTATATAGTGAGGAAATAAAAGTCCTCGTATGTTATAGATAGGTTGTTATATCGATAACTCATGATGAAGAAGAGAAAGAACAAGTGGGTGTAGTTTTTGTTTATGAGATTGAAAAAGAAGAGTGACACCAACTGTTTATCGACTATTTAAGACATAATAAACTACGTAAAGACCTATGCTATAAGACAAAGGTGAGGCAAAGAGCCTTTTGCTTCATATATTTTCAAAACACTTTTATCGATGCTCTTTTGATAAAGTTTTTTGTGTTGTCTTGGAGAAGAATAAGTTATAAAAGCATTAAAGGAAATACACTCGGGGATCTACGAAGCACACCAATTGGGTCTTAAAATTCACTTTCAAATCAAAAGAATAGGGTACTACTAGCCTATAATGGTGAAAGACTGTATAAATTATACTAGAAAATATCAAAGTTGTTAATTGTATGTTAATTTGATCCACTAGCCACCCGAGCCTTTACACTCGATAATTGCTTCTTGGCCCTTTAATGCTTGGGGACTTGATGTGGTAGAGCCATTACTGAAAAGCTCAAGAAGCATCTTTATATTTTGGCCGTAACTAATTACTTCTCGAAGTGGCTAAAGCTACAACATTAAAAGAGATAAAGAAAGAGATAATTATAAACTTTATTCGTACAAACATCATCTACCATTTTAGGGTACCAAGATATATCATAATTGATAATGGAAAGGAATTATACAATACATCTATGAACAAGTTGTGTGCATAATTCGATTTCAAACCACATAACTAATTTATGTACAATGCTCTAGTTGGTGGCTTGGCGGAAGCTTTTAACAAGACCTTATACAATATTCTCAAGAAATTGGTGAATTGCTTGAAAAAGGATTGGCATGATAGAAATGAAGAAATACTATAAACTTATCATACTACATTCCAAATGCCAACTCAAGCTACTTCATATTCCTTGGTATACGGTGTTGAAGTTGTTTTTCCACTTAAATGTCAAATTCTGTTTTTAAGGATTGCAATCCACAAAGGACTCTCTAGTGAAGACAATGTTTGTCTATGCCTCGAAGAACTTGAAGCCTTAGATGAAAACCTCCTTGAAGCACAATAATTATTAGAATGTTATCAAGCTCAACTTTAATAATTATTAGAATGTTATCAAGCTCAACTTTGCAGAGCTTTCAACAAAAAAGGTGCGACCACGCTTATTCCAAGTAAGAGGTCTTGTCTTGGCAGTATGATGCTCATAATCATGTTAAAACACGTGGATAATAAGTTCCTCTTTAAATAAGAAAAACCTTATATGGTTAAAGAAGTTTAAACCAATAGGTCTTACAAAATCATCGATGAGAACAAATTAAGGATTGGGCTTATCAACGATAAATTCTTAAAGAAATATCATGCTTGAAATTTGATGTAGTTCTTAGCTTGCAAAAGCTAAAATTATGAACGACATAAAAGTTTTTTGATCCTTTATCCTTAAAAATATGTAGGCAATTTGAAACTTGTTTTGATTACATTCATGCAAAAAACAAATAAGCAAAAAAAAAAACATAAAAAAATTATTCTAAGTATAGTCATACCATCCCTTAAAACTATCTGAACTCATATGATTGTTCACATGAAAAAAGTAAATAACCAGACAACATAATCATAATAGGTAACAAGACGAGAGCAAGGGCAAAATATAGACTTTATTGATAAAAGGGAAAAATAATACATCAAGTGTGTATCATCAACAAAAAATCATAAGCTAGCATTACCAAAACTAAAAAGCATTCTAAGAGAAAGAAACGATATAACAAATAAAAGGGTTTAAGATATCAACATATTATGGTTTCGAGATATATCCTTCTAACTCCTTCATTTGGTATCTAATAGTCCTTTTAATGTTTTAAGAATGAATGTGTTGGCTTCACTTATCATAAGGAAAATAGATATTATGGTGATCTCTGATCGAATGCTAGAGGTGATGACTTTTCTCTTAGAAAGCTCTTTCTCATGCACCTTGAGGGATCATACTATCTTGATCTTTTTGTGCTAAAGCTCCTTGAGCTATACCTTTATTTTTGTTATATCAACATGAGTGGTGGAAAAAGATTTAGAGGGCTCCTCTTCAAGGGCTTCAAAATCTTTGAATTACCCTTCATGCTTTTAAATTTCTAAAGTTTGCTACTCTGATGTCATCACAGAAGATAATGGAGACTCTAAATGGTTAATCTTTTTAGAATCTTTAATTACTTTTGTCACCATTCTTTTAATAGAGGAGCAATTGTATCTTCTATAGATCAAAAGATCTTCTCAACTTTAGTAGCTAAGTTTGAAATGTAATGAATAATGTACGAATGATCTTATTTATGATGCTCTTCCAACACTTAACAACAAATTCAGATCATATCTCGCATAATATATCATCAGCATAATACCTAGTTACTCCTGAAGGTTCAAAGGAAGTAGTAGCTTTAGGAGGATGCAAGTTATTCCCTATATTGTTGAGGATTGGTAAGGGTGGTGCCAAGTTGAAAAAATGAACAAGAAAAAAAGGAAAGGTTAATATATGGCCAGAGGTTTTCCTAGCGGGTTTCCATCCGAGTGTTTACTACCAAGTTTTTTCTGTCAAAGTGAATAGTTTATAAGTAACATGAATTAAAGAACACTTCCTACATGGACACCTAATACCGCCTTCAGTAAAATTTCTGAGAAAAATGTTGAGAAATTAATAAAACCCTGAACACCGTTACAATAATCCATCCTTCGCAATCATTAGGGTGAATCTTGATACATCCATAAACGATCATCCATGGCTTCTATCGAACCTTTATAAAATTATGATGACAACATGTATTAATTAACTATGTTACGTAAATACATTTATAAAAATATTGGTTTACCTTGAGATTATCCAACAAGCTAATTACAACTTTTCAGAAATATTCATTATCAATTATCAACATCCATATAAATTTATACATATAAATTTACAGAAGTTACAACTCCACAATAGCATTGATAAAAATTAAAACAGACCCGTTAAACAAGCTATTAATTATTTCACCACAACACATGTAATTTGGTAATTCAACAAAGTTTCAACAATTTACAAACAAATATAATTTTACAAAATCTAAAACAAACCATAACAAGCACAAAATTATACATTCATACTACAAGTTTGTTTGAGAAATAACAATAAAACATGTACATATACTAATAGAATACATATACTAAAAAAACAATAAAATTGACATTTAAAATTAGCATTTAAATGTTAAAATTAAAAAAGATAGATTTACTTACAGAAAATGATAAAATCCACAATAAATCAGAACACAGATGTTGTGACCACAAAACTTAAGGAAATATGACTTGTGTTGAGAAGAGGGGGATTTTTTTTTTTGGGTGGTTGTTTGCATTTTGGGAGGAGAGAGTTGGGCTGGGGAAAAAGAAGGAGAAATAGGGGACGAGAGGGTCGGCAAAATGGTGATATATTCACTTTTGCCGATGGAATCACTGACGAACTCCTTCTGTCAGTGATTCCGTCGACAATTCTGACAGTGAATTGGTCGCGTCACTATATGGAGATCCTGGTTTGAATCCCTCGGTGATTCCGTCGGTAAAATCACTTTTAAAAACTTCCACATCAGCGAACCGCCTTTTTTTTTAAATTTTGAGTATGTTGTCTATAATTTCATCGGTATATACCGACCGTAGTATTTCATCAGTATATACTGACTGAATTATGGATGGAATAGTGACCATCGGTAATTATTACCGCAATTTACTGACAGAATTATTTCGTATGTAATTCCGTTGGTTTTAGGTGAATTTTTGATAATGTATTATCAATTTAATTCTAATCATATATGAAATTGAATTTGATGCAACCATATTATTTGAGAGTGTTGCCCGCATTTTCCTAGTATTTTACCTATGTTTTTTTTATATATATAAAATGTCTTGATATTCTTTATTTTATGTTTTGAAGGCACTTTTGGATGTAAGATTCAGAAAGAAGTAAATTGGAGATAATTGACAGATTCGACCTCCGATCGATGTTTTGTGTAAAGCTTGAGCTCTAGAGGTCAAAACAAAGTGATTCTTGTGATATTAGAAAGCTAACATCCATACCTTTCTATACATATATGGCAAGAAGAAAAAAAGAACATGGAAATCGCAGCTTTCAAACTCAAATCTCATATTCTGCCAGTGTTGACCTTCGACCATTCCGACTTGAATATCTTGAGCTATAGAAATCCATTTGATGCAAACTTAATTTTTTTTGGATTCCTAACTCGAATACCTATCATCTTACCAAAATTTAAAAAAAATTGAGAGAGATGATTTTTCTAAGATGACATATGAATTCTGCTAGTATATAGGTTTTGTGAAGAAATATGTCCAAATTACATCCCAAAGCATCCAAACTGACATCCAAGTCTTTATTTCAGCAATTTAGTTCCTTTAAGTCAAAAGTCAAAGATTGTAGGTTTTATGCAAGGCTATTTCTCATTTTTAGGAAAATAGTTATTAAAATACATAAATGTAAATTGTCTACTTAGGCAAGAACTGTTTTGTAGAAAAAGAATTAGAGTTTTTTAGGTTATAAAAAGAACAAAAGAAAGGAAAAAATGGGCAGCCAGCAAAGAGAAGAAATACGCCCTTTCCTCCAAAAGAACCCGAAATCATGCATTCTTCTTTCTTTTTGATAAGTTGTTCAATAGACATGTAAGGCTAAACTTTTTTTTCTTAGTTGCAAGGATACAGAAACCTTCGAATTTCAAGAACTGTGAGATTTATTTTACCTTTTCTTTTCAGTTTATATGATGAATGAATATGTTTGTTTTCATATGCTTATTTTCTATGATTGTTTATTTTAATTGTTAAAGCGGATTCTAAGTTATTATTATGAACAATCTATTGTTAAATTTGTTATCAAAACCGGAGTTGTGGTATATAAACTTGTGAAACAACTGAGTTTAATAAATGTGGCAGATCTACGTTATTAATCTTAGGAAAAACATTCGAACAAATCAAGCATGAACTGTGAACAATTATGTTGTCTAGATTAATCAATTTATCTAGTTCTTAAGGCTGTCATTAAATTAAATTACTAGTGCGGACACTGTGATTGTTTGTTGGTTAGGGTTAGTTATACGCCAGATCTGTTAACTAACAACTGTTAAGAAAAGATAAAGTTTACAATATAAATTGATGTTTCGGTTCTGATTTTTATTGGTGGATGTTTACTTGAAACCAAGGTTTGTTCTCTTGATAATTTTTTGATTTATTTAATTTCTTTTAATTTTTTAATTCTACTATAATCTAGATACTCTCAAAACCTCTCTCAAATTACATAACATCTAGCATAAAAATCTGAATCAAAACTTTCTTGTGGGATCGACCCCTTACTTGCTCTATACTATCTTGTTTATTTAAGTTAGTGTAATTAATTTGTGCGACCGTGACATTACAACAGAATTCAATGTTAATTTAATTGAAGAAAAAACAAAAAAAAACCTTAAAAAAAACATCATCTTAAAATAAATCAAGAAAAACCATATATATATATATATATATATATATTAAGCAGAGTATTCAGTACGTGGCATTGTTATACCTGAGAATGATCTAAAAAATCAGGTCACAGGTTTCCAGCCTATATACTGATTTTATAAAAGAACAAGAACAAAGGAAAGCAGAATATATACAGATTTCTGATGCGAATGATCAAGGCAAGACCAACAATGTCAGGATCCTTGATCAAACACAGAGCATACTTAAATATAACAAGAATAAAAAAGAATAAGAACAGATATAACAAAAATACAGATAAAAATAAGATTAGCTTACTTACATTCATAACGCAAATTAATACAGGAGATATTGGTTACAGAGGAGAATGGGTTACAGATATGAGTTATAGGGGAGAGTAAAATTTTCTGTGGAAAAATTGGTCTGACTTCTATGGATTTTAAAGTGGCCTTTTATAGACGAATTGGCATGGAAGGGGCCAAACTGTCCTGATGAAAAAAGCTCTTCAGCACCCATGTGAACCCATGTGGTATTGTCTGTCTTGATTAGATGAGGACAAAATAGAAATTGTCCATGTTTTTGGTGAAGCTTCCTTTATTGTCATCTTGTTACCGACACTTGATTTGTTGGTTTGTAATAGCAGGTAACATTTGTAGAAAAAGACCTAAAATAGATGGGCCTAAAGACAAAAGGACTCAAAACAAATGAGTCTAAAAAAGAAATGGGCTATAAACAGATGAGCCTAAAAAGGCCTGAAATACTCTTCTTTTTTTTAACGTTGCTTGATAGATGGCAGGATACCAAAACAGTCATCTTCATTATCATTGCCAAGGGAAATGGCAGGAGATGTCGAGCCAAATGAGCTGGATCGGGACAAGACCGTTTCCGGGTCTTGGCTTTGTATAATTCCTCGTACTATTTGTAGGTATTCTTCCTCAGTTCTAGCAGAGGCAAGGAGAGCTATCGTTTGAGCCTTTCGGGCTAAAAACTTTGATTGAGGATGAGGATCAATGATGGGAGCTGTTTGATGTTTTTGTAACCATTCCGTAATGGCTAATTTTGAACTTTTGGACTCAAGTGCAAAGGAATCCCACCACTTGATTTTGAATTTACAAACAAGTACTGGATGTCCATTTTTTAGATTATAATCATAGAACCATGAACATACCCACGGAACAAAAAATTTTGTACAGAAGATAAGGAGGGAAGAAAACTCTTTCAGAAGGAGCTGGTTGGAAATTATTTTTGAAATGTAGATAACCATTTTCAACTATAGGATGTTCTTTAAAGTAGTTAACATGACAACCATAAAAGTCCCACCATTGGAGGAACCAGAGGGGGAGATTTGTAGTATTCATGGTACTGTGGAAGTAGAAAAGCCAAGAATGGCTATGATTTTAATTTTGGATGAGGAAGGCATTAAACCATGCCTGTTGGTAATCCCAATATGTGTAGGTAGTATTGAAGTCTTGGGGGCTTGTTCGATAGTGCATGGGGAAGGAGAGAGGTTGATGCAAGGGTTGCCCCCAATCTTTAGGGTGGATGACTTTGTGAATAATGCATGTAGAGTATGTCGGTTCAGTGTGATCAGAATGTAGTTTGAAGTGTTTGAATTTGACAGAATCGGTAATTTCAAGGATGGTTGCATAATAGGACTGTGGTTGAGCTAGATTCCAAGGTTTGTAGTACCATTTTGGAAGGAAAATTTTTGAAGCAGTAATGGAAGGGTTTTCATGGTAAAATCCTTCTTCCATAGTTAAAATATTTTGGAAAGCAGTTTTGAAAATATATTTGGATTTGGTTTTTGGAAAACTAGTTTATTGTAAGGAAATGAGGGGTTTTGAAGATGAAATGCCTCCTTGGGGTTTTGAAAGTGAGTTAGAAATACTACTTGTTTGAGATACGGAGTCACTGGAGGCTTGTTGGGACACTTTTTGCAATGCCAAGAGTAATTCTAGCAATTTGGATATAGTGTCAACCCAATGTTGAACTGCGTTTGTTTGTACCTGTGGTGGTTTTGTAGCTTCTTCGTCTTCAATAACTGCCTCATACCAAAATTTGATAGGCTTGGCGGCTGGGATGGCTAAAGACATGAGTTTTGTAGAAGGCTTGGGGCTTTCTGGTTTTGTAGGCTGTGTTTGAGGGGCTTTTCCTTTCTCTTTGGCTTTTGCTTTAGGAGGCATCAGGACCTGTTTTGAAGGAATTCTCGGGTTAGGAAATCAGGGATGGAATTTGATTCTCCTTTAATGTAAACAATATCGAAATTAAAATACTTAAAATGGCTTGCCATCGGGCAAAAATCTATTTGGAAGCAAGATTTTGGACATCTTTTTAGAGAACTTCTTTTGCAGATTTGCAGTCAACATGTAAGAGAAATTTTTGATTTAATAAATCACTTTGAAATTTTATAATACAAAGAACAATTGAAAGGATCTTCTTTGTTATAGTAAAGTAATTTTTCTGGCAGTCATTCCAGTGGGCAGATGTATACTGGAGTATTTGTCCTTTGTTATCTTGTAGCTGTTTAAGAATCCCACCATATCCTAGGTCAGAGGCGTCAATCTCTACAATCTTAGGAGCTAAAGGGATAGCTAAATAGAGGAGAGGAATAGTTTGGACCTGTTTCTTAATCTGTTTGACCAGGTTGGTATGGATGTCAGACCAAAGAATGGGGTTCATTTTTAATCGTCATGTAAGGGTTTGGATAGACGGCTAATATTGGGATAGTAGTCCAAAACATAATTAAGGCTGCCTAAAAATCTTTGCAATTGGGTTTTATCAGTGATTTTGTCAGGAAACTTATTTGTAAAGTTTAAAGATCTCTCTATTGGTGTTACGGTACCTTGGCAAATGTAATGACCTAGGAAACAGACACGGGTTTGAAAAAGAGAAATTTTTGTTTTAGAAACAACTAAACCATTTTGTTTGGCAGTATGGAAGAAGGTATGTAGATGCTTGAAATGTTGTTCTATGGAATGTGAAAAAATAAGCACGTCATCGATATAAACAATGCAGAATTTTGAATGTACATTGAATATGTCATTCATGATGCGTTGAAATTCGGAGGGTGCATTTTTTAAGCCAAAGGGCATTACATTTCATTCGTATTGGCCAAGAGAAACTGTAAAAGCAGTTTTGTATCTATCTTTGGGATCAATCTGGATTTGCCAAAATCCAGATTTCATGTCAAACTTTGAAAATATGAATGCAGAGTGCAATTTTTGTAATAAATCTTTTTTGTTAGGGATTGGATACCTGATCCATTTTAAAGCAGAATTTAGAGGTTTGTAGTTGATCACCAGTCTTGGTGTGCCCCTTTCGATTTCAAAATTTTTATTGACATAAAAGGCCGCACATGACCAGGGTGATCGAGACTTTTGGATAAGACCTTTAGACTCGAGATCACGGATTTCAAGTCTGCAATGCTGTTCTAAATCAGCATTCATTTGTATAGGTCGTGCTTTTGTAGGTATGAGTTTTTCTGAAAATATATCTTCATAAGAAAGATCAACAATGTGTTGTTTTCGCTTCCAGAAAGCATTAGATAAGTCTGAACATATCTGTTGTTCAATCTTATTTTGGAAATCAAGGATTTTCTTTTGTAAATCAGAACTTTGTAATTGTTTGTTGATACGACAGAAAGAAAAACGGTTTTGTAAATCATGTAGATGGAATTGTTTCCCATGAATGAGTGCATTGATATGATAGGTATGTATGGAACATGCTTTAATCAAATTTAAATTTCTAGTCTTTGATTTCTCTAAGAATGGAAAAATAAGTTTGGTGTTGTTGATTTTAGAAGTAATACAATTATGATGTGCTTGATATAGAGTAATTATGTCAATGAATGGAGTGCCAAGAATGATGGTATGATTGATGTCTTTTGTAACCACAAAAAATGTTTTAAGGGAAATGCCTTTGTTGAAAATGGAGGCTTGGGTTTTTCCTGCAATATGTAATTTGAAATTATTAGCAGCAGAGAGTTTTTCATATGTATTTTGTAAAAATCTTTTTGGAACCACGCCTTCTTTGATATAGTTTAAATCTGCACCTGTGTCAAATAAGGCAATAGTGTCAAGCTTGAAATCTTCTGAGAAAACAAGAAGAATTCTAATTAAATATTTCTTGGAATATATTTGCGTTAGTACGTTTAAAAAATCATCTGGAATATGCTCAATACTTGTAAGTGTATGTGGTAATGCATGAGATTCAATGGTTTGATCTTCTGTATCAGACTCAGTATCAGATTGGCTTTCAATTTTGGACAGAAGGTGTTGTAATATGACAGTCTTTCTGCTGGGCCTGTTTGAGGGTTTGCAATTCAGATTTGAGGGTTTTGATTTGAAAATGTAATTCTGGAATGGTGACTATGGTCTTGGATTTCTTTTTACCAAGGATCTTTGTAAGGTCATAGGTTTTGGTGCTGGTAGAAGGTAATATAGAGCGGTTAGGCGGGGGTTGCTTTGGTTGGCTAAAGTTTTTCAATAATTTATCCAAATAGGTTTTTTGAAGTTGAGGATCATCAAGTCATTTGATTGCCTCAAGAATGAATTCCTGATCTTGGGTCAAGACGTTGATTTGTTTAGAATTTGTAAAGGCATCTGACATAGCACTGGTGGTTGCTATTTCATCAATTTGAAATTCTTCTTCAGAAGTGTCTGAAGGAGAGTGGTCAATGTCTGTAGCCTCAATGTAGAGATTTTGTATTTGGTTGATGGTATCTTTGTCTATTTGGAGTTTATGTAGTTTGGTATTAACCTTGCAGAAACGGGATGTATGTCATTTCTGGTTACATTTATAACAGGTAATGTTTTTGGGGTCAAATTTTATTTTGGGTTTTGACTGGAAAGGTTTGTAGGGCTTGGTAAATTTGTAGGGTTTTTTGTAGTAAGGTTGATCTGGTTTAGAATAGAATTGTTGTCGGTTTTTATGTACTGATCGTCTATAAGAAGATCTCTAGCTCGAATATTTTTTGGGTTGTGAACAGTTTCTACTGCAGGAGGGTTTTTTGGTGGAAAGGTCGAACTGGTGGCAGAAGCTACCAAGTTCTTCTCTGGTACGTTTCATTTCTCACTTTAGGTGCTTCTAGAGTTTAAGATCCTGACAGATCTTCAGACCTTCCTTTTGAGTAAAGCTTACAAGTTCACCATATGTAAGCTGGTCATATGATATGGTTTTTGTTGTAAAGGTATCTTTGATTTTGTTTCTAACCTTTTCTCCTAAGAGAACAGGTAGTCCTGCAAGGAATTTTTCTTTCCAAAAGGGTTGGTTTGAATCTTTCCTAAGCATGACACGGGTAAGGAAGGTGTTTTTGTACCATTGAAAGTCACTTAGCTTCTTACATCTAAGGTTGGAAAGAAGTTCAGCATTTTTATCTTTCAAATGGGAAGGGTCTCCAACAAAATGTAAAGAAATTGTAAGAATAAGGGTTGACACAGCATCTTGGATAGTGTTTCCTGATGGGTCAAGGATGGGTGTTTGGTCCTCATATGTTTGGAAGGAGTTTAAGATATGTAATTGATCGATTTCAGTGAGTTGGTAATCCCACCATCCTTTTAACTGGCCAGAGAAACCAGCAATAAGGAGCTCAGCAATAGCTTTATCTAGGGTTCCTGTCTGGGTTTTGTAGGCATTGGCTGCCATAGTCATTTGTTGGAGGGTGTTGAGGATATTATATTCGAACATTCCATTTATATTCCATTCATAGAGGAAAGAGGCATTATATTTGTGTTGAGTAATGATAGCTGGTTCAGTAGTTATGGAAATGTCTAGGGCAATGGTTGTTTTTGGAGTTTGCCAGGTAAGTCTGTTTAGGGTAAGAGGTTGGTTTGGAGAAGTACCTTCATCAGAAGACTCCCCGGGGCTATTTTGTAGAGTGTTGACTTGATTTGTGGAGGTAGAAGGGTTGGTTATTTATGATGTGTCTGGGACAGTTAAAGACGAATTGTCAAGGTGTTGTAGATGTGTTTTAATAGCTCTAAGAAAATCTGTTTAGTTTTCTTGGATTTGTGTTTAGTTGGTTTTTGTAATTTGGTAAGGTTTGAAGACTGGGTTTTTTAGTTTTAAGTCAGTTGAGGTTTTAATGCCAACTGAACTTGTAGTAGTTCTTTGTATTTGTTTCTCTAGTCGTGTAAGCTGCTTTCCCAAGGTATTAAGGCTGGTGTTTGTAAAGTTGTTTTGGTTAATGATGTGTTTTGTATTGGAAAGGGCGTCATCAGTAGATAATTTGTAAGGAGCTGCCTCGATAGTCTGGTTATTGTGGGTTATCTGGATATTTTTCAAAGGTGGATGTTCAGATTCAACTGTAGGTCCACTGGTGAGGTTCCATACAAGAGGTTTTGACCTTGATGTAACCGGGCATGCATGCTTAATGGATGCAAAGGGATATGGAATGTGATGCTTAGATGCATAATATAATTCAAACCAATCAAAAAATAGAATCTGTATTTTGTGTAACTCAATGAAATTATAAAATTGTTGTTGTATTTCACTTCTGTGTTCGAGAAAGTTTTGGAAAAACCAAATTCATTTTGTAGAGTTACAGGTCGAATAAAAATCCTCTTTGAAAAGAGTTTTGTCAAGAACAAAATGTTTCTCTGAAGTCAAAACATTCAGCTCGTTTTGAATATTTTCAATTATAGCAGAAAAGGTTGGTAAAGTTGGAGGAGATGGTTGATTAAGGTTTGTATAGATAGGTTTTGGTATATTTGTAGTATAGTCTGCATTTTGGAAACTAGGAGAAGGGATATCGGATGTAGATTTTCTTGGAAGGTTTTCGTGATAAGGGATATTGATAACAGAAGGGATTTTCGAAATTCTTCCCAGATCTATTGTACTAGAAGAGGAAGAGGCTTCTGAGAATCTGGAACTTGTAGAGTGTCAGTGGAAAGACAGTTTGACTTTTCTATTTGTGTATTGGGTAATATTTTTAATTTGGACATTGGGTTGAGGTGGTGGTGGTATTTCTGGTGGTGCTGTACCTTCAAGAATCCAATTTTCTGGTAGGGATATGTCTTTCCATTTAATTGCTTTTAGGACAACAGTGTTTGAGCGAGATAAATCTATTTGTAGTATGAGTGTTTTGTTTTTTTTAGATTGGAATTTGTGTTTACCGGTAAAGGCTGAAACATGGCTTTATATATATATATATATATATATATATATATATATATGTTATTGAATCTTTTTGGCCATCATATTTTCTACTAATATAAAGACATTTTGGAAACTGCGGTCAGCAAGAGAAATTTCATGAAGGATTTTCCCGCAACTTCGTTTTTTCACCGAATCTGCAAGAATTTCTCATAAATTATTGATTAGCGGTTGACCATCCAATTATTGGTTAGTAGGTGAATTGGCGGGTGGAGCATTTATGAGTTCTCAGCAGGAATATCTCCATGCATGCACACGAGAAAAGGCAGCAATTGTCATGGGCCAAGGCAAATTGAATTCCCTTGGATAATCAAATCGATTGCCTATCCACTTGGGACATGATCATATATGTTAAAATTGAGATTTTGAACATGTAGCTACAGCTAGTGAAAGAGAATTATTCGTCTTATTTTCCTCTTTGCATTTGGAAATATAGTCAACTTTCCTGATGTGCCATGCACGAGAGGAAAATAAAAGCTGAAAAGATTAATCATCATGAAGAATAAAGTGGCCTCGTTTTCTGAATCCAGGCAGAACTGAAATGGTTGATTACTTAAATAAGGTTGTTTGGTGTTCTTATAAATGCCCGAAGTGGTGGTGGACATTTTGGCTTTAGAAGAACTTAACTGCCGTTAACGTTCAGACAAGGAAACACGGAAAAGAAGGGCTTTATTGCGAATTAATTTCTTAGTGACAATACATAAATCCTAGTAATTGGGAAGAACCAAGGAGAAATTTATGAGAACACACAAGTTTACAACATTAAGCGTAGAAACTGACATAACAAAAGATGCTTTAGAATTCAAGCTGATATTTTTCTAGTTTACTTGCATTGTCCATTTCATATTGCCAAAAAGCTTGGTTTCCAAGGTAAAGCATGTTTAGCGTCCGCCGCCACCACCGCCTGAACCACTTCCAGACCCGTGGCCGGCACCAGCCCCAACTCCTACACCAACACCAATCCCAACTCCAAATCCTCCACCAGCTCCACCACCATGCCCACCTCCTGCACCTCCACCGGCACCACCACCTAAACCTCCACCAGCTCCACCTCCTAGACCTCCACCCGCTCCAAAGCCACCACCATGGCCTGATCCACCACCACGACCTCCACCTCCACCTCCACCACCACCTCCTCCAGCACCACCTCCAAGGCCACCACCTACACCACCTCCAGCTCCAAAGCCCCCACCATGACCTGAACCACCACCAATACCACCGCCACCACCTCCTCCTCCACCACCACCAGCACCTCCAGCTCCACCTCCTACCCCTCCTCCAGCTCCAAAGCCTCCACCATGTCCTGACCCACCACCAACACCACCTCCACTACCTCCACCAAAACCACCACCTCCACCAGCACCACCTCCAGCTCCGCCACCTACACCTCCTCCAGCCCCAAATCCTCCACCATGACCACCTCCACCTCCAACACCTCCTCCACCACCACCACCAAAGCCACCACCTCCTCCAACACCCCCTCCAGCACCGCCACCAAGCCCTCCTCCTCCTCCAGCTCCACCACCAAAGCCACCACCTTTACCACCACCACCACCAAGTCCTCCTCCTCCTCCAGCTCCACCACCTCTACCACCACCACCACCAAGCCCTCCTCCTCCTCCAGCTCCACCGCCAAAGCCACCACCTCTACCACCACCACCACCAAGCCCTCCTCCTCCGCCAGCTCCACCACCTCTACCACCACCACCACCAAGCCCTCCTCCTCCTCCTCCAGCTCCACCGCCAAAGCCACCACCTCTACCACCACCACCACCAAGCCCTCCTCCTCCACCAGCTCCACCACCTCTACCACCACCACCTCCTAGTCCTCCCCCACGTCCACGACCAAAGCGGCCTCCACAACGTCTTGGATTCCACCTACAATCATCGTCATGATATCTAGTTTTGTCAAGCTTGTCATCACCAAGGCTGATTGCACTCAAATGAAGGACAATGCACAAGAGAAGCAGAAGAAAAGAAACCCATTTTGATGAGATCACACCCATGGCCCTGTGCTTATGCTATATTAAGAAGGTTCTTCGCAAGCATTGCATGTTCTTCTTTGCATGCAAAGCGTCCTCTATATAGGGTTTATCCACTACATTATTTGGGCAAGTTCACTGAAGAGCCTTCAATCGTTGCATCATAATGTGACGCGTTGGAACCGTTGGGTCAACGGCGAGAACATTTAATGATCAAATTAAAGTCACAACCCAAGAGCAGTACTTTACATACATACAACAAGGGCGGATTCGGGGCAAGTGGGCCGACCTCTGCAAAAATATTTAATTTTTTCTAGAATTATATACATATATTTTATATGCGTGGCCCTATAAAAAAAATTTAAATTTTAACCCTCCTGAAAATTTTATATATATCTATATATAAACTCACAAAAGAAACTGCCAAAAACATCAAATTAGAAGTGGCAGATTCATTCACATGCCTTGTTGTTAGCATAATTAGAGTATTAGATTTCTTTCTAATCAGGTTTTACCTGTGTTTTTATTCACGTGATTTTATCTTATTACAACTCTTTTAGTATTTGAACTCTTTAATTAAGATAACACGAAGAGTAAATTCGTTTGCTAACCAGATTAAGTTTCTTAAGATAACACTGCACGCGTAAATATTTACAGATAAAACGAGAGTAAATCATTTTCAATAAATGCAAGCACTTTTTTTTTCTCAACTCACGTCTTTAGAGCTAGCTATGTCCACTGTGTAGTCAAGATCAGTTTCTGAGTAACAGATTGGGTAGCTCTCTCTCACCTTTAATCATTTGCATAGCTGGATAAGCATGTGAGTCACTCAATCCATGTAAGCTATGCCCAGTTGCCCATACAAGTGTATGTGTGTATACTTTTACATTCTTAATTAGTCAATTCTGGCAACTCATCTCTGCTGGAACTAGCTGCGCATGGAGTATTTATCATGTATACCAATTCTCAATCTGTCTGTGCAAGAGTTCCACCGACTGCATTAATGAAATGTTGAACATAAGGGATTGTTTATCAGATACATGCTGTGGTCTTTGAAATATAGTTCAAAGACAAATAAAGTAATAGTATTTCATCACAGATTCACGTCTTCAACGTCCTAGTTAATGCACTCGTTCATCGCCCATGCTAGTGCTTCAAAGAGCAAACATTTCTACAATGGTTTACTGACCAGACCATCCGTATTCTGACATGTTTGGGAGCCACAAATCATTTGTACATGCTCCATTGGATCTCTAAGAAGATTTCACTTTAATAAAGATAAAGTCTATGAAGAGATGAGCTAGCGTTTAATACATGTTTTACAGATAGAGGGACCCTTACTTGGTGAATGTTGTACACTAGGACCCCTATCACCATGGACTTAACCTCCCTCTGGATTTGCTTCCTGTCTAAGCTACCCAATGAAATCCTAAATGCAGAATGATGGTGACGGTGATGGCCACACTCATGACCGTTAACGTGCTGATATGTCCTTTAACTTCCCTTTGTTGCATCTCGAGCATCCACTTAGAGAGCACTCTTTATGACAACAAGTATAGTTTTTACTAGGCTTGTGAAAGCATGGAGCTCATTTATATAATCTCTTTCATATTATTTTGGCTTGTTTCCTCTCAAAATAGAGTTGTGTGCACACAGTAAGGGTATAGATGGTGGTGCTAATAAAGGAGCCACCTGTTATGAAAGAGGTATGATCAGTCGTATGACCTTTAATTGCTTTTGTGTGTAGATAAAAGAGTCTATGAGCATTCGCACTTGATGGGCTAACTACTCACATAGATGAAGCGCCCACAATACAAAGTTCAATGACCCTCCTATTAAAGAAGGTGACACAAAGCAAGAATCAATTTCAAATTCACAAGAAATCTGTAAGTGATTTGCAGCAGCAACCAAGCCTAGAATCATGCCCGGTAAATTGATACATTTAAGAAAATATATTCTGTCCTTAAATAACTTTTGATAGCTGTATTTTTCCTTAAATGGATTTGTAAGGTTGGTACAAAACAACATCCTAAGGATCAATGAAAGCATGTTGAATTAAAATTCCATTGTGAACTCTTGAATAATATTACTACTCTATACCTCCCATGCTTAGAGTTTTTGGAATTGTCAACAATGGAAAGAACTGAAAGACATGTTAGAAGAAAGGAAATTAAAGTGGATTTTATTCAAATATCTTCATATATGCGTCACTGATGAGGTTCATAAAAACCGTCAAGGTTTTTCTAAGACTAGTGAATGGATTGGAAGATTGGGATTGTTGGACTGCCAAACAAGTCCCTTGTTAAGTTTAGATGATGCTTAAGTTATCATTAGTATAAGAAAAATAAAGCCTTGGAGGTTATGGTGTGTGTTTTTATAGAGAGGACGTAAAGAAGAAAATGCTTAGAGTTTGAAGAAGAAGAGAATGTGCGCTCCTAGATCGCAACCACTTACCTGATGAATCGATCAAGAACATTTATACAGCTATGAGACACACCATGAAACCTATTTTAGAGGCCATCATTTGAGATAAAAGCTTGTTAATCAGTTAAATAATTTTCTAGATCAATTATGTCATATATTCTTCTTCTTTCCCTTCCAATAAAAAGAACTATAATTAGAAACATGCATGTAAAGATAGGTAACGTCCTGCCTCATACATAAATTAAATAAAGTGTGAGTGTTTGATGTATTATTCCCTAAGAAGGGATTATTGTTCTAAGTTTTTTCTGGTAAAAAAGAAAAAAAGGTAATAAGAAAGTAAATCAACTGGAATTTAATGAAAGCTTGTAAATAAAATCAATGAAGTGAAGGGATAAACTGTAGAAAAGTTGTAATGTAAACCTCCGGCCTAAATTTTGCAGTATTAGTGAAAATGTAAATTTAATCCGGGTTTAAAATGGGTTAATTAGAAAATAAAATGAATATTGAATAAATAGGCAAAAACCAGGGAGAAGGATCAATCCCAGCCTGCGCATATTAATACAATCAGCTTTTCTGAATCAACAGTCAACGCATCAGGGAAGATGATAGGGATGGAACGACAGAAAGGTTGAAACCAAAAAACAAGGACCTGGTATATGCTCGCAGAGGGCATGTGAAGTGGATATAACTGGTCAATGGTCATCTTCTGGGAAGGAAGTTAATGTCTAAATATAAATGCATTGATGCAGATGTCGTTAACTGTCGGCAAGGTTGTCAAGATATCTTATTTATTACCAGACAGGGTGATTGAAAGTCCAAAAGCAGAGTTATGATCAACTCAACTTGTAGTTTAACTAGAACCACTCAGGTTTTCTACGCAGGGAGGAATGCTCATGAAGGAAATGGAAATATTATACTCATTCATATATCTATCGAATTAATCACAGGTTCTAATAGTAAATGAATCCAAGGAAATTAAGTTAGGAACAAATAACAACAAAAACAATAACGTTGTGTAAACTTGGCTCGATAGAGTCAAGCCTTCTGCATATCCCGTCGAAATCTACTACACTAGATTACAACTGACCATGTCACGCCTTCGTGACAGTCTGCTATGCATGGTGCTCTATACAGGCCGAGTTAGACGTCCTGCTGCTCGACCACAAAGAAGAGCATTTGTGGGGATTGGATATTCATCTCTCCAGGAATTTGCTGGGGAATAGACTCGAAGATAGAATTGTTGTCCTAAGTACTGGCGTGCCCAGTTCTCAGACCTTACGTTCCACATTCCCACATTGTCTAAGGGCATGTAAACTGCAGTCCATGACTCCGGATAGACCTGTATTTCATCAAATATTGTAAAATGTCGTATAAATGCATCTTCCTTTTAGGACGAGGATTTCATAAATAAGGAGAGCCCATCTCAGTGCTGACAGACTAAAGCATGACGAAGGGATCAAGGAATTTTGAATTTTTACAACCAACATACAATCTGAAAGTCAGAAGATAGCTCAGAAAGTAATGAACAAGTGGGAAAAGAAGCCTCATGTAATTCATCAAAGGAATGAAAAGGAGAGGTTTCAGAAGCAGTAAACTATACAAATGCTGGTTGCCATTTTGAGATAATGTGCCCTTGTGCAGAATGCGCTGGGTAATTTAAATTCAGGGCTATTAACCATGTTAAGTACAAACTTTGCGTACTGAAACATGAAACACAAAAGGAATTTTGTCCAATCACAGAATATGACATGCTTCAGGAAATTGACATACCGAAGGTGAGAAGAAAAATTAAATAAGAAATTTCCAGCTTTCTGAAATGTTGTAATATTACTACAGCAATAGAAGACGCAATCATACCTCTTCTAATGCCACTGATCCAGATTAACAAGAGAATAAAAGGAAAAAAATCTTATGTTCCACAAGTTTTCGGATATTAATAACAATTCTGTATTGTACCTGAACAGTGCAACGAGAAATTGTGTCTCTCAGATTGTAAGTTAATCTGCTTGCAGGTGACCACTGCCCTCCATCCATCCTGCTCACCAGAAAAAGTATCCATACTGAGGAATCCAGCAGAAAACATTACACGATGTAATTAAGTTATGATGACCTTACCCCACAACAAAGAAGTTGTGGCCATCAATGTGCCAAGACTGCACATTATCTTCTGGATTCTCAAAAACAATCTCAGCATATCCTCTGAAATCAGCAGCCATGACAGAAGTCTGGCGGTAAGCACCACCACCAGTGGGATTGTTCGAGATGCTTCCTAGGGAGAAAACTCCAGGGATATTGAAGTGGTCCGCAAGTTTAAGGGGAGTATCAGCAGGGATGAAGGACACACTATTGACAGCATACCTCTGCTTGCCATTAATAATTGGAGCAGAGTTCTGAAGTCTAACTGTATGAGTTGTGTTGATCAATCCATAGTGGTAAGAACCTTGAGGGTTAGGTCTTGGGCCACTTGCGGTTAGATTTCGCCTGATAAATATGAGTGGACACAAAAATCAATAAGAGAACTCCTGTAGTATGAAAAAGACACTCTCCTTATATGCAAACAAAAAGAGATTACACCTTTCTTACCATTATTCATTGTAACAACTATGGATACCATATATGATGTAACAACCACTATACGCGAAGTTTATTGCTGTATGACAAATATACGGGACATTTCTCAGATTTTCAGAAATCCATTGTTTCTGATTTCATCTCGGGTAATTTAGAACACCACTATGCAAATGAATGTCAATTTACACTCTGTAGGAGCAAAGATCAGCATGAATGCTATAGTTATGACACCTTTGAGGACCTCAACAACAGGAATTTGGAAATACCTCAAGGATCGAGCTTGTTCAACAGACCAGTCAAGCTGAATAGTTGGTCCACTGGGCGGAGAATCTGAAACACTTCCTGCTGAATTACTGTAATGAAGAATGGAGGTCGTAGTGAGCACTTGAGAGGTGAAGCGTGTTGAGACAACAATGAAGTAATCTTGTGCTGCTTGATCAGCTGTAACCAAAACAGAATAGGATTGCCCCAAATGGATATCAAGGGAATCATAAGTGTTTTGCAGTGAGTGAGTTCCTTCGACCTCCACCAGCAACATTTTATGCCCCTGAATTCTGAAATTGATAGAAGTGGTGAGCCCCACATTTGATATCCGTAACCTGTAAGTCTTGCCTGGCCAACATGCAACACAAAATAATCCCAATATGAGAACTCTCTTAATGTTTAAATTCATACAGGAGTGACTGCTGATAATAATTGATTACCTTGATCAACAGTGAATGTGTAGCCATTTGATCCACGACCATTGATGAGAAGCCCATCTGGAAAAGGAAGATCACTGCCACCATCTAAAATTGCTTTTAAATCCTGCAAGGTCGAACATAAGCCCATTGATGAGCGCATACGGCATTGAACTTGTCATAGCTGTATCCGTCACTCTTTTCTACATTAAATTATGTGTATTGGGTAGTTAGAATTTGCTTCAAGCATGGTGCTTACTGTATGATTCTTCTTGAACCAATCACCAGCCAGGATTGTGAAATCGCCGGCAGGAGGAGGGAATGGTACAGGAATGACAGAACGGCTTGCGATTTTGAAGCCTCCGAAGCCTCCTGCAGCCTTGTGCATGCCAAGGGAGGGGAAATAAAAGTAGCTACCAATCTGGTCCTTCACCTGGAGCACATAAGTGAAGTTCTTCCCAGGTGGGATGGGGCAGTTTGTACCATAGACTCCATCTTGCCATGAATTCCTTCTCTGCTGCACACCATTCCTAAACATGAATAAGAATACTTCTGATTAGTAACGAAATATCATCCTAAGCACTTTCTATCTTCCACACATGCACACATGAAAATGCATGATCATGGTATCGTATTAATTGAGATGAAATTAGAGTGTCAAATCCTTGTTGTAGGCAGTTTGCATTCCACAGGTTAACGCCCTGGATAGCCCTCCTCCCACTTGCCTAATGGCAAGTATATGAATATATTTCAGACCATACCCCAACAAGGACATAAATTAATAAAATTTCCTATATCCCATTCTGAGATATCCAGATAAGACGCAAAGTCCATATTGTATATTGATCTAGATCTGAGCAGCCTGCATCAACTCATAACAAGTTGAGAGCTCTAGCTGAACCCATTCTTGTGAATGAATCAGATCCGGGCATACCATTTACTTATTAGATAGAAGTTTCATAAAAAAACCAATTCAGCAACCCAATCATAAAGAACCTTTTTTTTTCTGGATATCTATGATCTATGTGGACCAAATTATGGATGTCCTATACCACTAGCAGTGGAAGTTTTTCCTGCTACCAGCGATAACAGGCAGAGTGCTTGCCAGAGAAACCTTAGTCCAGTCTTACAGTTTGATCACAGGAACCCAAAACAGCCACAAGCCCTTATCTACAGTAGATTGTTCCCAACCAATGCCTAACGTGCCTATAAGTTCGAGGCACTGTGTGTGCGCTTGTCTGTTCGCGTCTGTAAGCCGTAGCCTTAGAAGGAGGGCATTTAGTGGACCGTCTGATTTGAATAACAGGTAACCGGCTTGATCATTCATGGTTGCAAATTGAACAAGAAAAAGTGGCATTCTAATAGTAGAAAGTTACCGAAAAATTGAAGTCATTTCCCCCTTTTCTTTTGAACTCCGTTCATCAGGACATTGAAAGTCTAGATTTTCTACATGCACATACTTATAGATACTCAAGAAGTTTGTGAAGATTATAAAGGGAAACTAACCAAGAGAGGAGGAAAGGTTCATCCAAACTATTGAAAACGCTGATAATCAAGTTATCATTTGTCACCGACTCAATCTGTGGGCCTGGAAACTTCCCATTTATCAATATCCCCTGCCATTAATTATATACAAAATTCCATATAATCACCATCTTAGAAAATTAGAAAAAAACAAAAAGGGGGGGCTGGGGGCCTTGTCACCTCACCTGTTGCTTCACTCCAAGAGGGTAGATATCACCATAAGTAACATTCCATGTGTAGAACCTATAAGGGTCTTCCCCAATAGTGCATGACACTAACAACAGGACCACTAGCGTGAAAGACCACATGCTCTTGTTGTAACACTCATCCACCATCTCTCAGACTCAACAGAACTACTAGCTCTCTCCGAAGAATA
>Ga0325411_1000732_pt1 | contig 35023 bp, 27 predicted proteins | sample PopdelMetagenome_13_FD_206181 | JGI IMG/M metagenome (GOLD analysis project Ga0325411, IMG submission 206181) | Populus deltoides microbial communities from Bellville, Georgia, United States - Xylem-PdIQD-R4 | ecosystem: Host-associated > Plants > Phyllosphere > Stem > Wood/Secondary xylem...
TTTTAATTTTTGTTTTATTTTTTTCCCCCCCCCCCCCCCCCCCCCAGTTATGAGGTCTGCTGATGCATGACTCCTTATACATTCATTAATTTTCAGGTGAATGGTAATTGCTTCTCGTATGCATGAATATGTTGTTCTACACAGTGAAATCTATTCTTGTGTGATCTTCTTTTCTTTTTTAATGTTTCATTGAATTGGTTTTTCCTTTTTTTTTCCTCTTAATTATAGTGATGATTCTTAATTCTTTTTCATCATGCAGGTTACTCCCCATAAGAGAGGTATACGAAATGGGCCAAAGGCATTGAAACCAACACCAGTGATTATTCGCTGCAAGTAAGGATTTGTCAATGATGTTGGCAATTTATGGAAATCATTATTGGAAGCAAAAATTTGACAGTTTTATATGATGAAAACCTAAAAGATAAACCTCTATAGAGACATTGAACTAAAGAATTCACAATACAAGTTGCTCATCCTGCAAGTAAAGCGTTGTTTGTTTCACATAAAATATGTTTCATAATATATTTTTATTTCTAACCTGATCAACAGAAAATATTTTCCTCATTTCTAATGAGTACATGGGAGTGAATGAATTCATTTTGCCATCTGATATTTTTAAGTGCATTTGAATCTCGTATGTTACCCGTAATTCAATTTCAAACCCATTGTTAAATCTTATAATTACTGTTTCTAAAATTGAGGATTATATTTGTGTTTGATTCCAGCTCCTTGAATATTTGCCTATGAGCACAGAATATACCAGTGCCTTTTAAATGATGTTCTGTAATTGATTGTTTGGTTGCAGGAGTTGTGGTCAAGTTAAGCTACCGCACTTCTACTGTTGCAGTGGAGACAGGGGAAAGAATGGTGAGCGAAATAATTGAACAATCTGGGTAATGCATGTGCATTGCTTGTATTTCTGTTCTTTTAGGAACAGCAGTCTTCAGTTTAGTTTGTGCCTTCATTATTTGGATTTGCATCATGTTTGTGCCTATACATTAAGTTGAATGTTGTTGATGAAAAAGGAATTAGAAAGTTTCCCATATTTACCCAAGTTAATTAGTTAGCTCCGTCGGCATTCTGACCAATGAACAGGTGATTAGGTTAGCACATACAACACAAGAAATGTGTACAAGATTTGACCGACCTAGCAGTAGCACACATTAAATTAAAGGGAGAAAATATTATTCTGTCCATAAAACATGCAAAGTAGCCACATTTCTATCCGACAAATATTTCTCAGTTTCATAAAATGCTGACTGCACCACCGCATTCTCTTCTTTCTCCCTCCAACCCCAAGAGACGTTTCACCTCCCAAGCGATCCACGAAACGCTCGTGTGACGCCACTAGCTGAAATCAGACTGCATCGCACCGAAACAATACATCGTAATTCCGTCACAACCAATCAAGGGAGAGGCTTCAAATCAAACGTCAAAATCAAGAGTCTGATTGCTCGAGACGAGTGCATTGGTATTAGGAGCATCAGATTCTTTATTTTTTTTAGCGTAACTAACTGTAGGGATGGTAGCAGAGTGCATCTTTCATAGGGCACATTATAAGATGACACCACCCCTGCAAGAAGAAGGGGAGCGAGACGGACACAAGTAAGAAATCTTCAATGGCAATGTGGGTTGCCGAGTCTCTGAAAATTCCTTCTGGCTTTTGTCGTCTTGTTTATTCAAGGAAAAACGAAGGTAATTATAATCAATTATACTATAATAGTCTTCTTGAAGTCTTTTTGGCTACCTTTGAGTAATTAGTGTATGTGTTTGCTTCAGAGTCTATTCTTTTGTTTTGCTGAAACTAAACATGCAGTATTAATCTCTTGGATACAGATAGTAATAATAATTAACAAAGGCATATATAGTGAAGGTGAGTTTGGAAGAGATGAGGGAAAGATGAAGTTCGGAAAGCAGTTCAAGCAACAAAAGGTGGACTGCTGCTTAGATGGATTATGATGGTCTTAAAAAGAATACTGGAAGAGATCTTGCTGTACAAGCAAAGCAGGCAACCCTTAACACCTTTGAGATCCTTACACCACAAATTAACTTTGCACAGACCCTTCAATGGACTAAACCTGCAATCTACCGATCTCTCCAGTAAAGGAGATATTGAGGACCAAGTGATAGATGTTAATGCGTTGCCCCAAGATGGTTGTAGAAAGTTTTACACGACTCAGTTCCTGAGGGAGTCTGAAGAAGGAGGCGAACTAGAGGTTAAGTTCTTTAAGAAACTTGATGAACAACTTAACAAGTTTAACACTTTTTACAAGGATAAGTTGGATGAGATGAAGCATCTTTACTGAATAAACAAATGGATGCCTTTATTGCCTTGCGGATTGAGGTGGAGAGCCCGGGTTTTGACGATTCTTGTGCGAAGAAAAGTTGTGATACTGGTGTTGTTACCACAAACCCCTTGAAGAGCTGTAGCCCAAGCAGAGACACACCTTCAGGCTTCAGGTATGGGAACATAAAAAGTGTGATTTGTCAGTTGAGTTGCAAAGCATCAATAGGGCCTTTTATATGTTGAATAAGAAGTAAGAAACCATGGAGAGATCAGAAAAATGGACCAAGAATGATTTTAGCTGTTTTAAGTTGGTTAAAAAGTAGAAGAAGCTATAATCAAAGGGTTTTTTTATTGGCTGAGTTTATGAAGTTTTTGATCTACCTCACCCCGTAAATTCAAATCTGCAAGATATTTTGGTTACAGTTCTGTGAAGGACTATAGCTCTGTATTATATGCAATATTATTTTCAGGATTTGAGGATATGGATGTTGGACGCGGTGTTGAGACGAGTAACGATTTTCAGCCAGAGAAATCTACTTTGAACAGAGTGGTGATGCATCTCTCTGATCTCATCACAGTTTCAATGGGTTCCTCCAATTAAGAAGTTCAGACTTCAAATTTTGTTCCAATATGCAGGAAGGGAGCATATGGAATCGACCATTGAGATGGATAGAAGAAATGATTATGACCAACAAGAGTCTACTCATTGTCCGGGAGTAAATGAAATTAATGCCACAAATTATGGTAATGCTCACCAAGAGAAGGACAACCTCATTGACTACAAAGAAGATCCTCTGAAAATCCTTGAAGGCGAGAAGATTAATAATTCTCTTAAATCTCCACTACCAACCATAAAAGGTGTCTTCAAGGATTCAAAAGAATAGGAGCTGAGCATCAAGATAGAGGATCTGAAGAAAGTTGAAGAGCAGCTACGCTAATCGAATTATATCAGAAACTTCTTCTTCTAAAACACTACAGTGGCAGTTTTTCAATGATCTGCACAAGTTCTACCCATGTAACATGTTATTGCACCTGATCTCAGACTTTTACTCAAAGAACTTAATGTTCTCTTATATATATATATATATATAATAGTGCGATAACATAAAAAATAAAATAAAAAAATAAAAAAAAACCTTGTATCTGACAAGAATGATAAGAAGGACTAAAAATATCATTTGGAGAAACATGGACGGCGTCGCTTTATAATTTTGGACTTGCTTGGAAGTAAAATAGAAAGATAATAGTGCGATACAAAAATTTACAATCTAGATTCCTCTGTTGCCACTAGATTATGTTTTTTTCAAAAAATCTTGCCTTTAACATTGTCAAAAACATGTGCAATGGCTATCATTTCTTTATTGCCTCCAGCTTATCAAATGTTGTGGCAAAGCTTATTCATCGTCGTCGTCATCTTCCACATTGTTGAAAGGTAAAGGCACAGACTTGAATGCTCGATATTTTCCAACGTTGTTCAAATGTTCATTTTCCAACCTGACAGTTCAACAAAAAATTGAAGAGATTCTTGATAATTAAGGATCTTGAACTTCTCAAATCTAAAATTTTGGTTACCTAAAGAAATTCCACATGCCACGGCGAATGATCTCGAGGCTGGCCACAAGGGTAATCATTGTTTCTTTGTGCAAGGAAGTAACCCTGAAGTTCAATACTGTTTGCAGCCAGGCAAATCTCAGCAATATATTCAAGACCTGTAAGTCAAATGAATGTTCCTTTTAGGAGTGATTTATATTTTATGGGAAGTTAAGATTTATCAACTGCAGGTATTATTTTTTTCTGGTTCCTCCTTTTGCTACTAACCATGGCTCCAAAATATACTGATTTGTGAGGGACAAGGAGTTTGTCTCTCAGCCATCTATTCTTAGAATGGCGCTGAAGAAGCCCCCAGTCAAAAACAAGATCCCAATATGTGCCAAAGATTGCTGCAACGGATGAGAAAACCCATGCTATTGCTTTCCAACCATCCCCTTTGTTAATGTTGTAAGCTATCCTCATACAAACAGCTACTACTGTCAAAAAATACTTCAATCCGTTGTATCCTTGCATCGGATCTTTCTCTTCAAACAAGCGCCGGAGGCACTGAAACAAAGAGGAAAACTTGTTGATATGTGATTTCAATTGGTGGTGATCGCTTCCACATTTCAATAAAAAGAAATCATGTTTGAAAGTTTTAAGGCAGGTTAGACACACAGACAACTAGGCTAGCTACTTGCAAACCTGAAGAAGGCGAGACCAGTATGGAATCACAGCAACAATGAATGAGAAAGTTATGAAAACAGGACTTTCTTTGCAATTGCTCCGTCTGTGTTTATAGTCCCCCCAACCGTAATAGCAAATGTAGAACTCCAGGCTTCTAAGGGATTGCACCTACATCCATACAGTGATGTTTTTTATTACTTCTGAAATTCAAGTTTCTTAACTGTTGAAGTACAGGCTAGGCTGATAACTAACCTGGCTAGTTAGTTGGTCTGCCAAGAAAAAATCAGGGAGTGTTACCTGCAGAGAAAAAAAAAATTTCAAGAAAATTAGTAAGCGAAAAATTTAAGTTCCATATCCACTTTTTGTGATTTTCTGCCACCAATTTCCACCTTGTAGAGAGGAGCAGCAATACAGTGAAAGATACACGTGAGGAGGAAGAAGCGAGATGAGCGATAAAACATGTTGAATGGCCAGAGCAATATGATGAGGAGGAACTACAGGGAAAGCAAAATATCAGTTTATGCATGAAAAATTGGAGGTCGAGGGAAAAACAAGAGAGAACTTTTTCTTAAAAAAAAAGTAATTGTAAGAATCTTACTATCAACACATTCAGAGGGAGAAGTTCCGTAAACTCTCCGTACTCTTTCGTTTTAGGGTCCATCTCCATGTGAAGGTTTAAGTGCACACTGCATAAAGCTAGTGCTGCAATACCAAAACCGAGAAGAAGAACTTGTCTGTAGCCCAGTTCGGTTTCTCGTTTGAAACCAAAAATAAAGGAGTAATTCACTCGGTACCGCTTCCAGAAGTATATATTAGCAGCATACATGAGCACGTGTAGAACAATTAATCCAAACAAACTGTAATAGGTTGAGCATAGCTTGTCAAACAAATGGATTATAGCCACATGAAAGGTTGGGATAAGGTTTTTCATATTGAAAGAAATGAGCGACGAGAAGTAGAAAGTAATTGTAGACCCTATGCTAAAAGAAAAGTAGTGTTACCTGTAAAGAGGAAACATTGTTTGCATGTATGTGATCCTTCCTGGCTTTTTCATGATTTTGCGGGCTTTTACGATTAAAACAAGGGCAATTATCAGGGCTACTGTGCAGCCAGAAAAGAAACCTGCAAATTTTCTCAGAATTATCAACTAATCAATAGCAGCCCTGAAAGATCTAAAATCTAAAAAAAACAGCTGTTTTTACACCAAGATGTTGAATCACGTTGCAACACAAATATTAACTAGTATGATCTCACGTACCCATGTAAAATGTTATTCTATGTCTCTCTTTTTTCGCTTTTGGTCTTAAGACGCGCATGCCGTTTCTCCGATTTGAGTTCGAGAAATGCTTAATGAATGTTGCCTCAACCCTTTCCATAAGCTTGGTAACCTATGATGGGATATAGTACATTTTAAGTTAAATAAGGTATTGGTCGACAGAATGAACCCTCAACAAGCGAAAAATGTATAGGATTAAAACATATATATTGAATGTATTAGTGTCTTGTTGAACATTTTGAAGCAGAAACTATGCTCACTTCATCAGAGCTTCCAAGGAAGGAGTTATCCACCATTTTCATGTAAACTTGTGATGCATCCCTTGTGGTAATCTGACAGAATTATGCAAAGCGAATTGGGGAAAAAAACATATCAAACTCTCCTGAGGATTAGAATACAAGTAGAGAATAAGAGGAATCTGAATTCCCGAGGGATGATTTACATACTTTATCATACTTCTTCATAATTTTTGAAAACGCCAATGTATTCAAGAAGCTGTAACTCTTAAGAAGGCGAAGCTTTTGGTAAAATTCAAAAAAAGCACCCTTGAGTTGTTCTTCAACTTTTCTAAGATTTTCCCTTGTAAATTTAAGTTCTGTTTGTTGGGGAACTTTAAGGAAGCTTTTGATGGTCGAGCGAGGTGTCGCCAGTGTGTTAATCTTCACACGGTTTAGTATCTCTAATGGAGCTGGCCTAAAGGTTCTGTCCATGCTCTTCGGGTTCTCTTCTTCTTCTTCCTTCTGGTCAATATTATCGCTTTCCTTCTCCACTTTATCATGGTCTGATTCACCTGACTGCGCATGCAAGCTTTGCCCTTCCTCAATCGCATCCATTAAATGGAGTCCTCTTCCTGCTCATTGAGAAGGATATTAACGAAGTTAGCAAAACATTTAAGAAAGATGATTGGACTTTTTAAAATGCTTTTGAAGGCAATGGTAATATATGTAGGCCTGTGGTTGATTTAATTAGAGGAACTTACTGCGTTCTCTAGCTCCAGATGGAGAAGAAGCTGCCAATGCAGCAGTAGAAGCTGCAACGTCTGAAGCAAGACGAGTCATATCTGCCACTCTATCATACCACCCAGCTGGATTCTCCACTTTTATCCTGAAAGCAATCAAAGCATCCATTTGCTCATTCAACATCGCAGCCTCTTTCAATACCTCCTCCACTTTAGACCTGTAAAACTTGTCCACTTTATTGAACTCGTCATCAAGCCTTCTGAAAAACACAAGCTCGTATTCTCCTCCTTGGACAGAAGGCATAACAAATGCAGTCCGATAGCTTTGAGAGCCATCGAGGTTCACAGAATTCACCAAAATAGGATGTAGTTCAAGATCAGGAGAAGAAGGGCTCATAGGGGTGTAGTTAGTACCATTCCGTCGTGTCAGGCCACTGAAAGCTCTATATAGTGTGAGCGTTCTTTTTAGGCCTCCTGGGTTGGTTGCAGGTGGCTTGGTTCTTAGTCGGAATCTTTGTATCTCTTTCAAAAGGGTCTTGAGAAAATCGTAGTCCATGTCTGCTTCGTGCCATTCAGGCACCGCTTGCGCTGTGAACTCTTTCCCAAACTTCATTTTTCAGGTTTTAGATATGTTTGGTAGTAGCAGTAGTAGTTTATAACTTCATACGAAAGAATGTTCAATCAGTGGATAATTTAATATTGCTTCTTGATTGATACTAATTTGAAGGGTTTAGATGGAAAAGGAAATAAGAAAATGAATTAATAAGAATCTCTATGGCAGAATCATTCACACCAAATCTGATGGTTATGAGATATTTTTTTCAATGAAAAAACCTGTATTTATAGCGGTTATTTTTTTTAAAAAAAATTAATTTTTATATGTTTTATTATTTTAATTTGTTGATATTAAAAATAAATTTTTAAAAATAAAAAATATTTTAAAAACTTTCAAACATGCTCTAAACTGAATATCTTAATAATATTCTTTTTAAAAATAAAATAAAATAGGGCAATTATAACCATCAATTTATGTAAAGTAATATGCCTTCGAGTGAGAATAATATGCCTTCGACGAGTTCTTTATAGAGCACTCCTTCATTAGGTTAAAGGTCTAAATTTATATACTTACATCTTTACGTAACCACCATGGAAAAGAAAAACGTTGACTTCAATATTAATTATAAAACATGATGGGATACTTCTAAATAAATAAATAATATTTACTGTCAAAGAATGCGATGTAGCCTATGCCTTCCACTGCAAGTAGAAAACACGAATATGTCAACATCTTATACCACTTATATAATCAAGCACAGATGGTAATCTAATACATATCAGATAGAAACCTTTTTATCAATAAAGGAAGATTATATTATCTAATTGACTGGAAAAAGAGGAGTTGGTAGTAGATAGTCTCTGGCGTTTCCTGGTTAGCTAGCTGGGTACAACAACAAGGAAAAGTCACGAAAAGATGTTTCCTCGGCGAGACTTAAAAAAGGAAGTTAGAAAATGGGAGTTGGTTGCTTAATTTAGTGTTAAAGTTTATGGGCTGGGCAGGGCACATTTAAAAATTGCCTATGGACGGACTTGTGAACGAACGAGTAGTAGTTCCTTGAATACTGCTCTTTCTCCGGTCAAGAATGGCGCTGCCTAGGGATAGCGGAGGAGCACATCAGACACCGTCACACCTAGTTTAGAATACTCCCATGCCGTCGTGATATATATTACTATATATGTTTTGTGATGTGGATATTTCTTTTTTTTAAAAAAATGCTAAGTGGTTCCTGCTATCAGGACATTTCTGGTAAGATGTAAGAAAGGACTTGTTATCTTATCGATGAGATGAGCAATCCCGAAATCTTACACTTCCATCTCTAAATAGGACTCGGTGGGCAATTATTGGCCTAGAGATTTGGGCAATTATGAGAATGTGATGGATATATTTCTCGAAAATGAATTTAAGAGACATTGGCTGACCAAAGTCTCTCGCTCATTCTTTAAACTTGTGAGAGGAAGCAGCACATTATAATATCACTAGATTAAATTACTAAACGTCAGAGCAAGACAAGTTTGACTTTGATAAAAGCCATGATATATATATATATATATATATATATATATGCAGCAGTCCACTGGTGAGCAGTCTTCTGGTGAAGCTTTCTGCCGGGTGTAGTCTTCTGGTGAAGCTTTCTGCCGTGTGTAGTCTTCTAACTTCGGGTAGAACCTCAACTGGACTGCTGCTTCACCAGAAGACTACACCCGGCAGAAAGCTTCACCAGAGGACTGCTGCATATATGTGTGTGTGTGTGTGTATATACACACATATATGCAGCAGTCCTCTGGTGAAGCTTTCTGCCGTGTGTAGTCTTCTAACTTCAGGTAGAACCTAAACTGGACTTTGAAAAGCACCCTGAAATTAACTTTATCTAATAACAAGTAATTTTAAAGAATTAGCTTGATGATCTAGGAAATATGTTTATTGGTTACCCGTCACCTCACTTTAAAGAAAAAAAATAAATATAATTAATAAAGAGAAAATTTTAAATAAAAATATTCTTATTATTTTTTTTGGATGGTGTGTTTTATCTTCTTTTTTTTTTTTTTTTTTCTCTTAGTGTCTGTTTTTCTTTCGAGGTGAACCAAATAAATATAATTTCTGGAAGTAGAAGAACAAATCCTAGTCCCTCGTAAGCAACTCCTTCCTTCCCCTGCAACACCGGATGATTTCTTTTGGGCGTTTGGGATTCTCAGATCACGGTCGTTTTCACGTCTCCGTGCCCAAAACCTTATTCTTATTCTCAGGGGCATATTCGTTATTATTTACTCATAATTTATATATATTACAACGATCAAAAACTGAGCTAAGCATGAAATCCACCAATTACATAGGAGCAGACGATGAAACCTCTACGAGCCTAAAATACATTAGTATGTCAATCTAATTAATAAAGGCAACCATGCTCGTTCAAATATTAAAAAAAAAATATGATTGTACGAAAAGCTAAGGAATAATACTTGATAATAAATCATCAATAATTCTGATATGCATGATGGGATCCAACTGAAATTTGTCTTTTATAATTAGGGACCAATTTGTAATTTTCCTGAAATCTAGGGGTTAAATCATAATTTCATATTATCCAAGGACTAAAATGAAAATATAATAACGCATTGGCCATATTGGAGTTCCTCATCTTTAACCTTTCAATCACTTCTCTCTAAAATTTCAAAATATGTTTCATGGGTCAAATTTTAATTTTTTTAAAATTCAGAGACTAAACTGTAATTTCTACAAATCAATGACTAAATTGAAATTTAACCATCTTCAACCTCAAATCAAACGTGTCCAGGTTTCCAGGAAATGTTATTATAAATTTCTGAACACTTCTTACACATCAATCTCAAAATCATTATTTGTAACAAAATCAATTAATTTCACCATTACCCATAACAATCATGGATTAACTTCAAATCTTTAGAAACCCCAATAAAAATCAAAATCATAATTAAAAACAACAATCATGTATATCAAAGTATAAACCTTACCTTAAAAACCCATTTTCTCCAACTTTCATCTCCTTCCTTTCTCTTTTTTCTCTCTTCTTCTCTTTCGATTCAGCTCTCAATCTTTCTGGTTTTTTTATAAAACAAACTCCACACACACACACACATATATATATTAGAACTGAGCTCTAATAAAGCTAGTCTAATGCGCATTTCGATCATCAAGAAAGAACGTTCCCAGACGATTCAGAGCAATCTACTTCTCTGGGCACGCAGCGGCTGTCCCCTGTTCCGTAGCAGTTATACTTGCTTTCCAAATTCTAATGGCGATTCATGTTCAATTAGTGGAGTCAAGCTTGAAGTAACTGAATACAAGAGTGGACTGTAGGATGAGAAGCTGAACTCTACCCAAGGCTTGAGATTGCAGTTGGAATAAGAACAGGGGAAAAGAAGGTGCTGCGGATCGATGAGGTTTTAAAGCAGAGGGAATCAGAATTGGATGAGTTGGAGGAGCAAGGTGAAATTATATTTTGGGAGTACAAGTAGAACAATGCATCAAATGTCAAGATACTGAGGCCATTACTTTCTGGACGCCCTTCAGGAGTTCTCTATAGCGAGGTAAGAACAACCTTGGCAGTTCGCATGCATATCAGTTACAAGTATTCATATCCAAGTAAAAGCAACCAGACAAAGACATGTGTTCTTAGAAACAGTTATTATAACCTATTTTTGTTTTTAAAGGAAACATAATGGCACTTTGCATGCCAAGAAAGTTTTGAAATTTGAGATGGCCACTTCGTGCAGAGTTTGAGATCAGCTTTTCTGTATTATTTCACTTTGCATTAGGAAAGAAAAAGATCCATTTCTTTCATTTACAATCTTTCTTTACCGTTTTCCTGGGCCTATCCTTGACATTGTTTCTGTTAGCTCACAAACAGAGTTCTGCAGCAAATAAAGCATTACATCAGAGAAAAGGCTACCGTTGTAAATTTTTAACTGTGGGATTATATGGCATTCCTGAACAAACTTTTGGCTGGAAAAGAAATGAATAAATATATCAACAGGGAAAAAAAAAATTGAAGAGCGAGTGACTTTGATAGCCAGAATGGGCACTCAAAGGTTCTGTTCTGTCGTTCCTTTCAAATCTTTAAGGTAGGTGTGTATACGTTGGGTCGATTAGGGAGTCCAGCCATGAAAGCCACGTGATATGTGCACCACACTGCTTTAAGAAAAATTAAGTGGAACACCATCTCAATCTGCTTGGTTTTGATGCAATCACCGAATTGAACTTGAGTTACCAGGTCCTAATAAATCATCACAATTTGCTCCCTCACAAAGGCACTCTTGAGGGTTTGCATAAAAATAATCTTCCTCTTTTGGTTTATCTGCAATAACCCTACGTCGAGTTGGCTGTCCCATCCTCTTCTCATGTGCCGATCCAACAGCAACTGCAAACTCATTCCATGAGAGTGTCCCATTCTGATGCAAATCCAGCAACTCTACAAGTCTTTTACGGTCTAGAAGGATTGTCTTTTTAAACCCACGATACCTGCACAAACACTAATCAGGACTTCTGCAGGATGCTTCAACTGATATGATTTATTTCCTTGGTAAAATGATATAAGATAAACACCCCTTGGGAGAATGGGTGTTTGTACCTGCGGTGACCTTCCACAACTTTTGCCATGTTTCCATCATAGGTGGGAATGAAAGTGTCACTGGCTATTGAGACCATGAAATCGAGAGCAGCCATTTGAGATGAATGGTTCTGGAATTGCTGCAGCTCCCCTCGATCTAATAGCATTTCCTTTCTCACCTGAAATAACCTTTGACATTGAGATAAAGAAGAAATATGCAAACATGCAATCAAAATGATAACAACCTAGATTCAATTATATGGAATTAGTTATTGACATGCATATTCCAAAAGTCAGCGTAGACCATTTGATGGGGACCCCTTAATGAGGCCCTCTAGTTCATTGCTTTAATAATAATCCAAAAGATACAACTGCCTTGTAACTCCAGATTCAAACCCATCAGTTAGCATAGCGGGCTACAAGCACCAATCAATCAGATGGGATTCAACATGTACTGTATTCTTCTAGACATTTCAGTGTGTTGCAAAGCACTTGGCCAGATTTGCTGATATTTGAATAACACAACAGAAAGAATGGTTAATAACTCACAATCCTCGGATATGCAGCTCTTAGTACCGCAAGTCTCCGTTCACTGCCGTATATCTCACCAGCTGCAATATATATTTGTGTGTCCTTGTCAAAACCCAATGCCAGCAAAATCAATGCTGTCTCCTCAGGTGTCAATGGGCATAAACCTTGTGATCTTCTCTCCTTGGACACTATTTCTTTCTCTCTCCACCAAGGGTATGCATACCTAAATGGAATATGCAAGTGCAACAAAAAAATTATGACACTAAGGAATGCCACAACAAAATAAAGCCACTCTGACTGTAAGTAAAAAAAACAGATGAAAATAATTGATTGCTTCAAAGTTGGCATCCTTTCTTAAGGTGATTATAGACTAGTTATTCTGTCAAATATTTAGCAATGAAAACAATTTACTTATTTTCATTATCAAGTTAAGTATCTCCTAGCAACTGCTAAATGAAGGCAGACCTCTAATACAGGCCCGTGGCAGCTAAGCAGAGTAATAGTGATGAAGATTGAAGACAGGTTTTTTTCAGAACAAGAACAAGACTGTTAGTGGGATTGTAAACTAGATACTGAAAATGAAAAAAAAAGAGCAAATTTTTCAATACAACAAACCTTAAGCGCTTGAGCTCCTTGGCTTCTTCCTTGGTGCAGCCATGAGTACAACCTAAGAAAGCCAACATGTCCATCTCATATCGCAGATGCAAAGCCACAAAAGGCCCCCTTTCCTGTAGAATGCGAACCAATTTGTACCCCAAAGATTCAATTTCAGGAGTGAATTTCAGTGCCTGAAAATTAACACGACACCTGACTTTCTGAAGATCAATTGAAATCCCATTGTTTGCTAAACGCGCATCTGTTTTATTGAAGTGCAACACCTTTTGCTTACTGAAAAGTGGCAATATCTGCATTACCAGGTCAAAGTCATTAAATAAGACGTATTATTAAGGGAAAGTGGAAACATCATCATAAATCGTACATTCAGCTCCCACAGCTTAACTTTACTTTGAAAACCTTGAACCTTGAAACAAATAAATAAACCGATACTTTCAAAGTTTATAAATCAGAACCACATCCCTAATCCATTCTTACACAAGTGTTTAGCGGTGGCGTTGTACATAGTAATTTACAGTACTGAGAATCAACCAAATCTTCTAATTACCATATTCAGTGTACTCAGATATTTTCATCTTAATTTCAACCTCTGTGCTCTTTACCCCAGTCGGTTAGATTAATAATTCCACACTTTATGCTGTAACTTCACATGCATGTATATATATATATATATATATATGAACGTGGACAATTATAATATGAAGTCCAAAGAATGAAGAGAAATGATTCCATTCTTTCCTTTTTCCCAGATGGGAAGTGACAGCTGTCTCAATTCATCATCCACTTCTGCATCATGGTTTAGGACATGCAAATCCTGTGTCAGGGGAATCCCTGTATGCAACTGGGAGAGAAGGAGATGATCTCCAGCCACCTATAGTTCTTAACTAACTGTCAAATTCTTGAAAATCCACTAAGTTGCATAAAGTTGACTTTCACGACAGTCTAGCAGATCTCTGAAGGATCATACAAGAGCTTCGGAAAGAATCAGAGCCTTCATTCTAAAGAACTTATGTGATGTTCTCAGATCAACCAGCTAATCTGACTAGCAAAATTGAAGCTATAATTCAGCATCTAAGAACCCAGCTTTAAAGTAAAGAACACACACTCATCTACCGATTATTACACAAACTGTTAAATGATGATTGGTATAAACATACTTTCCACGGATACAAGCTAGTAAAAAGTATTTAAACCTGTTGTAGGTAGTATTTTTCCTGTGACCAACTAACTGGAGGCATCTCGAATACTCTGTATCCATATTTTCTATTAAATCTCTTTGGAAGCCTTCTGACAATCCGAACTTCATCTCTTAGTGAGTCAATGAAATGCTTCACATCAAATATTTCCTCAAAAGTACTGCAGAAAGAATTTGTACAGTTAATATTACAGAACTGCAAAAGAAGAAAATATGATAGCATGCCAAGAACAGAAAAAATACCTGTTGTCAGCCCAGAAAGATGTTTTATCAAGTTCCGGGACAACCAAAGTGAGATTCAAAAGCCTGGCAACAGCCACCATGTCACAGATCTGAAATCCAAAACTAGCCAATTTAAAAAAAACCTGAAGAACAGTTAAAAAACTAGCAAAAGAATTAGTACAAACCGCAGATCGCATTTGATTCAAGCCACCATTGCAGGACACTTTAAGATAGCCATTACTTGTATAGTTTCCTGCAAAAAATTGCAGCTCTTGATGTCTTGGTAGATATAAAGAACCTGATGTTATATATAAAAGAAGACTTGGACTTTTGAGAGGTTCAATATACTAAAGCTTTAATTGCAGATGCATGTAAAACTCATACATAAGAAGGTGTTTATACAAATGGTGAACCTCTTTGAGACACACATTGGACCACCAAATCATGAACTTTAATTCAGACACCAGAATCAGTCACGGCAGAAAGCTCAGAGTTAAAAAGGAACAACTAAGATGGAACTTTTGGATCAAACCAAGGTCTCATGAGAGAGCCCAGAGAAGCAAGAATTATGACTCAGCTATTAACACTTAAATTTTTGAGAATTCTTCAACTGAAAGGCCAAAAAAACGAAACTTTATTGATTCCAAATCATGTCTAATCATTTTGCAGACCTAAAATGTCCAAACCACACAAAGCAAATACTTAAACTTGAACTGTACTCATAGATTCTTAAAAATTCCAAAACTCAACATTAACTAGATAATGTAAGATCACATAACCACCATACACCAGCAATCCATTCATGGAATGCCACGGGGATTGGGGTTAATTCAAAATATAACCAAAAATCTATTATCTAGCCAGTCAGAAGCAGAAAGTTACCTCCAAAACCCACAAAAATCACATGGTTTTTCTGCTACTGAATACTTCCCTTAACTAAATAAAATAATCAACAGCTTATTTAAAAACAAGTTAGGCATAAACAAAATACCAAACCTTACTACTTGTAATATACATACACACACACACACACACACACACACACACACACATCCGTGATCTCGACTGCCCCCCATTTCTTATAAACCAAGATCACAAACTGCAATGTCAGATTGCCCCCAATAAGAATTCAGAATTTCAACATGAGAAACCCCAGTTATTCCAAAAAAATTTCAAATATTCAGTAGTAAAAAATATATCCCTTTATAAATTCAAAGTCAAAAAATCAATAATTTTTTTTTTAAAAAAAAGGATAAAGAGTAAGACTTACTAAGAGGAAGGAGGGGAGGGGGATGATGAGGGGGTTTAACGATGGAGACGGTGGTGTTGGCCATAAAACTGGGATGCCATAACTCTCCAACCGTAAGAAGCTGAACCAAACAGGTCCATAAAAGAATACTGGAACAAACCCTAATAAACCAAACTTGAAATCGCTTAGTTCTAGCAATGACTGTAGCCACCGGCGGCGCTATTTTCTCGCTCCTTACTCCGCTCTCAGATCTAACAACCTCCATTTCTCTCTTTCTCTCCTCATCGCCTTCTCTTCATTTACAATAAACTACAAAAAATAAATAAACAAAAATCTGATCGCTCTTGAATTTTAATTATTTTTAGAAATAAAAAGAAAATCCACATTGTGGGATGGAATTAACAGTTCTAACTTGTCCTTCAAAAAACAAAAGGATAAATATAAATGAGGGAAAGGATAAGTACGTTGTTATTTAAAAAAAAAAAAAAACAGAGGTATGAGAGGATCACGAGTCGATCAAATCTCTCAGCTAGTTCACACGATAGGAAAGAGGGGAAAACAGTGTGAAGAGAGGGGATTCACGAGAAAAATTACAAGGAGCGGATAAATTAAAATTATATCTCAACAAACAGGCTCCAAAAAAAAAGAAAAGTGTTTTTTTGGTGTCTTTGCTTTAATTTTTCTTTTCAAAATTCGGTTTCTGTTTGTCAGGTACATATTCAAACCATACATAAATTAATACCTTGATCTTCAATAAATAAATAAATAAATATTCTTTTAAGGATAGATTGGTGGTAGATAATGCAGGGATTAGTAGATAAATTTGTTGTTTTAATCAATTAAGATGATGTGATGATCATTCTGGCTACCTTTATCTGGTGCTGAATATCCCTATGATTTATATTGAACTGTATACCGTAGTAAATAAATAAATTTTTTTAAAAAAAAGAGTTTTTTCATCGTGTTGTTGTTGACGAATGTTATGAGTAGCTGATGGATTCAAGAATTCAAGATAAGAAACGATCGATGATGACGAGGTGGTTTGAAAAGGAAAGGACATTTGTTTCTTGTTTACAAACTGGTCAATCTCCGTATCCTTACATTGAACATCAATGTCTCCATCGGCTATAATAACTGAGCAGACCAAGGACTCCTTGTCTAAGAAATTGACAGTTAATTATCATCCCACGCCACATGTATTTCTTGAGCCTTGATCCAGATAAATAAGAGAGGAAAAAACAATATTATAATTGTTACAGTGAAATATATTATTTTGTTAGTATTTATATAATATATTTTTTAGAAAAAAGTAAAGAATTTCTTTTTATAAAAGAATAAAGATAAAAACAAAAAAATAGTATAAATAGACTAGTGATAAATATTTAAAAAAAATAAAAAATAATAGTTTTCTTCCCCAAAAACAAGTGTAAAGAAAAAAAAATATAGTTATATCATTTCTACATGGAAATATCATTTTTTAAAAATATGTATAATTTAATTTTTTTATTTTTTTAAATAATATAGTTCTTACTTGAATCAATCTTTTTTTTCTTACCAGGATATCCTCGTATTCTTTTAAAGAGTGAGACTAGTCTCGTTCGGAGTTCGTGGCTGTCCTTCCCAATAAATATGCTTTTTTAAAATTGAACCTGTGTTTTCATCCTTATAGAGATATAACAATATTTTAATTGCTAGACAACATTTCATTGATTGAGTTGTGACAATCTAATGCTCAATATATTAATTCAACTTGAGAAAATGATTTCATAAACTCGATATATTATTTCCATTTAACCCACAATGTACATTAATTTCTAATAAATTGATTTAGAAAGTAAATTATAAATTAGTCTCTCTAAGTTGACCAGTTTAAAAAAATGTTTATTTTGTAATCAGTTTTTTTTATTTATTTATTTTTCAAATAAAAATAAAATAAATTGAAAAAAAGAAGATGGAATAAACAAAAATAACCAGGTCATCTGTTTTTTAAAGCAGAAAAAACTCACTGAGCATGAAGCCTCGAATCCGAGTGCTGTTCAGCTTTTTAAATACATGATGATATCTCATTCCTTTTTCCTTCTGTATGGAATAAACCGTCGCATCCTTTTTGTCCTTCCTTTACCCTCATCACCGCAGATTAATATCTTCATTTTCTTATATTTTTCTATTAAAAAAAAGAGAAAAAAGAAAAAAGAAACCATGAGCTCCGTTTTGTAAATCCAGTCCAATTTGGTTTGGTACAGAGGGAGAAGCCCAACAAGTTCACAGCGCAGGGCTTTACAGCTATTAAACACAAATGTACTAACTATACAGTTTTATTTATTTATTTGTTCTGTATGGTTACGTGTCTCAACCAATCAAATACTACCAGCTGTCAATAATTCAATCGCTGTTCTGACCTCCTCCTCTTGCTAGCAAAACTGATACCGATTCGCCTCAAAGCAAACCTAAAGAGAACGAGAGAGAGAGAGAGAAAAAAATTTGTCCATCCAAGAGTTTATAAAACAATCCCAGCTCGCAATCTACCACCACCATTATGTCAAGATTCAACCTTTATCTCCTCCTAATAACAACTGTGATTGCGATTTTATCCTCTACTTCAAAATCAATTCGTTTCGAGCTACAATCAGGAAACACGAAATGCATAGCAGAAGACATCAAAAGCAATTCTATGACTGTTGGGAAGTACAGTATTGTTAACCCCCATGATGGCCAGCCCTTGCCCGCCTCGTATAAACTCACTGTCAGGGTAAGATTATTTAAAAAGACCCCTGATCTCATTTTCAATTTTTTTCTGGCTACCTGTAATTTTTTTATTTTTTACTGGTGTAGGTGACATCGAGTTATGGGAATAATTATCATCATTCAGAGCTTGTGGAATCAGGGCAGTTTGCTTTCACGGCGTCGGAGGCAGGGGATTACATGGCGTGTTTTTGGGCGGCGGATCATAAGCCAGCAGTGACTTTGAATATTGATTTTGATTGGAAGACTGGTGTGGCTGCTAAGGATTGGACTAATGTAGCGAAGAAAGGCTCTGTTGATGTAAGTCAACTTGCTTTATTGATTCTTTTTTTGCCCTGTTTTAATTTCTGAATTTGAGGCTGCTTTTATTAGGTTTTTGTGGAATAGTCATAATTTTCATATACTATGAGTAAGTATTGGGTATTCTATTACGAAGGGAACGAAGCTGTCGAGTTCAAGGCTAGTTTGGGTTTGGTTTAGTTGATAGATCAGAGGAAATACTCCTGTTGCAGTTCTTATGGAAGGTTATCAAATGGATGGTGATCTCACGCTATAAGATTAGGTGATGTATAGGAATAAAGAGATGGTATTTTAGGCACCCAAGGAGCCTAATGTATAGCTATGAAGTTGTAGCTCCAACCCAGGTGGAGGTAAGAAGGAATAAGCGGTAGCAGAAAAGATGGGGATTCTCTATAGAACTAAACTATCGTGGGTGTTTGATTTGCATAACCCTGACATGGCCACCTGACATTGTTGTAAGTAGGCATCACTGGGTGCTATAGGGAAATTTAATTGGACTTTCATGGTGAAAAACCGGTCTACTAACAGCAATGCTAGCTTCAAATGATGTGTTTAGAATGGCTTATCAAAGAACCATGTCATACGCAAGAATGGCATGATTAACTGGGAACTCATGTTTCAGATAAGAGAGGAACAAGAAGGATGGTTTTAATCGCAGCCATTATAATTTTGTAGTAACACATGAGGAGAAGGAATTACAGTTTTAGAAAAAGTTATTAGAGTGGTTGTCTAAAAGGTTGCAGCCTAAAAATAGTCTTTTAGTTCAGCAAGTTGAAAGCCACAAGCCTTGTGATTTAACTGGAAAAAAAAAACAGTATATACCCTGTAATAAAACCTGCTGTTGCTGATACCTTGTCCTCAGTTCCTTCTCCTTCTTCTATAACCCAAGCTCTCGCTTATTGTAGCTATCCTTCCTGCCTAACAGCTGACTTTCAAGCAGCCTTTCATCTCTTTGCTGAGGTTTGAAGCTCAAGACTCTTTCCCTTTTTTTATTAACATCTTAAAGTGGTTATCTAATCTATATCATTGCAACTAAATCCCATTGAAGGGGTTCTGCAAGGAAAAAAAAACTGGTGATGGAAGATGATCTTAACCCAAAGGCAAGAGTCATGCTTCTTCTTTATTTTTATCAAACCGTGAAACCCTCCAGGATCTAGCACTTAGCTTTAAGTTGAACTATCAAACACCACCTGTGATTTGCTGTTTGCAGCTGCTTTGCAGACTGAGGCAGACACCGACTCCAGCACTTGTCATCTATTGTTTCATAATACCACTCTCCTCAGTGACATCTTGTGATACTGTGTGATGTTGTTTCACCAATTCTACTTTAGTTTTATATTTGAAAATGTCGGACTCGAAACACAGAAAGATTCTTACCCATTTACTTTTATCATTAACACCAGGTTATGGAATTGGAGCTGAAGAAAATGTATGACACAGTTATTTCTGTTCAAGAGGAAATGAATTATCTTCGTGAAAGGTGAAGATTTATCTGTTTTTTCCAACAATTATGAGAGCTAACAAGCTTAAATATTCCATTTTCTTGCAGGATTGTAGTTTATTTGGACAAAAAACTCTTTTGTAATGTGCTTAATGTTTGTTGCAGAGAAGAAGAAATGCAAGATCTGAACATATCTACTAATGTAAAAATGGCCTGGTTGAGTTTTCTTTCGATCGCCGTGTGTTTATCCGTGGCAGGCTTGCAAGTGTGGCACTTGAAGACCTTTTTCCAAAAAAAGAAGCTCATTTAGTTTATATTTGCTTAACAGCCACCTCTTCTTTTTCTCCCCCTGTAAAATGTTTTACACATTATAATATTTTGAGAAAGAACAACTACAGGTTAAATGCGACTTTGGCCAGCAGTTCACGAATTTTGAGCTATCTAGTGTACAATTAGTGCTCCGGATACCAGGGAAGCATCTCTTTGTAATTCTTATAGATTCTCGGTCACAATCTACTGTATTTGCAGGATTGCACTTGGTGTAAGACCCCGGTGGTCTGATAATACAAAGATGTTTTTTCCCTAGCTTATTTTTTAATTATGCGTGAGCCCTTTGCTGCGTATGCGAAAGTTGCGCCTGGCGATGTAGTTCTAGAACACAGTGGCGATTGGCTACTGCAAGTATTCACAAGCTTTCAACTCGCTCCGCGATGCAGCTAAGACAAACAACCAGAGGCCTCATCGCCCTTCGCCCCGCCCTAAAGAAGGCGGCCTGACCTCTGTTGATTCCCTTAGTTTATTCCCATGAGATCATGCGTAACGAAATGCGAGATGAAAAAACAACCAAAATTTTGTATATATTATTACACCCACAGCCTCTCTGTCTCTATTTGTTTATTTTCGTTGAAGAAAGTCGTTGGCCTTGTAAGGGAGTTGAAAGGAAGCTTCAGTTTGTTCGTAGTCGTGCACACAGCAATCAGGTTAGATTACTCTACCGTAAATAATCCACAAGGAATATATAAAATTCAATGAGGTCAGGAAGTCCAGCATTTACAAAACACAACCTTGATGCTTTAAAAATATCTGGACATGGAAGATTGCTGATTCTCATGTCTTGCAATAAGAAAACAGAGGACTAAAAAATGACGGGTCAGATGATGATGCATTTTATATGTTTGTTAACTGAATAAAATACCTTGCCTATTCTAACGAAGATAATAATAGAGGGCATTTCATAGAAAACCAGCAACAGCAATAACACTCACAATCATCTTCAGTAAAATCTATCCACAACACCTGCACAATCTTGAGTACAGGATCTGACCATGTCATTGTGCTCCACGCTATGGATTGAATAAATTCCAGTGATGATCTGTCGGTAAGTTTTCCTTGATCTTTTCAAGTCTCTTAAGAATTTCTAAGAAAGCAGGTCTTCTATTCATGTCAGCAGCCCAACACTGATCCGTCAACCTAAAAACATTGAGCAGTAAAGAAATTAGCAACCAACCATTTCATTTTCTGAGACCTCAAATGATATGCAGTTCATACATGAAGCATTTTTTAGTATCATAGCACACTTTTCATAGGGCATTGACATGAACAGAGATTTCACAACTGAAAGCCAGTTCTTAAAGAAAGATGCTGAAAGGTATACATTATTTCAAGACAAACATATTCTTCACAACAACAAGAAGATGCAAGACTTGATTTTAAATGAACAAAGAGCAGAGGAAACAGTAAAGATTTGATAATTATTAGCCACGAGACCAAACTTCATAACTATATCTGTAACTTCCTTTCCTCTATTAGTAGCTAAACCACGAAAACTTAACATCACAGGTAACTATCAGAATTATTACGTAAACCACGAAACTCGTTCCTTTTTTCATTTGACAAATTAGATTTGGCTTATCAGTTATTTTAAGGTGTACATCAAGAGGTGAAGTTTGGTTTACTGGCTTTGGAAGATGCCATCTGATTTCAACTTTGCTTTCCTTCACATACATTTACCATCAGTGGTTATAAAAAATAATTTTTGCCAAGTGCAAATTTATTAACTTCCCTTATGAAATGTAATGCCTCTTTGGATTATAGTAGGTATACACCATGCAAGAGGTGTGCAATGTGATTGGATTCATTTCAGAAACAGCGTATGTTACAGAATGGTATAGGATGTGGAATTTCTGGTAGACCTACCCAGACAGGAAAGTAAAAATAAATAAATGAACTTAGAAGATCTCAAATTTGACTTACTCTCTGAGGTCAGAGATATTAAATCCTTTAGAACGAAATGTTGGCCTGTGTCCTTCTGCCACATACTTGGCTGCTTCATAAGGCTCAAAATCCGAAAAGGGCGGCTCCCCTTCAAGCATCTGCAAAGAAGAATATAATGAATTACAACCTGCTTTGAATACACCTTTTGTAGTTTTTATACTGAACAGAACCACAATTACCTCATACAGTATCATCGCAAAAGAGAAAACATCAACTTTCTTATCGTATTTCCGGTGCTTGAAAACTTCAGGAGCCATATACCGGTCTTTTGTTTTTTCAAAAAAAAAAGGAAGAAAAAAGAGTTAAGTAAGAGATCACTTTCTATTCAATTTCTTTTTGCAAGAGACACTCACAACTTCCTGTCTCGCCAGTCATTTTGTACACGTCATGTGAGTTTTGAACCTTGACGAGCTTGCTTAGACCAAAATCTCCAACTTTCAAATGGTCTGCGTTGGAGTTGACTAAAAGAACATTCCTGAGATTTATAGAACAAATATTAACAGGTAAAAATGAATGGGTGCTATAAATATCAGCTCCATATCCTCAATACTGGAAGGGTTTAAACATCCAAGAAATGCATTTTGCATGCTGGCAAAAGCTAAATTTATTAGCCGAGGGTTCTTCAAATAGGAAGATGAATTTAAGGTATCAGTTAAAGCATGGAAATATTAGCTAAAAGAGAACAAAGAGACATAATTATATGTCCACATGATTTAAAAAAAAAATGAACTCACCTTGGTTTTAGGTCTCTGTGAACAATGACATTTGGTTCATTGTGAAGATATGCCATGCCTCTGGTAACATAAGATAGACAGAGCTCAGATTAGCATAACAGTTAAAGTCACTACGGTAGCATCTGTTACTTGATAATAGTTTTTGCGACAGCTTCAGATTTTCTAATGCTTTGTTTTCCATACTGGTGGACCTAAATGGGAAGACTATGGCCAAGTTTTTAAAATTCTCATACACACCCTTGTTTTTTTAACTCTCTTTGTGCTTATGGCTCTTAGGCTCTCTTGGCCACCCCAAACATTTTTATTACAGTCTGCAACTGGTTTTCCAAATAAATGAAATCCAGCACTATTATTTGTACAAGGCTATATGGCTTGTACATGTTTCACAAAGCAGCTAAGCGTGGAAAAAAAGGGAATTCAACAAAAGAATACAGTTCTTAACATTCAAATACAATGATACTTGTAAGGTTCTTCAACTATTCTCATTCTTCTTTCTCAAAAAATATGAATGAAATACTAGGACCATTCAGACAGTTGCACCCAAACAAAATACTCTTATTAAAATGTCATTAGGTAACTGAAGCTAGGCAGGAAGAAAGGCACATGTGATGTAAACAGGACTATATAGCCCTCACAGGGTCCAAAAGGCATCTTCTAATGAGAAGTACAATTGATCACAAGAGTCCCAAGCCAACAAGACATAAAATAGAAAAGCGTCCCTTGAATAAGAATTATATGACAAGCATTGCCTCGTTAATCAATAAAAAAAAGAAAATGTAAGATGCTTGAATCAATTCATTGTAATTAGTCTCACTTCAAAATGATCTTATATTAAGAATTTCTAGAGGTGTTTGCAAGAGAATCTCACCCAACATGTTTGAATGTTGAAAGAAAAACTAATGTTATCAGTGAAAGAATAAATACTAGAAAATTTACTGGTTTACAACTAAGAAAGTGGAGAGGTTCTGCTATACTTAAGTCATACTACTGCCAGTCTCAGTTCACAAACTCGCTTATTTTCTGAAAAGCCAAGGAGTCAGATCCTAACAGCAAAGATACTGGCTTACAGCATGCCAAAGGAATATGGTTCCAAACAAAAATACCATGTGATGGAAGTAAAGGCTAAAAAAATGCATTTCTCAGAATAGCTAATTTCTACTAAGATAGTTTCCTTACATCCACCTGATAAGGAAATTTTTAGCATGTATATTTTCCACTATTCATGCTTGATTTTGAAATATTTTGGATGTGTTGCACAAGTTAATTAGAATTTTGGATCCCTTTTTGAACTATTGACCTCGTGAGAAATTAATGTGTTTTTAGATACTAGGTTACTGAGTAGGTAGAATCCAGCAGTAAAACCAAACATTGATTGATTTTGGGCTGCAAAGGAAGTTATACAACTCAGTTCCAGGCATTCATCACCATTTTCAAATATCTAAGAAGAAGATCTACAAAACATATGAAGGGCATAGAACTCAGTTTTGTTGTTTTAAAGCCCAAAGAGCGAGTCGAAAAACAAGGATTGAATCAGACCCGAACTTCCTGCACTCCAAATGCTGTCTCGGGTTATGGTCCATATCTCAAGCCTCAAAGTTCCAAAAATTACAAGATCGGTGTCGTTGGAAAGAAGATTCGATTTTCTATAATTTCTCCAGAAATAGAGATCTTTGAATTCGCACATTTCCTGCCTCAAATCTGGCCCGCAATATCCGGATAGGAAAGGAATACAAAACAGAGAAGGAGATTTTTTTCTTTTCATCTGGGGGTAAAAAGGCCAGAATATAAAAGAGAAAAACAGGGATCAGCTAGGGTGACGAGAGACATAGAGAGTTCTTAGAATACACCAAAAACAAGAGAGGAGGCGGCAAAAAGGAGGAGATGAAAAGCAGAGAAAAACAAGGGTTGAAAATCAGAGCGATTGGAAGACACCTAGCTACTTTTCTGCCACTATCTGCTTTTGAATGATGTTCATTGTATCAAGTTTGTTTCTTTTTCATTTAACTATGGAGTAGACTTTTATTCTGGGATTTTTTATGTAACCTTACTATGAATATGTGAACAATTTCTTTGATTGAATTATTACATTAAGTTGTTGAGTATTTCATTCTATTTTTAATGCTTGTGCATGTTAGGGCAACATCTGCATGATTTGGAATTCAATTTGAGACTGAGAAGTGATAATTGTTTTAGCTATTGTTTGAAATACCTTAAGAAATCTATAGGATAAAGATATCCTAGGAACTTTTGTATTCGTTAAAGGTTTTACGGTACTTAATAAATTTCGACAAGTTCAGAAATTTCGTAGAGTATATAAAGTTTGCTTGTCGAAATAATTCGTTGATACTCGAGAGAGATTAGTGTTTAAATAGAAAACCTGATTATTAACATTAGGAGTAATTAATTCAATTGAGAAAGTTCACATAGGAATAGTTACAGTAAGTCTGAAATTCGAGAATCATTAGAATTGAATTCAATAATATTTAATCAGTTAGTTGTTTGTTTTTAATTATTAATTTTTGTTTTGAAAACTATCTCATTTGATTCCTCAAATAGATCATAATTTAAAAGATTTTGGTAATTATTAATAATTTTTACAAATCCTCGTGGGACAATAATCTACTCGTCACTTTATTACTTGTTACGATTCGTGCACTTGCAAAATTAATCAACACCACCCATTTTTCTTCCATTAGAGATAAGCTCTTTTAGGTATTCACTATATATAGGAGCTTGCGCTACACCACAAGCTTACCCAAATTTCTTCAAATGCCAAAAAAAGATACCATGATACCACGAGCTTATAAAAAAGCATAAACAATTTGAGGTTCGGGTCATTGAGTCGATTGGGTTTAATAAACTCGGCTAATCTAAATAATACAAATAAAAAATACACCGACAATAAATAAACTACCAAAAAAAAAAGACTCAGGCTCATTTGGGTTAGCATGCAAAATCTGTAACTTGGTTGTGATACCTTTATCACAAAAAAATAATTTATTGGCTATGTTAGCAAATAATTAGGATCCTCAAGAAATTTGTAATGATACTTATTAGGTTCTTTAATGTTGATAAAATTTGTAAAATTATGGATAAAATTGTGCATTAGTAAAATTTCTTGAAAATTCTGAGTGTTGCCAAACCGTGTGAAATATTTTCCAATATACCTGGCAATGTCCAACGCAAAGTTTATGGCTGTTGATGGACTTAGTGCACCCTTTTCCTTGAGGTACTGATGAAGATCACCCTGTATCAGCACATGAATGGATTAAGAATGGCTTAGAAAGTTAATCAGTGACTTGAGCTTTTTCAGAGGGAATCCAAATTTGGAATAAGAAGCAGATATTGACTATTGACTATACCCCTCGTAGATATTCAGTAATTAACATAAGGGGCTTCCTATCAGTGACAGCTCCCAGAAACTGGACTATATTAGGATGGCGAAGCTTGACTAGCAAATTAACCTCATGTCTGAAGTCCTGACTGAACCAATAAAGTGAAAGATAAGTAAGCAAATTGACAATATAACAAATTAGAGTAAAAGAAAGTGAATTACAGCTACAAAAAGCACCGGATTGATCAAGATATTGAAAATAATGGCCCCTATCAAGTGAAATTCTCTCTTGATATCAATAAAAAGCTGGGGGTTGTCAATTTCAGTAGAAAATAGAATATCATCTAGAATTCTGAGTGAAAAAAATATATTGATCTCATCTTCTATCTGAACCAATAAAGTGAAAGATAAGTAAGCAAATTGACAATATAACAAATTAGAGTAAAAGAAAGTGAATTACAGCTACAAAAAGCACCGGATTGATCAAGATATTGAAAATAATGGCCCCTATCAAGTGAAATTCTCTCTTGATATCAATAAAAAGCTGGGGGTTGTCAATTTCAGTAGAAAATAGAATATCATCTAGAATTCTGAGTGAAAAAAATATATTGATCTCATCTTCTATCTGGTTCTGATTTGGTTCGTTGCATAGCATAAATAAACAGGAATAAATAAGTTGGAAAGGAATAAAGTATTGATCAAAGTAAGAAGTCCACATGATAAGCCCAATTGTTGATGTCATCTTTTATTTTGGTTCTGAGGCCAAAATTCATGTTATGAATCACCTGAAATTTTTATTTACAAGGAAAAGGATGTTTAACAAACACAAAGGTTATCTGCAGCTGTAATACAGGTGCACAACTCAACAATAGGAAAATGTTGCAAAGAAAGGACTTACATCACCAATCTATCATCTGAGAGGGATGGAAGAATGCGTTTGACAGCTACCGGTGTTCCACGCCAATTGGCTTTCAAAATCTCACCAAAAGATCCCTGTCATACTAAGCTACAATTAGCAGAAACTCTTGCAGATAGATTCAGATAAAATAATCAAAGAACTTCTAAGTCGTGCCCCAAAATTCTAGCATTTTACATTAACATGAAGCAAAGAAGTCGAACGCAAAAATATACACCAACGATGTAAAATTGAAAAGGAGAACATATTAATAGCCAAAACTACTTTAAGAGCGTCTAGCCAAAAAAGTTTTTCCCTCTATTGAAGTCAAGGACAAGCTTAAACTACAATTACTTGATGAGAGATGGTTATACATATAATTTGCAAGATTATAACAAAAAAGTAATTTAATCATGATAGAAGGCACTGTTTAAAAAAAACACTAACTCTAACATGTATATCAAACTGCAGCATAATTTCTACACAGAATTGTTTTATTAATGTCCACTAAAAACTTGACAGGATTGACAATCCAAAAATATTAAATAAGGATTTCCTAATTATACTCTAAATTATTAATACAATAGGTTGTTAACTTTACACATTCTAATAACCTGTAAAATCAACCGAGAAATAGAATCAAACCTTTCCAATAATGTTTGAGTTTGAGAAGTCCAGCTCAGAAGGTTCAATTTCCCAGTCACACTTGTTTGTTAGAGGGGGTGGAACAGGCTTTGGTTCAAAATGGCTTCCATTTTGGCCCTGCAATTTGAATTATCAAAGTTAGCTCTTATAAGCAATTAAAAGACGGAATGAAAGATATAAATTATAATTGTATAAACTATATGACAGAAAAAAACACAGCATATGGCATTGGAGCATTGAGAATGAACATGAGCGGCTGGTTTTGCATAGACGACTGGATACTCGGAACAAATCACCACAATGAATCACTACACATTATGTACTGCTGACTGAAAAGAACCAGACAACCAAAAAAATCAATACTCGATACCAACACAGAGTACCACTCAATACCTGCCAGTCTTGTGGCAACTTCCTAGGCTGGTCAATGCTTGAGTGATAGAGCAAAGGCTACAAGGTTTTTCCCTTTATTATATCGTGCAAAGTAATTTGCTTGCAATTAATCCACCAATATATGCCCACGAGCAAGAGCTACATAATTTGAAGTGTACCAGTAGATTTATATAATAATAAGTTACCAAATACGATAGATCACATTAGAAGTGGCTATCTAAAAACTCCTAAATCCCTAAAAAAAAATTACCCTAATTTATGTTGGATGCTATGAACTGAAACAATACGTTAAAAATTGCCCGGAAACAAACTTCCAAAGCTACAGATGCTAACACTAAAGATGGTGAAAACGGGGAAACAACGTGGCTACATTCTTCGAGTAATTCCTTACTGGTTGAAGAGTTGCCAAATGCATCCTCAAGAAACAAAAATTCTTAATTTTATCATCAATAAAACCAAGAAAGAGAAGAAGCACTATCTATACTCACATATGACAAGCCACCGTATGATTTTAGCAGTTCAATCATGTTGTGCTTTTTCGCGCCTTCTGCATCAGCTAGTGGCTGCAATGACAGACAAATCCAGTTTTACATGACAAATTATCAACTGCAACCATTACAAGTAAACTTCCAATGCATATCAAAACGACGCGGACAGATAAATGAAACGGCATCCAAATGAGCAGGAAATGATACATACCGTATTTTTCCAGCGATCTTGGGCGTTGACATCTGCTCCAAATTCAATCAAGCACTTAGCGACATCGACCCATCCATGGAGAGATGCCACGTGGAGCGGAGTCCGGCTATCGTAATCCATAGCGCGGACGAGAGACGGATCTTCCTCTAAAAGCTTCCGGACGGCAGCGGCGTCGTTTTGGTGAGCGTGCCACAGTATCAACGACGTCCTGCTCACTCTCGCTTTCTCCTTCTGCTTGTCCGTCATCGTCTCCGACGGTGATGAAGAAGAAGCTCCGGCCGTGTTAGTGTCGGCGGCGGGGGAGGGAGTATCGGAACTCATGAGAAGGAAGATCGGGATCAGGATCGGAAGAGTAATTCTGGTTTTTATGGTTTAGCTTTGAATGTGCGTGAAGTTTTTTTTTATCTGTGTGTTTGTGTTCGTGTGTTTGGGATTTTAGAGTGGAGTCGGAAATGGAGAGATAAAATAGAAGGTGAGCGGAGGGGAGGGGTAAAGAAAAGTGGAGGTTTGTATCCGTTATTCCGGTTTTTACTTTTTCAACCGAAAAGTTTTTGAGAGATGAATATTCTCTTTCCTTGACTTTTCTGTTCCTCTCTGTTAATTAATTAAATCAATCATTGTGTTTTTTTGTTTGCTTCCTCTGTCTCTCCGTTATTTTCTTTCTTTTCCTTCAATCATCTCTTCATTTTATACACTCTCGTATGGCTGTGGATTTTAATAGCTTTATAACCCGATTGTTTTTTTTAATTAAAAAAAATTATTCTTTAAACTTTTTTTTATTTTAAACTATTTTTATATGCTAATATTGAAAATAAAATTTTAAAAATTAAAAAAATATTTTATTATATTTTTAAATTAAAAAATATTTAAAAAAGCAATTACTGTCACAATATAATATAATTTGTTAGTATAGTTTTTTTTAAAAAAAAATACATATATATATATTATAATTTTTTTAACCAAAATTTCATGAAAGAATTTTCAGTGAAGTTTATGTAAAGTTATGGTATGTATTAATTAATTATGTATTTTTAAATTTATAATTAAAATAAAACATTACATCATAAAAATAAACAGAATCTTGATAGCTAGGGTGATATGGCTAATGTTATTACATCTTCCTATCGAGTTGATAATTTTTTACACAAATGTTTTTTGATAATTTATAAAGTAGATCCATCGACTCAAGACATAGCACATGTCAAAGTTCATGTCAAAATGGATTGATAGTTAACCTGCTAAATTTAATTAATATGGTCAAAACTTGAGTTGAAATTTAAATTAATTTTTTTAAAATAAAACTTTTTATTTCAAAATAGTATGGTTTTAATTTTTTTATATAAAAAAAAAAACTAGCGTTATTTTAAATTGACTTGCATAACCTGCGACATAAACCTTAAACTAGATCAGAGACCAAACCAGGTTGTATAACTGTTGAGCGGGCACGTCGGTTTCCAGAGATCTAGCCGTGTGGATATGCAACCATTTTTAACTGGTATTTTACCAATAATTAATCGTAGATTTTGGGGTTGAGCCAGTATTTTTCCTCACCCGTGTGAAAATTTGGCACTGAAAGCAAAAGCGAATTAAAACAAGTTTTGGTACATTAATGCTAGATAAGATAAGATGACAGCGGCAATCATAACAGCTGGGAAGCCGAAAATGCAATCTTGAGAAACGAGATTCAGCCGAGATGAATTATTAGGATTCTACTTGTGCATTGAATAGTTCATGCAACTCGTCAAACTCCAGTTCTCTCTTCTTCTTCTTTTTCCTTCATAAAAAGTTCCAAAAAAGATTATTAATTTCTAGCAAATTGTAATTATTCTCAAGCAGGCAAAGAGAAGAGAGAGGCAGCATTTAACAACGACCGATATATTTACGCTCTACAGAAAGTGCGATGTAACTGCCATACCAGTCCACTTTCTGGGAGAGATACCCGTCCCTATTGTTACCAACTTGCCTCCAAAAAGGAAGGAAAGCATTGCCTAGCAACTTCGATTCCATGCCACGTTTAAATATTCCATTTCCGTGTGTATGAACGAACACACACACTAGCACAACTCACAAAGATATCAACTAAATATGGATGCGTTTTCCATTTCAACTTCCTTGTCGAAAGGCATTTCTATATTATCGTGACCATTGAAAAAAAAAAAAGAAAAAAAAGAGAACATGTAAACCATGTTCCTGTATATAAATTGCTGGCATTGATGTGCAATACAATATTTACTTCCAATCTTCAGGTTCCCTAACATAAGATCCCAATCACACGCGCCAAACCACTTGAGCTTCACACCAAGTCCTCTTGGTCTTCAAGGGACCGCTTACGAGCCCTCAAGTTAAGCTCAAGGCTTTGAGGTAGAGGTGGTGTCCTACCCCGCCGGAATAGAACAGCAAGGGCCCTCATTTTCTGACATAGATCAAACACCTGCGGGAAAAGTTGGGAAAATCATTACAGATCTACATTCAATAAGTTGCAACGACAGTTGGTGGGTTAAGAGTTTGCTCAAAACTCTTACTGACGAGGCTTCGATTTCTGCAACACCTTCACAACCTTTACCTCCTCCCTGAAGTAAATCACAATATCTTACAGCTTCATTTTCATCTTCAAAAACCTGCAGCAAGAGTGAAGAGTTTGCATATTAGACAAACAACCAGAGATTCAATGGGATCTTAATAAAAAAAAAAAAAAAAAGGGAGACCTGCCTTGACAATTCACACAAAGTGGCATGCAAGGCATCCTAGTTTCCAGTGCATCTCGGGGGATAGAAGTGAGGACTAGATACTATTTATTGTAACTTGTGACTGGACACTCAAAGTATGAAAAATGGACATGTGAGGAATAATTAGAAATCACATACCTCATGACAGAAACCAATAGGCATTTTTATGCGGTTACCTATAGAGTTTGGACTCCTAAGATGTTCAGTGATCCTAGCAGTTATAAAAGAAATGCATGCAGGCAATACCAAGTGCTAATCTTGCTCAAGCATTCTATTAGTTTTGCAAAAAATTTAACAAGTAAACTAAAACTTACAAGCACTCCCTCCCTGACATCCTCCACAAGCATCTGGAACTTTGTTCCTCTTCTTGACTGTTTAGTCTGACTTCCTATTTCAGACCTCCACTTTCCTCCTTTGGAAAACAGTAGCCCAAGCTCCTTCTCAACTTCACTGGTTCAAAAGCAAAACCTGAGCTTGGGCTTTGACAATACTAATAGTTACTCAAAAGAATACAACGCACCAAAACAACTTAAACCTGCGATTTCTTCGAGTTTTCATCGTGCACAACTGGTTTTCTCTTTGAGTAAGTACATACACAGGCTTCGAGGTTTCTCTCCATGGATTGGCATCCAGCACTGAATAAGAATGAAAAGGAAGAGATTTGGTGAAATTTGGTGAAAAAGCAAACAAAGACTTCAGACATCAATACAACTGCAGATTTACTACCAACTAGCCTTTGGTCCAACTGGTAGTGACCTCCTCTGTACAGCAGGAGGTCAAGGGTTCAACTCTTAATGAGGGATTTATGCCTCTAAAATATTCAATCATAAGATAAAAGTAACATGTATCCACGAAACAACCTTCAGAGTTCAGACATCAACGAGCATCCCATATAGCTGAATACATGAAATACCCAAATTAAAGCAAAGAATATCAGACATTGATGAAACCAGTACTTTTCTGCAAGTGCAAAAAATATCCAACAAAAGATGTTGAATACCTACAGAACTAACTAGTAAAAAATCTGTCACCAGTACATGCTACATAATTTGACTTTCAAACACGTCCAACAGGGGGGCGTCAGACTTTTAAACAGAAAATAATTACAAACACTAAGAACTATGTACTAGGAACAAAGACTAATAATACTCAAGGCAATGCTAAGAATGAAAGAAGACAAATTGGCAATTAATCTAGCATGCTTCAGGGAATGCCAATTTCACTGTGTATCTTAAATGTAATAATAATGCTAAAAAATATGTAGTGAAGTCCAGCACCAGCATGTGTTGAAAATGTTTTCTTAAATTGAAAACCTTGAACATCAATTTCATGGTCAATGCCCATAAAACATAACCACTTGTCTTATTCTACTAATTCAAGAACGTGAAAGAAATACTATCTCAAAAGAACAATTATTGATTACGCTGATTATATAAGCTAACACTCCAGTTTAGATCTGCAGATCACCAGATAGCATCGTTAATTAAGCTGATGGCATCGATTAAGCCACTAAGAAGTTTGGGCAGAAGTTTTTTTCAAATTTTCTTCATTTTTGTAAAGTGATAAAAAAGATAACTGCAAAAAGCTGCTGAACCAATCAACTCGTAAACACCATGGCTCGAGGTCAAAGAAGAATGATCATTAATCAGTCCCACAACCTGGAGGATTTATTTTCAATTGCAACTCTTTCGTATACAGGTAGGCAACTACTCAAGATTGATTTGAGTCATTCACCAGCAAAGCAGAAACAATTCTCCCACAAAAAAGGAAGGAGGAGAGATCAAAGCACCTCCCTCGGATCACAAGTTTGGTAAGTAGAAAATACATGACTTCATTCAATGTAAATGAATAAGAAAAAGGTCACATAAATACCTGCAAATTTGTCAAAGTTATCGATTTATTTACTTCACAAGAACAAAACCCCAACTAGTTTTGGATTTAGGCACGTTGTTGTACAAGAACAAAATCACCATATATCTCGCGAGAAAAAAAATATCTATGATTCAATAAAACAGAGGAATGAATATGAGCAGCAGAATCCAAAAGGTTGTGATGTAATGCTTAATTCGAGTCTAAAACACTTAAACACACTAATGAAGAACACATGCATGCAGTCGAAATTGACGCATTAACATGCACCAGAACAGAAGTGAAAGCAAAAGGCACGGGAAAAATCTCGGCAACCTAGAATCAATTTTGTTGACAGAATATGGAAAAAGCAAGAATTACACAGCAAATAAAAAGAAATGTAAGAAGAAGGGGGTAATTAGTAAGGTGAATACCATCATAACTGCTACTATCAAAACTCTGTTGAAGATGTCTGCGCATATCATAAGCACGAGACGAAACCTGCTTCACAAACTCATTTGAAGTCCCTGGAATTGTGCCGTCTAAATGAAGCGCTCTCTCCACTTCCTCACTTCCATCATCGTTGCTGTTGTCTTCTTCTTTTGCATCTCGATCTCCATCTCCATCTCCACTACCGCTCGCTAATCTACAAGAGACTCGTCTCCTTGATCTACTACTTCTTCTAGAAAGATCGAGAGGGTGCGATGCAGAGGAAAAAGAAGAAATCCGAAGAGGAGGAAGACGGCGATTATTAGCGGAGAAAGATGATGAATTTAAGACTCGACGACGCCGTTGAGGGAGAGGGAGAACCATAGAAGGAGAAACTGAGGTAAGTGAATCCATGATTATTAGCTACTAGCTTTGATCACTCTCTCTCTCTCTCTCTCTCTCTCTGTTATTGTTACACGAAAAGAGAGGGAAATGAGTGTAGACCAATGATTATTCTTGAGTCCGGTTATATGGTGGAACACGTGGTGAATTAAGAGAGAAAAGTAACAGAAATTCTCGGCGTGACAGGCTCTGTAACTGAATCGGCGAGCCTTACAAGGAACAAGGAAAGTTCGCTTTGGGAATCTGATTTTTCCTCTCTTTTCTTTCTCCAGTGATATTTTTTCGGTGCGGTGGGTCCAGGAAGCTTGGCGTCTGTGTGAAGATTTCGTTTGTCCACGTGGTTGAATCTTATGATAGTTGTAGACGCGACTCGATTTCTATTCCAAGTTTCCAACCTGCGGCGAAAACTCTGTTAGCCCAATAGGCCTTGCTTCTGTGGTTAAAGCCTTCGCGAGCATTTTGAAGATTTG
>Ga0325411_1000735_pt1 | contig 34988 bp, 20 predicted proteins | sample PopdelMetagenome_13_FD_206181 | JGI IMG/M metagenome (GOLD analysis project Ga0325411, IMG submission 206181) | Populus deltoides microbial communities from Bellville, Georgia, United States - Xylem-PdIQD-R4 | ecosystem: Host-associated > Plants > Phyllosphere > Stem > Wood/Secondary xylem...
AGGTACTCTTTAGTAGTAGGCATAACCCCAGACTTTTTGCATCATATCTTCAGGGATGACTGTTCTATTATATCTTACTATGAGCCACCTCCCTCTCCACTTCTTGACGTGTGTAGGTTTGCCATGTAAGGTTCCTTTCATGGATCTAATGAGGTTTGTTGTTACTCATTTTTGGACCCCATGTTTGCTGGAAAATTGACAAAAGCAGATGAAAGAAATATTTTTTCGAAACCCTGTTTGAGCTGTTTTCTGTACTCTTTATCCTTCCCATTTGCTGTCAAAATCGTCAGGTTTTCTTAGATTGATCAGAAGTCTTCATCATGCCAAATTCATTCCTTTTTTATCAGATCTTTAAAGTTGAAAAAATCCCTTAGAATTTGCATTAAAAAAATTAATTTTGCTGTTGTCGTAATTTTTTGTTCCAACTTAGGCTCTGATTCTGACTCGGTTTCGTACGATATCTGACCATCCTATGTATATTCTGTCACTCATGATATGTTAAAAAATTGACGTACACCTTTATTAGGTCCTAGGGATCATTGTTCTTAGGGCAAATTCTCAGTCAAATTCGGATGCTCAGCATCGTCAGATCAAGAACCTTTTTGATCAACTAGATTACTAGCAGATTCTGTTCTCTAAAATGATTTTATCTCACTTCAACTCCTTCATCAAATTTGTAGTCCGGGACATGTAGATGAATATGAGTTTTTGAATTGCTTGATTCCAATATCAGAAACTCAAGATATTCCTATATGAAATCTAGCGTGAAAACATAGAATCTTGCTGCGAGAAGGTTTCCAACCGAGTTTGGTTGCAATTCTGTTATTCAAAACGAATTTATCTCACTTTGAATCCTTCATCAAAGTTGTAGTCCGGACGCGTAGATGAATTTGGGCTTTTGAATCGCTTGATTTCAATATCAAAAGCTCAAGATATTCCCGTTTGAATATCTAGTGTTGAAAGCAGGGATTCCTGACCGCGAGAAGGATTTTTGCCCAAGTTCGCGGGACTGATTCGAAGGATTTTTTTTGGACCAAGGAATGAATTGAAATGTGCTAAATTGAGGGATTGAATTGGAGAAGGACATTGAAAGTTGGAGAGGGGGGCTGGATCATCATAAATGACAGGATTTTTACCACACCGAATAAGGAAAATAGGACTTTGCAGCTGCACCCGCACCCTCCAGCTGATTTCTTTCCTTTTTTCTCTGCTGTTTTCCTTTCTCATCACGCCTGATTTTTGGAGCTGAAGACCACATTTTTGTTGCTTCATTTCAAAGGGAGCAGCAGGTCCTATGGAAGGAAAGAAAAGAGCCACACCATCCTCTAAAACTGGAAAGAAATCAGATGTAAAGCACCAACACAAAATCAGAATATTGCAGTTTCCTTGTTGCGTTTTTTTTACTACAAATCAGTAGGGATTTGCATCATAGGATTAATGCAATGAATCCTTCCTAAATAGAGATATATTTAGACTATATATAAGCCCTTTTAATGACCTAACAGGGCAACAAAAGGAGAGTAGAAGAAATAGCAAAGAGAGAGCAGAAACAGAGGAGAAAAACAGAGAGTAAGGGACAGAAAAAAAACACAGCAGAAAAACACTCTTGTTCTTAAAATTTAAAGCTCATTATTTAATTTATTGTGATCTCAAATTTAAAACTCACTAACTTTATTATCTGAAAGTCCATAACCCCACGATAAAGAACTGTTTTATAGGTATTGAACTCTGTACTACCAACCATCTACATCCTAAGCTTCACAGAAAAAAATATTAACATAAACGTATAATTATATATCCAGTATTCAAATACTAAAAAACCTTATTCATGAGCATAACATATTTTAAAACATCATCACCATCCATAAACACTACGCAGACATAATTTATTTATTTATTATGCAAAGCATATACCTTCTTTGTATCTCCAAACCAATGACACATGATCATCACCAACCTTTTTCAACAAATAACCTATGATGTCACACGAAATAACACGTACTGTCATACAATAATTCATAAAATATTTTCACACTATCTCATTACAATCAATGAACATGAGACTTTTCATCAAATAAGTTACTGAGAGTTACAGTTGCAAGGGCGAGCTACACCAGCGGGATCACCTTAGGATACATAATGTCCTTACATCACGGGTGATTCAGTATTTTATATGCAAAAGGGATAGGTAAAAAGGGATGCTGGACAATTAATGTGGACATTCTGATATTATTTTTCAAGACACAAAAAACACGAAAACTAACTGGTCCCATAAACATATAGGAAACTTTATTTTGAAGGTACATCGGAGAAGTTCAGTCTATTATCAACCATGGAAGCTCAAGATCCATTGAAATTTTTCTATGAATTCATCACATGTTAAAAAAAATCCATATAGTAGAAGGATATAAAATTCAGTCCGGAAGAAATCTGAAACTTCTTGGATCTTAGATAGCGGCACTTTCATTCTTTCTTTTCTTGAAAAAAAAAATTACGATATGATAGGTCCAACTATTTTAGCCACATATCCATTATGGAGCAAAAGAAAAATCTTTTGTGGCAGCTGTTCTTTTTCCCGGTCTATCTTTTTGTGGCATGTCTCTTTGTATCAGTATGCACAAATAACACACTGGAAAATTGATGAATCTGACCATAAACCCTTAATTTTCTTGGCGCGGTCCTCATTTCATTTGTTAATGCACATTCCTGACAGAGATATAATACTGGCATACTGAGCTAGCTATTAATGGAGTAATAATATATATGTAAATTAATACTAACCAACACAAGCCAAATGTCTTGGCCTTTTATTTATTTATTTATTGCTTGGATTATTTAATTATATGGGGTACATAGACGTCCTTGCTAATTCCAAGCAATAGCCTTAGCATCAAACTACATGGTGCCCACCATTTTTAAGAGTCCATTATCCTCAAATGGTTCTTGGTTGTCGCAATCAAGGTTGTCACCAGGGTCAACCTCTAACATGTCGCAGTACCTCAAATAGTACCCAATGCGATTCTGCTCCCATGTTTCCTTGTCTTTAGTACATTCACTGCCATTAGTGATAATGTTTGTTAACAAACCAAAGCCTGGATTCCTGCCGGCCTCAATATCCGCTTCTGATGGAGACCATTCTCCGGTGATGACTTCATGGCACGACGGTGCACCTGTTGAATGTGGAGTCATCCAGAACCAGAGTGCTGCCTTGAATGAAAGCACTGGATCCGTTGCCAACATTTCTGGCTGGTTTAATAATCTTCGCGCTAATGCATATCCACATCTCCCGTAGTTGTGGTTCCTGTACGACATAATATCGAATTAACTCAGTGCAAATATATAACAAATATCACTACAACGTTAATTTAATTTAATATAATATCCAGTTTCTAACCCGGAAAAGGAATAAAGGAACAAAGATTAATTTTAAGATATCTGTTCATTTTTTTTTAAAGTGAGACACTACTTTGAAAAGATCAAATTGAAGAAAGAGAATAAAGAGTATGCAGGAAAAATAAATAAATTGTACCCAAGTATATTGGACTCACCACCTAAGTTGGATTGGACCTCGGCCATAATAATGCTTGTCGGCTACACATCGATAAGAGGAATTTGTATTTGGATCACAGTAATCAGATTTAGGGTTCAGCTCGTTAACATAGCAATATCCCCATGTAAATGGAGCATCGTCTCCACTTATCCACCGTCCTATACATCGACCGTGTTAACCACAAACAATTATTCAACTGATCAAATCAAATTATTTGAGGTCATGTGATGCCATAAATTAATGAATATGCAGTTTCATTTATAGTATGCCATAAATTACCACTAGTTTCTTGAGAGGTTTGGCCGAAGAAAGCAGCAAGCTCTCTCTCTTTAATGTCATCATCGCCAGTCATGCCAAATTGAGGGTAGGCTTTAGTGGCCTCAATAAAAGCATCATACGTATAGAATCCCTTTCCAGGACAGCAGTCATTGTTTCTATTCAGTAGCATCTCTTCGAACATCGATTCTGTGATGAACCTGCTAACGTTATGGCATTGGCTTTGACAGCCAGGACCACAGTAAGCAACTGTTAGACCGCAGTAACCATCGCCGCTACAACACAGGTCGTCTGCGCATGTGGCATTCCCAGCTTGCTTTCCGCATTGTGGAGTATCCGATGAGACTCCTAGTAATAGAGACAACAATAAAGATAAAACGGTAAGTGCCCAGAACCTCATTTCAGGAATATAGCTATTTGAGTTTTGATGATGTTTAAGAAGGTTTCAGGGATTGGTATTTATAGAGAAGGATGGAGATCATAAAGATGCCAGCCATTTATTGTAAAATATTTATTATTGGAACTATTATATGTATTAATTTTTTTTTATAAATGAAGAATATATTGTTCACTTAGACATAGTTCAATGTGGTCGAGAACATTGTTTTCTCCTTCTTGGCCTTAAATAAAAAGACTCTTTGCCATGTGTTTGTCACTGTCATTTTTTTTTCTTCTTTCTTTCCTTTTTTTTTTTTTTTTTTAATGTTTGTGCCTTACCACCTAATTTTTTAAGTAGCCCTTAAACTTTTATTTATTTTTATTTAATCCCTAGTTTTTGTAATATTTTTTTAAAATAATTCATGATTTTTTATTTAATTTCAACCTCATTTAATTTTTTGCTTTGACAAATTTTATTGTCATTTCTTATTGTTATTTTTTTGTAGTCTAAGATAACTTTTAGAGTTATAATTTTTTTTATTCCACCATCTGTAAGTTTTTTTCTGAATAGATTTCATTCTCATTTTTTATTGGTTTTTTTCACTCAGCAAAATTTTCAAGAGTGGTATTTTTTTACCTGATTTAATTCTTCAATATTAATTGATTTTGATTTGAGCTTGGTTAAACCTGTATATAAGATTTTACAGGTGCTAACTTTGAAAATTAACCTAGCTTCATAACGTTTGCGTAGGATTGTTTTAGCTTTTTTATCATTTTTTTAGCTAATGTTTTTTTTTTTATCTTTTAGTATTTATTTAATTGGAAATTGAGCTCTGTTTTTTTTTTTATGCTTTCTATGACCTTGATTTTATCATTTTTTAAATTTAATTGAGTTACCTCAAGTCTTTTTATTTGTTATTCTTTGTTAAGTTTATTTTTTAAAAGAAATTTTATTCTTGAATTAAATAGAATTGATTTATTGAATATAGGCGGATGCTCTCTTCATTTTGTTTTATTTGATTTGGTTTGGTTTTCTGAGATGGTGCTACAGCGATCCATGTGACTTCTTTTTATGTTGTTGTCTAGAATTTGTGGTTGGATTTGAATCATCTCTGCAAGTTTTTTTTTTTTTTTGTGATGGATGATGTCCACAATTGAGTGACAGTGGGTTGCCATTGATTTTTTTTTCCTTTTCTTTCTTAGTATAATATCAATGGCTCTAGTACTGAAAAATTAGCAATTACAAATGTTTTTTTTATGGTTCTTTTGAGTAAATTGTTTTTCCTATTTTGGTTGGTTTTAAACCGTCTCAGCAAACTTATTTGTTTTGGTTGATTGTTGCCAAATGTTTTTTTACAGTTCATCTGTTATTGTTACCTGTAGTTTAAATCAAATTATTAGACTATCCAATCTTATTAGATTCAGTCAAGTTAATGACTTGAGTATCAGATTTTTATGTGCTTAATAAAAAAGGCTCCAAAATTGGATGGTGTGTAAGAAATTTGGCAACAAGTACACTTAGTTTCTCAAACTTTAAAAATTAAGCAGTTTATACAGTTTAGGTCCTTCCATATTTTTTTTTAATAAATCACTTTTGGTAAAAATATTTATTTGTATTGTTTTTCGATCCATGGTTAGAGAAAGGTCGTCAAATTCTGGCGATAAAGAGAAAAAAATATTGTTGGCACTGATTTTGGCAACCAAAACAATTGATCTTTTTGTCAAATAGTGCAATTTGTTGAGGAAAGTTCATATCATATGCTTTTTAACCTTGAAAGTGCGTAAAAAATAACAGATTTGAACTCGAGAAATTTTTATATTTTGAGTTAGTTTCAGGTTTTATGATGGACTTTTGGGTTTTTTTAATGTTATGTATGAGTTTGTCAAGGTTTTTAGCGTATTTTCTAGGTATTTTGGGTTAAAAATGAGTTCAAAAAAAGATTTTGAGTAAATAAACCTTAAGGCCTAATTTATTTATTTTTTCAAAAAAATATGAGTCGTCCACCTCATGTGCAATAAGAAATATATTAAGAGCCCAAGTGCATGAGCCCTAACAAAATGGGTCAGACCCAACATCGCCTCATCTTTTAAAAATAAAATTGATGTTTTTTTATATATTTATTTTTTTAAAATTATTTTTTTATATTGAAATTAATATACTCTTCTCTATTTTATTTTGTTTATATAGCTTTTTTGAAATGACAATTATTTTTTAGTTATTTTGTATGCATTTAATTTTTAAAAAGATTATTCTAATTTATATAATTCTTTTAATGTTTTATATAAATAAAAAATATTTATTTTTAAATAATATTTCTGTAACCTTATAAAATATTTTTTTAACTCAACTCTCCTTATCACATCAGTCCCTACTGTCACACACCCCTTCACTTTCCAACTAGAATTTCCTCTGTTTCTTATATAAAGTTATCCTTGCAAACTTTATCCATCTTCAATTCTTTCTCGTCTCCACTCTTCCTCTTATCTTGAGCTTACATAACAAACATAGCAAAATATATATTAACTATAAACTATAAATTTATGTCTCCATAGCACTAGTAGACTAATCTGAAAATTGAGAGGTAAGAAAATATTTTTTTTATGTTTAAGGATATTAAGTCTTCGAAGAAAAATAAAATAAAAAAGTTATCTCACTTTTTTATGAAAAATAAAGTTATATCTCTTATACAAAATGAAACATAGAATTAACTATTGAGTTGATATTTGGTAAGTTATAGATTGTGGTTCGTAAGTGGACACTACTATGTTATTTAGTTATAAACTAGTCTTGGTTCCACTTCACTGTGTTGAGGACTATTATTTTTGCGCAAAATATTATGTTTAAGGTGCCATAAACATATTTAATATATGATATCTATATAATAATTTTCCCTAACTTATTCACCCCAGTCAAATATATGATCCGAGTCGTGTGTGTATATATATATGTACACACACGACTCGGATCATATATTTGACTGGGGTGAATAAGTTAGGAAAAATTATTTCAATTAGATGAAAAATGGATAACTTAGGGAAAATTAGTTTTTTCAAAAGAGCTCAATTCACATCCCGTTAAAATAATTTTTTTTATTTTTAAAAATTTATTTTTGACATCAACTTATTAAAACAATTCAAAAACACCAAAAAAATTAATTTAAAACAAAAAAATTCAAAAATTTTCAGAAATGCGGTTCAACCGCACTCCCAAACACACATATAGAAGAACAAAGTTTGGTATAAAAAAGATATAAAAATGGTTTTCGTCAATCCGAGTTAGCATGACAAACTTGTAACCCTAGTATCAAGGTTGAGCCAACCTAAGATATCTTGCTAAACTTGTGATCTAGATCATGAGATTGGAATAACTCAATAAAAAAAAAAGAGGATTGTACAACTCTTTTTTTATAAAAAAAATATGTGATAACTTTTAAAATCCGTGACATTAGTTATTAGACTCGGTTTGGCCACTTACTCATAATTACTCACATATAATTAATATTGCTCAGGTAATTTTCATATCATTGACACCTATTTTTTAGATGGCAATGTCCCATGTCATTAACATCTTTTTTTGTAATATTTTTTTTAAAAATTATTTTTATCAATTTTATTTTTTAATATTAAACTGGTTGAAAATTATAATTATAAATAATTACAAATAAGGTTAAATCAGGTAAAAAAATATTATAATTTTTATTATAATTTTATAAATTATTATAATGTTTTCAACACGTTAAATCATGTGGGAAAAATATATTAATTTTTTGTTTTGGAAAACCATCAAGCGTTCTTTCGTGGTTGTCGTCTTGGTAATTATTGGTTTTGTTTTGTTATGCAAAAGCATGTTTTGTGACACACTGTATGTCTTGTCAATTCAATGTCAGCCCCGTTGTTTGGATATGAAGTGGAATATTTGTTTTTTTTTAAAAAAAACACGTTTCTAAAAAAAAAGGTAATACTTCTAAAACTTGGCAACAATTAAAACACACCCATGCCTATCAAGTTTATTGTTTTTTAATTGATTTGTGTTAATATTAAAATATCAAATTAAAAAAAATAATATCTTTTTAAGTACTATTATATAAACGTTTAAAGACATATCTTTAGAAAGAGTTTATGAAATTTAAAAAACAATATCTTTGCAAATGAATAAGTTTATAGAATTCAAAAATATAACTTTTCAGTCAAATATAACTTTTCAGTCATATTGCATAAAGTAATATGAATAAATAATTGATTGATTTTAAAATTTCATTCTAAAAATAAAATTTATTTATTTTTCTTTTATATATATATATATATATTTTGATGTTACACAAAATGTTTTTAAAACAATTTGTTTCCAGGAATTGTTTTGCTCCCAACAAAAACATTTTAAAAAATCACATGCATCTATTAAAAAAATATTGTCTTATAAATAAAACATGTAATTTTTTTTATCTTTTCAAAAAAAAATTTAATATTACCTTATGTCAAATTTTTAATTGATATAAAAATAGAGCATTTAGTTTTGTAGTGTAAATTAGTATAACAACATAACATTTATTCGTGTAAGAGTAAAATTTAATATTTTTTTCAATTTAAATATTAAATAGCTTTTAAATTTTTTTCTATCAATTTTTTTAAAAAATTACAACTTACCAATCATAAATATTATTATTTATTATTATTATTAAACCGTATTGTTTTTCTAAAAGTGGTTTGAACAGTTTTTGTTTCCTATATTTCTTTGCTAACAAAACTTAAACATGCTACTTGTTTGCTTTGATGTAATAACCTATTTATTTTTACATTTTAAAAATATTTTTTAAAAAAATTATTTTTTTACTTTAAATTTTTTTTTATATTTTTAAATTATTTTGATGTATTAATATTAAAAATTAATAATTTTATAATAGAAAACAAATTAAAAAATCACTATCAAACTATCAAAATCAACTTAAAAAAAACTCAATATAAACTTTAATGCTTATATCCTAAACAACTTGTTGTTAATATATCTTATCATTTTTATCTTATTAATTCTTAATACCTTGCTTGTTAAATGATTAATCTAGATTTGTATTGTATACCACTTAGTACAACAAATGCTTGGCACTTTTAGAGCCAACGGTATGGTATAACCTACACCTGTGCTATGAAAGGAACTTGATTTGTTATTAACATAAGTTTGCATCATGAATTTCTGATAATATTTAAAAGTTTGGTGTTACTTAAATGAGATAATTAATATGATCATGTTAACAATTTATAATGAGCTATTAATGATAAATTATCTGATTGGAACCTCCTTTGTGTGTGGTTTCTAGTTGAGTAATAAAAAGAATTTATATTACATTTATTTTTAATACCATTAGTGGATTCTCTAACCTTGACATTTGTTTTTATCATTGTTTAATCCTCACATTAATCTCACATCTAAAAATTATCTTTAACTCATCATCATCATCATCATCATTATTTATAATTTATATAGTTAATCTCTCTATGGTTCGACCTCGGTTTTGTCAGGTTATTTATTATTTCGACACTCCTACATTTAGGATAAGATATCAATCTTTTGATCGCGTCACGATCCAATCATCTCTTCATTTTTTTAAATTACAACTTATCAATCATAAATATTATTTATTTTTATTATTATTAAACCGTATTGTTTTTCTAAAAGTGGTTTGAACATTTTTCTTTTATACTTCTTTACTAACAAACATGCTGCTTCCAAGTGATAGATGCAATCTTCCCGGTATTATATACATCAATTTTCAAGAGATAAATATAATTTTTTTAATACTATATACATTAATCTCTAATAAATAGACGTAATTTCCGCAGTGCTATATCATCTCTGAGGGATAGAAAGTTGGCTAAACGATTAAATACATATGTGACACTCTACATGTCATGTCAATTTAATGTCAGCCACGTTGTTTGGATGTGAAGTGGAATAGAAAAAAATTAAAAAAAAAAAAAACAAAACACGTTTCTAAAAAAGGGTAATAGTTCCAAAACTTGGCAACAAATAAAACACACCCATGCCTATCAAGTCAAGACAAAGTCTAAGTTTATGGTTTACTCTTTCTTTTGAATTTCTTATCCATGGCATTTTTTACGTGGATGCACCATGTGGCACGATAACATGCATCCAACACCGCAAATTATTTGGTTTTTTCTCTAGTATTTTTAAGAAATTAACCTTATATTTAAACAAATTATTTTAATATATATTTTTAAAAAAATATTTAAAAATAACATTTATTATACTCTCAAATAACCCTTTAATATCCAACCCGTACCATAAATAATTTTTCTTGGGTTCACTGTAGCTATCATTAGATATGAATAATTTTTTCAAGGCCAATATTAATTTTAAATTGATAACATTAACCATCACATAAAAAATAATAAAATGATTATTCAAGAAGATACCAATATCAGTTCACATTTTAGCACAGGCACAACAACTAACTATAATCTACAGTCTAAGATATTAAACAATAAAGAAAAGAACAGTGCATGGCGGCTTTTGGATGTGCATGTGTTGCACATGACTTTTTCTGTGAATGTGTTGCACATGACTTTTGTGGTTGTCGTCTTGGTAATTATTGGTTTTGTTTTGTTATGCAAAAGCACGTTTTTTTTTTCTTTTAAAAATAATAAAAAATTATTGTTTTATTTTGTTTTTATTAGATTATCATTATTGCATCATTTTCTGTGTTCAATACATGGGACCTATATTTACTCGTTAATTTTAATAAATTTGATTTTAAATAAATCAAGACTCGGTTTGGCCACCTTCTGATAGTTACTCACAGATAAATAATATTGCTAAGGTAATTTTCATAGCACTGACACCTATTTTGATAACATGATTCAAGCAAGGTCAAATTTGTATTTTATTATAAAATTTTTTATTATTTAGTTTTACGCTTTTAAGTATTACTAGAAATTCAACAGTTGGATCGAGCTGAAATTTGACTTGAAGATCCCAGAGGAATTGGCCTATGTTGGGTTAAAGTTTTAGATGAATCGGAGTTATGGAAGGACTTGCAATATAGGTCAGAACAGGCTGTACGAGTTTTGTTATTTACTTTCTTTTGACTTGTGGACTTTCTATGTTACAATGATCTTTCTCCTATAAGGATGTGAGAGCTTGTTTAGGGAATTTTCTAGTTCCACAAGAATCTTTAATGAGCTGCAATATAATCTACAAGTGTGTCAAAGATTCATTAATGTTTCAGAATCATTTTCTTATAAGAATTCATTATTCATCCTAGCTACACAAGAAAAGAAGGGTTGATAGTATCATAACCTAACTTTGGGTTACTCCCTGAAATTCACTTTTTTAAAAAAATTAAAAATAAAATAAAGGCTAGTAACGTGGAGAAAGCGGGCTGGGGAATAAAGCAATAATTTTAGAGGAAATTTTAAGGCCTAATTGTACCCTATTATGCCCAAAAATGAAAAAAATACAAATTCAAGGTCAAATTGAATGATTATTGGATAAATTTGCATAAAAATCAAGTTCAAGGACATAATGAAATTTTTAATAGGTCAATTTGATTTAATCATGGGTCAAAGTAAATTTTAATTATGTTTAAGAATTAATTTGGGTTCAATTGAAGAATTTAATTAAGTGTAAGGATTTAATTATACTTTAAAAGGGTAAAATTAATTTTATTAGGGGCTTGACTAGTGAAAAATTAAGTTTGGGAGCCCAATTTGGGTTTAATTAAGAAAATTGGAATTTTAAGAGACCAAATTTAATTTTTACCAAATTAATTAATTTAAATCAGGGGTAAAATCATAAGACAATTAAAGTTTTGGGGTCGATTAAGGGTCAATTTGAATATTTTCGCAGCCAAGGACCATTCTACAACAGGCCGCAAACTATGAGGGCTTAATTGACAAGAACCGAGGGTGAAATTAAAGAATTTAAAGGTTTAACGGTCAATTAAGAGTTAAATTGCATAAATCTGAAACCAAGGACCATATTGAAAAAAACACGTACAATAAGGGTTCCAATTGTAATTCGATAGGGGCTTAATTGCATTACATCAAACATTTAGGGCCAATTAGGGGTACAGTAGAATGCAATTGAAAGAGGAGGGCCTAAATTGAAGTTTGACAAAAATCCATAATTCTAAACTCAAAACGGCGCCGTTTTAGAAATTAAAAAAAAAAGACCAGACGACACGTCGTCTTGTCACTGTTCATTGTCTTCCCCGTTTTACCCAAAAGAAATTGCCTCGATGCCTACTTTGAAGGTGCATTTAATGCATCCTTGCTTCGTCAAATTTGACAAAACTTGCACGCAAATGATCAACTAAAATTTCTCTAGAACCCCACGTGGTCCATTTAGGACACTTGACACCATAGTGACCCCGACGCCGGCTTAAAGAGGCCAACTCAGGCAGCCTTTTCCTACAGATTTGACAACTCACGATGCACACTTTGAATCAACGGTTGAGATCCTTCCCAACCAAATCGATGGCTGAAAGTTTTCCTATGTGTAGACAAGATTACCTTATTCTAACCATTATAAATAGGGGTGGGTTTCATAGCCTGAGGAGGGAGAAAATCGGGTCTAAAGTAAGCTAAAAAATCAACCTCTTCCTGGTTTCTGCTACCTTCTCTCTCTCTCTCTCTCTCTCTCTCTCTCTCTCTCTCTCTCTCTCTCGTCCCAACAGACAACCGCAGCCACCACCCTCATCACTGGCTTGATCACCACCCTCTCCACCACACTTATCCCTCTCAACTATTCACTTCCCCTTCTTCCTCCATAACGGCTGCAGCATATGCATCGCCATTAATGTTTTCTTCTTCTCCATTGGCCCTCTTGCAGCTGTCGTTTCTTCCTCCAGCTTCGCCTTGAGCCACTGACACCAGACTAATGAAAGCAGGTCCATCCCTTCCGTGTCAAGCCTCCTTCTTTTCCTGTTTTCCCCTGCTAAGTCTGCAACTTCATAGTTGCGTGCAAAACATGAACTACTATTCATGTTCTGCAATTAATTAACATTGCACATGGGCCGAACCTGATACGGCCCATACCAAATTTCTAGGCCGAGAACGGCCTAACCCCTAAAAAATGTAAAAAGAAAAGAAATAAAATGTTGGGTTGAGATCGACCTAACCATTTTAGACCGATATTGGCCAACCCTTTTATAGGGTTGTGCTCGGCCCAATCAGTTAGGTCGGGCCCAACCCACTTATTTTATAATATATTAATATAATAATTTATTATATATTATTATGATTAATGTTTTTTAAAAAAAACAAAAGAAAATTCAAAAAATCCTTTAATTTTTTTTTGATTTTCTCATATATTTTTCAGCAATTTTGCATAATATTAGGTTATATATTTATATTGTAAAATACAAATCTGATATTAAAATGCTCGGTTTTCTCCAAAATATTTTCTAAAAAAATATTTTAAATTAATTTCCCTTCTTTTTTAAAAAATAAAAAACAAAAACAAAAGATATTTTGCTTTCTTGCATACGGCCAAATCTTAAAAATTTTCCAAGCATATTTTTAGAAAAAAATTTGCATCTTTCTCATGTTTGAAAGTCCAAAAAAATGGATATCATAACCAGTTTATGATCATCTATTAGGGTTTGGCCAAAATATCAAAAACCTTTTTTTATTTTTTTTATAGGGTCCAGATGTAAACTTTAATATCTGTGGGGTGTAAAATTACATGATTAAGTACACTCTTAAGTATTAAAGACACAAGGTATAGAAAATGCAATGCTAAATTTTGACTTTAGCATGATTAGGACTTCACCTGATAAGGTAGAGACTTTCTCATGAAGAAATATCTATCTTGAACCGTGAACGAGACCAACAAATAGAAACAAGACCTAGAAAAGCAATCAAATAACAATGCATCTTACCTTAGGTAGGGTGCACTGGGAGTAATGCGTCTTCCTCTTGCACAATCAGTCCCTTACCCATACTCTCGCAGACTATAGGTTTTGGGATCAGATCTCAATCTTGATTGTGGGTTACGTGACCACGTGATCACGTGGTTTGCATCAGTTGGTATCAGAGTTAGGTTCCAAAACAAGGTCATATCCTTCTGTTATTTTTGTTTTTTTAGTGTTCCTTTAAGTTTTTCAGTGTTTGCGTTGTTCATCTTTTTGTTCATTGTGTTCGCGTCATCTAAGCAAAAAAAAAGAAAAAAAAAAGAGAGGTTATATTTCATTTTGTTACTGTCTTTAATCATATTAGTAGCATATATTGAGAGAGAGAGAGAGAGAGAGAGAGAGAGAGAGAGAGTAGTTTGAAGGATGATTCAATTCTGCCGTAGAAACACAACTTTTAGTAAACTATAAGCAAACCACCTCATAATCAATTGTAACTTCATATTCTATCTACTAGGGGTGAGATTGCACTATATATTAAATTTGGGCTTATTTCAATATCGTTTGGTTAAGGTTTTAATTTGAGGTTTAATTTTGTCGTAGAAACACAACTATGAGTGAACCATAATCAAACCACCTTAAAATCAATTGAAACTTCGTATTATGTCTATTGGGGATGATATCACAACATATGTAAAATTTAGACTTGTTTTGATATTGTTTGTTTGAGGTTTTAATTAGATGTTCCATTCTGCCACAGAAACACTACTCTTAGTGATCCATAATCAAACCACCTTAAAATCAATTGAAACTTCATATTCTGTGTATTTTGGGTGAGATCGCACCTTATATTAAATTTGAGCTTATTTTGATATCGGTTTCTTGAGGTTTTAATTGGAGGTTGAATTTTGCCGCAAACTGATCTTATAAGGGGTTTGGGTACCTAGACATAAGAGAACAACATATAAAATTAGATTTGTTCTTTTTTTAGTATTATAATACTAAATATTGAATTTGAGGTCATTTCTAGATTTTTTGGTTTGGGTTTTAATTTTGTTACGTAAAAATTGCGTAACAGCTCAGATTTGCGTCAAGTTTCAAAACGTGATCCTTACCATTTGTTTTTGTCAAAATCTTTTTGTTTATATTATAATTGGGTTATTTAGGAGTCAAGTAATTGTTTTCACTAATATTCACTTCTTTTTTATTTTGTGTCTTCGTTTCATCCACAATTCTTATGAATTTACATTGCTACTCGCGAAATCGTAGTCGTAGTTTTGTTTTACTTTGTTTTCAGTATATTTATTGGTTCTTGATTCTGAAAATTATAATTAGATTGCACTGCAAAGGCTACTGACTTTGATTTGTTGATTTAGGTTCCTAAAGAACCAAAAGAAAACAAGGTAAAAGGCGTAGTGAGTTTATTAGAGTGAAAGGCCTTGATTTTTATGTGAAACACTAGAGATGTGAAGATATATTTGGTGCTGCTAACCAAATTTTTCAGATTCAAAGAATGTCTGAAAACAACAATTTAGTGACACAAAATGCTGACGTTGCTTTCCACTTGCGAGCCATAAGCCATCAACTCGAGCTCTTGTCGAGGACGTACAAGGATCTAAAAGATGAGGTGAATTCGATAAAACAACTACACAATAGAGTTGATCGCTGAGGACATATGGTCCGTACTTCTTTACTAACAAAACTTAAACATTCTGCATGTTTGTCTTAATATAATAGTCTATTTATTTTTTTATTTTGAAGAAATTTAAACAAATTAGTTTTTTTTTATATTATTTTGTTGTATTGATATTAAAAATAAATTTAAAAAATTTAAAAAAATTATTTTAATATATTTTATAATAAAAAACAAATTAAAAAAAATCACTATCCAACTATCAAAATCAACTTAAAAAAAGAAAGAAAGAAAGTTGGCCTTACGATTAAATACGTATGTGACACACTGCATGTCATGTCAATTCAATGTCAGCCACGTTGTTTGGATATGAAATGGAATAGAAAAATTTTTTTTAAAAAAAACTTGGCAACAAATAAAACACACCCATGCCTATCAAGTCAAGACAAAGTCACGGGTAAGGCTAAGTTTATGGTTTACTCTTTCTTTTGAATTTCTTATCCATGAAACAACAAGGCCCCAAGAGCACGGGTGGGCAAGGTTTTCTTTATTATTTTTTACTTTGCTTTGTGCATTCTTTACGTGGATGCACCATGCGGCACGATAAGATGCATTCAACACCATAAATTTTTTAAGAAATTAACCTTATATTTAAACAAATTATTTTAATATATTTTTAAATTTTTTTTTAAATAACATTTATCATACTCTTAAATAACCCCTTAATATCCAACCCGTATATAGTGTTGTCCTATAATAATCTACTTTTTTAAATTATTTGGTTTTTTCTCTAGCATTTTTTAAGAAATTAACTTTATATTTAAACAAATTATTTAGATATTTCTTCTTAAAAAACTTATTTAAAAATAACATTTATCATACTCTCAAATAACCCCTTAATAACCAACTCGTATCTAGTGTTATCTCATAATAATCTACTTGACATGCTTTTTTAAGTAATTTTTTAGATTCACTGTTGCTATCTAATGAATCAATATATTTTAAGATTTTAATTTTTAACCTAAATCCATGTTTAAAAGGGCCAAAGATAAAATGATAACCCAACATCTCTTTACTTGACAGAATGCGAGGCCTAGAAGACATGAGACCAACTTGCTTTCAAGCTCAATGCCCTCGGATTCAATGAAGTGCTGAGCCACATGGATCTCGCAATCTACCAGACCCAATGTTATTGGGTTCGGCTACGCGTTAAGCCTATGTACATATGGTCTGTCGAGTTGCCAAACCCAACATTTTTGGGTTCAGCTGCATACTAAGCTCAAGTATAAATAGGTTTTACGATTTGCCAGTACCAACATCCATTGGTTCAACTAAGCACCGAACCCAAACAAATGTGGGTCTGGTAAGCTTCCAAACCCAATATCCTTAGTTTTAGCTACATGATGAGCCCAAATAGATATAAGTTTGACAAGTTATCAGACCTACCACCCGTGAGCTTAGTATTATACCAAGTCTAAGTGGATATGGGTTTGACGACCATTATAGGTCCTATATTGGAACATGAGGTTTTATTTGTTTATTCTTTTAACTTTTAACTTAAAATGTTAATTTCAGAGATATTTATCTCTCTACATCCCTAGGTGTATAAGGGCCAATTATATTTCCATCGCCATTAATATTGTGTAATGAATATTTATCCTTTATCAATATGGTGTGTCGCACCCGACATCGCGGCGGCCTTAAAAATTATTAAATCTCTAAAAAGAACGGGTTTCTGGCATCCTTTATCAATATATATTTCGGGGTTGTACTGTTCATATATATATAAATTTAACAAATATAATTCAAATTCAAGATAAATTAATTATAAATTATGTAATACAAACAAAATGCCAAACAAATATAATTTCAAAATTTAAAATATTTTTAAATAATCAAGATTAAATAGATCTTTAACTTAAAGTAATTTAACTTAAACAAAATATCAAAACATTATGAAAGTAAAATATTTTAACACAAATATTTTAAATATAAATTTAGGTCAATGTTATCAAGGCTAATGGAATCTAAAGTATCCGTTGTTTTGCTCAAATTCCTACAAAGTATAAATATGAAAAAAAAACATGAATATAAACCATATATATTAGTGATAAATCTAATTTTAAAAAATTAATATCATTGTTAATGAAAATAGTAATAATAATTTTCAATATTATTATTAATATCATTGTTATTGAAAATAGTAACGAAAAAGAGCTTTTTATAATTGGGTAGTTTAATTAATTAAATTGAATAAGGTTCAATTTGATTCAATGGCTTTTCAAGAGCGGAACGGAACATGTGGAATGAAACCGGAACATTCCGGGCAGAATTTAGCCGAAAAATCCAGAACGAATCGAGATTTAAAATGAGATGAAATTTATTCCCTTTTTGTTCTGTTTTTTGAATTGGTATGAAATATTTTGGCCATTCCGGGTGAAACGGAACGGAATTGACAACCTTGATTCAAATGTACCATGTGAATGATAGTTTTATGAAATTTTGATTAGTTTAATCATAACTTTTGCAATTATAAAGTATAATTATTAAATTCAACTTGGCTTGACACATAATTAAAAAACTCACGACTTGAAATCGTATTTGAGACAAGATTTTAATTTAAATTAAAAAATCATTTTACTCTTTTAAACATAGTTGTTCCAAATAGTTAACCTCATCAAATGTAATTAGATTAACTCTAATTTTATTTAAAAAAATCCATAAAATAATATGATTTTGATAAAAAATAATAATTGACTCATGACCTCTAGGTTGCCCAACAATTTAATAAAAGAATGTTTGTTTTTAAGTTTAAAAAACATTTTTGAAAAGTTTTGAATTTTTTTTTGGCTTCAAATTAATTTTTTATTATTATTTTAGATTCACAAATAATTTTTTTTAAATAAATATATTTTTAAATGAAAAATTTTAAAAAATAACCGTTAATATATTTTTAAATTCAGATAAATTCGAGATTATCTCGGACAATTGTGCCGTAGAGTCCGGATGGCAACGATAGCGATTTTAATGTCAAGAAATTTTAGCATATTCATTACGTAAACTCGATATTTACTAAGAACAATTATGACCGTCAAGTTATCAAAGAACTCGATATTTCAGCATATAAAAACTATTGTGACCGTCTAGTTATCAAATAACAATTATCTTGATTGTCAGAGTTTCTTAAGCATAACTTAATCAATTTACTAGCTTGGATATCTAATCTCCGACTGTATATTTATCTGCAGTTTTTAATCACAACTCTCTTGGTTTACAACACACGAGTGGTGATTTATTAACGAATACAATATTGAATGTCCTGATGCCTCTGTTGTAAAACAGGAAGACAAGATCCGCATCCATGGCTTCAGTATCTCTTGCCACATTGTAACTTAACGATAAGAGCTGCAGGTAGGGGACTGACAGAAAGACAGTCATTGAATTTTTCATTGCTTTCGATGCGAAGAAATTTGAGTCTACAATGTGAGTGCCATTAAATTTCATATGGTGTTAAATGACTAAGGTCCCAAATTATATATCGGACCAACTTATTCACGAGTCTACCTTGTTAAATCTGCTGTAATTAATCTGGACCCGACCCTTCAATCTTTTGACAGCCTTGTATTTGCTAAATCTTTTTTTGTCCCCCATCTCCAATTGTGAATTGCACTGTCATTTAACTGCTAAAGGAATAGAGGTTGTTGTAAATGCATAACAATGTGAAATCTGAAAAGATGAAAAAAAAAAAAAACTAAACTTGGAAAAACTTTGAGCAACTGAGTTATGATTTCATTGTCTTTGGAATATTACCTGTATATTTCTACTACGTACAAACATGACTGTATCAAAATTGTTCATGCTAATAATGGTTTAGGATGTTGAGAAGAGAGACTCTATTTTTGATCAAATTCCTGATAAGGCACTCAAGACCATTATCAAGATCTTGAATGCACAGTTCTAAGTTCTCCAATTGGCTTTGAGCACCCTTGATTTTATCAGATCTGCTAGTGTTCTGATCTACCAAGGCTAGTAATGCTGCATCCACTTTAGAGAATTCATTTATATCAGTTTCTTCATCCGCATATATATGCTACCTTTTTGTGGTGCACCAGCTTGGGGACTGATGACCAACCAGTGGTCTTTGCCTTTGGTCCAGAGATGAAGGAGAGGAGAGATTGTAATTCTTTGAGAGAAACTACTTCAACCTCTTTTATCATGTTAAAAATGGTTGTAGTTTCATGGTCTCCGTTAGAGGTAGAGAAGTTGGCTTTGTTTTGCATACCCTTCAAGGCCTTGCGAATTGCCTTGTTCACTGTGTTCCTCCGGGTTAAATATTTCTTAATCTCAGTTGCAAGACCAAATTCATAGCAACCTTTCCTGCGTAAAATCGATTGAAGTTCGTATACGCACTCTTTTGTTTGCAACAAGGCATCCTTCGCAGTATTACACAAATCAAGAAAAGTTCAGGTTGCTGTGGGGATGGAGAGAGAGAGAGAGGGGGGGGGGGGGAAGGCTCCCTGTGCTATCTGTCGCACGTATGCGGCATTGCGGCGAAAACATTCACCCTCAAATTCTATCTTATGTAAATGTGGGGAGACAAGGAATTCTTGTCTTTTATTAGTGGAAAATGGAATGGGAGTCGCCACCTAGTATTTTGGTCACTAGGAACCCCAACTGGTCTCAGAGATCGGGTACGGGGACTGGTTGCGTAAAGGAAAGATATTAGCACCCCAAATACACCCTACCTAAGGTAAGCTGCATTGTTTTATTGTCTGATAAAATCTAAGGTCTTGTCGTGTTTTCTAGTTGTTGGTCCGTCTATGGTTTAAGAAAAGTCTTCTTCGGTAAAGAGATCCTTATCTTATCGGGTAATTCTAACGTCGACAAAAAAATTTAATATCTAGAATACGTCTTACGTATAAGGTCATAACCCCAGATATTAAAAGAAAACAAAATAATTTTTTTTGGAATTTTTGAAATATTGGCCTAGTTCTCGTGACTTTAATAAACTGGTTATTAAAGCCAAAATACATGCTAATACATATTTTTTGAAATTTTCTTTGATATATGAAAATACAATATGATTTTTTTATTTTTATTATTTTTGAGAGACTTGGCCGTATGCATGAAAACAAAAAATATATTTTTTTTTTAATGTTTTGACGAAAACCAGGTATTTTAATACCAGATTTGTATCTTTACAGTATAAAAATGCAAACCAATACTAAGCAAAATGAAGTAGAAAATTGTGCGGGAAAATCACAAATTTTTTTGAAGAAAATTTCTTTTTTTTTGGGATTTTTTACTGGGCCGGACCCGGCCCAAAAGAAAACTGGGCCGAAATCAGCCCCAAAATAAAATGGGGCCTACTTTCTACAGGGCTGGGCTGATGTTCCAGCCCGAAACAAACATGGACTGGTTACTGTGCATGAGCACAGTAACCCGTTAATTAATTAGCCGGTTACTGTGCACATGCGCAGTAACCGGTTAATTATTTTCTTGCTTACAGAACGTGCACAGTGCACGTTCTGCATGCAAGAAGATGAACAGTAAACGGAGATAAGGGAAAGAATTACCTGGGATGATGAGCTTGGATAGATGAGCTGACAGTGATGGTGGTGACTGTTGGTGGGAGAAACCACTTGTGGTGGTTTTGAAACACTCAGAGGGGATAAAACACACTGTTTTATTTCAAGAAACAAATAGCTTACAAACACAAAAAGCTTAATACACGCCCTCTCTTTCTCTCTTTCTTTCTAGTGTTTCTCTCTACTCTCTCCACACATAATAGCATAAGCTCAGCTTGCTATTTATACACCAATTCAAAACAAGATATTTCAACCTTCAAGTGTGAAGGCGGATGGCGGCTGGCGGCTGACGGCATACAACTGGTGGCTGGTGGCTGGGCGGCTGGTCGGTGGCAGCTGGTGGTTGCCTTCCTTGACCATCTAGATTGAGTTTAATATTCAACAAATCTCCCCTTTAAACTCAATCGAGGGATGTCATGCCAAGCATGAACACTTCTCCTTTCAATGCCTTCTCTTTGCTTGTAGCCTTTATCCACTAATTTGGCTTTCGTCTTGTAGACCATTTTGACACCTATTGCTTTCTTGTTTTCTGGTGGATGAGTCGGCTTCTAGGTATCATTCGTCTTAATGGCATGTATTTCTTCATCCATTGTTGTTATCCATTTCTTTTATGTGATAGCTTCATTGAAGCTTAATGGGTCACTATCTGCAAAGAAACAAAACAAATTTGTATCTTCCATTACTTGAGTGGCATTATACAGCTCTTCAAGATTTCTCATCCTTCTTGATTCTTCTGATGAGGATGCTGATGGTGGTGTTGATGATGATGCTCCTGGTGTGTTCCTCCTGTTGAATACAGGGAATCTGTGTACCAGACTTTGTGGTTCAGCTGCTGGCATAATCACCGGACTTTGTGGTTCAACTGCTGGCACAATCGGTTCTTCGACAAGTACTGTTGGTACTTCTTCACCTTTAAGGATCAAATCAATGTTGATCCATTTGACTCTTTTTCGTTGTGCAGTGCTGGTGCGGTTGTGATGGAGAATGGCAGTGGCTGCTGGACGAAGAAGATGATGAGCTGACGATGGCGTTGGCAGTGCTGGTGCGGCTCTCTCCCCTCCTTTATTCTTTCCTCTGTCGTTCCCCTCTGGTTTTCCCTCTCGTTTCCTCTTTTGTTTTTTCTTTCAGTTCTCTTCTATCCTCCTTTCCCCCTTCTTTTCTCCCCTTTCTGCTCGGTCCTTCTTCTGGATTTTATAGCCAGAGGATGCGTGTGTTATGGCATGCATATGGTAATGGCCGCGCGAGACATGCTCCCCTGAAACAGCTCCGCTATCTCTGCAAAAAACGCTTCCCTGTCTCTTTATTTCCAGCCGTTTCTTTCCTTTTGAAGAAGACCATGAACAGTGCGCGCAATTCTTAATGAAACGGCGCCGTTTGCTAATTCAAAATGCATATTTCTGATTTGGTCCTTGGATTTTTTTGTAATTTTGTAATCAAACCCCTCGGAAAAATTTTAATTAGACCCCTTGATTTTAGCGCCTTTTCTGATTTAGTCCTTGGTTTTGGATTGTTTCAATTAAATCCTTAATTGACCACCAAACTTCAATAATTATGCAATTAAGCACATGATTTGACCAAATCAACTCTTCAAAATTATAATTAGACCCCAGAACTTTAATTTCTTCCAATAAAAGTTTAAATTGACTTGAAAATCAATTTTTTCTTGTAATCAAACCCTCCATAAATTCAATTAAACCTTAGATAAAATTTAATTAAGTCCATAAACATCTGATTTTAGACCTTTTTTTCTCAACTTGAATTTTATTTGTCAACAGGGCTCTTATCAGTAAAAAATATACTGTTAAATTTCAACATTTTGCATTTTTGAACCTTCTCAACCAATTTTGTCCCTTTTTTTTTTAGCATTCCAGTTCTTTTCTCGCTCTTATTATTTTTGGGATTTATTTTGAATATTTTTTGATATATTTTTTGTATTTTCTCATTTTCATTTTTTTTTGTGAGAACCTAAAAATGGGTAACAACACTATCTGTGCATATCGCATATAACAACTAATAAATAAGGTAGAATTATGTTGTATTTATAACTTGTAGAAATTATTATTTATAACTTGGGAAATTATGCTGTATTTCCAAATATTTTTTTCAGTGTATTCCTTTACTAATATTTTTTAACCGTGCTAAAAAAAACTCTCTAATGACACAATTGCATATCTTGTCAATTCAATGTCAGCCACGTTGTTTGGAATTTGGATATGAAAATTGAAAGTTTATACTTTCAAAACGTGGCAAAAATTAAAACACATTATGAAATTGTTCGGAATATGGTAGAATCCTAAACCTATCTAGTCAAGGCAAGGGTGAGCTCCCCTCGCGGTATCACTTAAGGATATATAATATGTCCTTTCATCACGGATAGTTCAATATTTTTATCTGCAAAAAGACAAGTAAAGAGGGGGGGCTGGACAATTAATGATCGGAGAAGTTTCAGTTTATGATCAGCCCTCTTTTTCCCAGTCCATCTTTTTGTGGCATGTCTCTTAATTTGTATCAGTATGCACAAATAACACACTGGAAGATTGATGAATCTGACCACAAACCGTTAATTTTCTCGGCGTAGTCCTCATCTCATTTGTGAACACATGCGAGTTTTGTGAACACATTCCAGACAGAGATATAATGCTGGCATACTGAACTGGCCATTAATGGAGTAATAATATATAAGTAACAAACACAAGCCAAATGCCTTGGCCTTTTATTTATTTATTTATTACTTGGATTATTTAGTTATATTTGGAACATAGACGTCCTTGCTAATTCCAAGCAATAGCCTTAGCATCAAACTACATGGTGCCCACCATTTTTAAGAGTCCATTATCCTCAAATGGTTCTTGGTTGTCGCAATCAATGTTTTCACCAGGGTCAACGTCTAACATGTCGCAGTACCTCAAATAGTACGCAATGCGATTCTGCTCCCATGTTTCCTTGTCTTTAGTACATTCACTGCCATTAGTGATAATGTTTGTCAACGTACCAAAGCCTGGTTTCCTGCCGGCCTTAATATCCTCTTCTGATGGAGACCATTCGCCGGTGATGACTTCATGGCACGACGGTGCACCTGTTGAATGTGGAGTCATCCAGAACCAGAGTGCTGCCTTGAATGCAAGCACTTGATCCGTTGCCACCTTTTCTGGCTGGTATAATAAGCTTCGATTTTATTCCTTTCCCAATCTCCCGTAGTTGTGGTTCCTGTACGACATAATATCGAATTAACTCAAATATTACTACAATAATAATTTAATATAATATAATATCCCGTTTCTAACCGGGAAAAGGATTAAAGGAACAAAGATTAATTTTAAGATATCTGTTCCTTTTTTTTTTTTTTTAAGTGATACACTACTTTGAAAAGATCAAATTGAAGAAAGAGAATGAAGAGTATGCAGGGAAAACTAAATAAATTGTACCCAAGTATATTGGACTCACCACCTAAGTTGGAGAGGACCTCGGCCATAATAATGCTTGCCGACTGCACATGGATAAGAAGAATTTGTATTTGGATCACAGTAATCAGATTTAGGGTTCAGCTCGTTAACAAAGCAATATCCCCATGTAAATGGAGCATCCTCTCCAATTATCCACCGTCCTATACATCGACCGTGTTAACCACAAACAATTAGTCAACTGATCAAATCAAATGTGAGGTGATGCGATGCCATAAATTAATGAATATGCAGTTTCATTTATAGTATGCCATAAATTACCACTAGTTTCTTGAGAGGTTTGGCCGAAGAAAGCAGCAAGCTCTCTCTTTTTAATGACATCATCGCCAGTCATGCCAAAGCTAGGGTAGGCTTTAGTGGCATTAATAAAAGCATCATACGTATAGAATCCCTTTCCAGGACAGCAGTCATTGTTTCTATCCGGTAGCATCTTCTCAAACAATGATTCTGTGATGATGCAGCTATGGCATTGGCTTTGACAGCCTGCGCAACAGTAAGCATCTGTTGAACCGCAGAAACCAGCACTGCTACAGCACAGCTCGTTCGGGCATGTGACATTCTCAGCTTGCGATCCGCATTGTGGCGTCTGCGATGTGACTCCTAGTGATAGAGACAACAATAAAGATAAAACTGTAAGTGCCTAGAACCTCATTTCAGGAATATAGCTATTTGAGATTTGATGATGTTTAAGAAGGTTTCGGGATTGGTATTTATAGAGAAGGATGGAGATCATGAACAAGGAGTAAAGTCCTTAAATTATTTTATTCAATACATTATTTCTATTTAATCATTAAATCTGTAACAAAATATAGAAAATATTAAATAAGATATTAGAAATAATTTTACTGCCACTTTATATTTTAGTGAGTAAAATTTATTTTTCCTCTCACTAATTATCTTGACACGTTTATCATTGATCAAAGGCCATACATACAATAATATATTGTTTTTAATATGGAAGAGGCCACATTACCACTTCTTCTCTATATATATTCTAATTCTAAAACAATGTTTTTTTTTTTAATAAGACTTTTACCTGATATGATTTTGATTGAGTGGATTAATAGTATTGTTCAAGCCAGTTTCGTATTTTACTAGTTAGGTAACTTGCGCTACGCCACGAGCTCACCTTTTATTTTAATAAAAAATATTATAAAAATTTAAAATCCAAAAGTGTTTGGTGTAATTGTAAATTTGGATCCAAGAGTATTGAGTCTAGTTGCAACGCCAAACCCAACAATAATATTTGTAATATTAATCATAATATTTAACTTTTCTGCAAAAAATATTATGTTTTTTAATCTTTCAAAAAACATTATGAATTTTCTTCAATAGTAATAATAATTTTTTAATAATAAAAATAATTATTATTATTATTTTTAATTTTACATTTAAAATCAAATCTATATTTGTTTTCAATATTGATAATAAATTTTTTTTTCAAATTTATTAACTACTGCACAACGAGAGCAACTATCCTTTGTATTTATACCTTTAGGGTTGTGTACAATATAGTGATGGAATGTATTACATGTGATAACTATTCCTATATAAGAGTATTTACATATATAAGGTCTCTTTCTTTAACACACCCCGTCAAGCTGAAGGTGGAGATTCCACCCGAAGCTTGGATTAAAAGTAAGCAAACGAAACTAGAGGAAAAGACTTGGTAAGGACATCAGCTTGTTGATCCAAGGAAGAGATGAACCGTACCTGAATTTCTCACTTAGTAACACAATCATGGACAAAGTGATAATCAAATTCAACATGTTTAGTACGAGCATGAAGCATTGGATTGACAGATAAGAAAATAGCCCCTAAATTATCACACCATAACGTGGTCACAATCGAAGAAGGGACCTGAAGTTCTGACAATAATGAGCGAATCCATAAAATCTCAGCAATACCATCAGCTAACGCTTTGTATTCTACTTCAATAGAAGATCTCGCAATAGTCCGTTATTTCCCGGATTTCCATGAAATAAGGGTAGAGTTAAGGTACACAAGGTAACCACCCGTGGATTTGCGATCGTCAATACTGTCAGCCCAATCAATATTTGTGAAACCATGAAGAGACAAGAGAGAATCCCGAGTGATGTGCAGACCATAGGTTGTTGTAGCTTGGAGGTAACGCAGGATACGTTTAACAGCAAACCAATGATCCTCAGTGGGGGCATGCATAACTTGACATACCTTGTTGATTGCATAATAAATATCAGGTCCAGTGAATGTAAGATATTGTAATGCCCCAACAATCTGGCAATACCGTGTGGGATCAGAGTAAAGAGTACCAAGCACGAGTCCTAATTTGGAGGAGGCAAACATAGGAGTATCAACTGGTTTGCACGAAGCCATACCTGCTCGTTGGATGATATCGAGGGCATACTTATGTTGGCTTAATAAGATACTCATAGTAGTAGATTTAACTTTAATGCCCAAGAAGAAATGAACGGAACCCAAATCCTGAAGCTTAAATTCTGATTGCAGCAACGTAATCAATCTAGAAGCACAATTGAGTTACTCATGGTTAATAAAATATCATCAACATACACAAGCAGGTAAATCATGGCACCATCAAGAGAGAGAATAACACAGAGAAGTATCACCCTTGGATGCCTAAAATCCAATGGAGAGTAAAAACTCACTCAACCAGTTGTACCAAGCGCGAGGAGCTTGTTTCAAGCCATACAAAGATTTATAAAGATGACACACATGAGACGGGAGTGCAGGATCAACAAACCCAAGCGGTTGTGCCATGTATACCTCTTCCTGAAGAATGTCATTCAGGAAAGCATTATGAAAATTCAACTGATGAATGTTCCAACCATATGAGACAACAATAGTAAGCACAAGGCGAACCGTTGTAGGCTTAATCACTGGACTGAACGTCTCCAAATAATCAATCCCCTCTTGTTGAGTGAAGCCGTGGGCAACCAATTGTGCTTTATATCGGGCGACTTGACCATCAGCATGTCTTTTAATCTTGTAAACCCATCTACTGCCAATCACATTCATAGACAGATGGGGGGCATCAATGACCAAGTCTGATTAGAGTGAAGTGCCCAAAATTCCTCCTACATGGTAGTGTGCCAAGTCACATACCTGTTGGCATCCTTAAATGACAATGGCTCTTGCTAAGGTAAGGACGCAACTCGTGAGGCAACCATAATGCTAAGATTTGCATTTTTGGTTGGTCGTGGGCGAAGCACCATAGGATAGGTGCGAGCCAACTAAGTTGGAGAGGAGACAGAGGCCATGATTTGCTGAAGATTGAATTTAGACAAATCAACACATACGTTAATTCCATAAAGGGAAACAGAGGAAGAACATGTAGCTGAAGAACTCAATATAGGCACAAACCATGAGGGAGACCCTGCAGGAGAAATGGCCATAACAGGGGAGCTAGCAGGGGAAAGGCTAGGGGAGCTGGCAACAACGATGGGCGACGCCTGCGAGTGTGAAGAATCTGAACCTGCACTTAAAGAATGATCATGATAATAACATACATATAATGGTAAGTGAGTCAAATGAGGGGTAGGGGGTGTAGGGGGGAGTGGTGAAGGGATTGGGGAGGGTGGCATGAGAGGATGTAAAGTGACGGGTATAGGGAAAATAAAGGGCTGTATGGGTAGAGCTGCAATCTATTCAGATTTATCAAGAGGAAAAATATTTTCATGAAACTGGACATGACGAGTAAGATAAATATGTTTGGACGACAAATCAAGACATTGATAACCTAGATAAGAGGTACTATATCCTAGAAAAACACAAGGGGGTGAATGAAAATCTAACTTGTGAGCATTGTATGGACGAAGAAAAGGAAAATAGAGACACCTGAAAGTACGAAGAAACGCATAATCAGGAGTCGATTTTAGAAGACATTCAAACGATGTCTTATAATTAAGAACTGGAGTGGGCATGTGATTAATCAAATAAACAGAACTTTCAAAAGCATAACTCCAATATTTATAGGGAGTGTGACATTGTCCAAGAAGAGTAAGCCCAGTTTCAATAATATGTCTATGACGGCGTTCAACCATGTTTTTGATATTCACTACCCCAATCAGTTTGAGCAGACTTAATTTTTAAGGAGAATTGGCGCTCCACAAACGCCTGAAATTGATGAAAAATTGTAAAAACATCAGACTTGTCAACCAAAGGATAAAACCATATAAACTTTGTATAGGCATCCACAAAAATAACAAAATAGCGAAACCCATCAGATGACAACATAGGGGATGAACCCCAAACATCACTAAAAATCAAGCCAAGATGAGCCCGAGTTTGATGACACATAGTTTTTAGAGTTAGATAAGACGACTTGCCTAAAGGGCACGTAGGACAATTAAAATTAAACTGAGTGGACGTATATGACACTTTTTTATTTTTCATCAACAAATGCAGAATATATGGACTAGGATGCCCAAGGCGACGAGCCAGACATCAGCGGAAGTAGATAGACAGGTAGATGAGAAAACTTGAGGCAACAACGTTACAAACGACTCGGACAAAATATATAGACCATCTTTACTCTGACCGGAAAGAAGAACTTTCTTTGTCATGAGATCCTTAACATAAAATAAAGAGGGATGAAATTAAAAAAAAGACGTTATTCTCAAGAAAAATTTTTTGAACAGATAGCAGAGGTTTTTTAATGGCAGAAACATGTAAAATATTGCATAAAGTAAACATGCAGTTGGGTGAGCGAATTTTAGAGTGAGTAATATTTAAGATAACAAGGCCCTTACCATCACCAATATACAAATGATCATTTCCAAGGTCCGACATGACATGCTGATTTGCACATGTATCAGGAAACCAAGTGACAAGAGTAGTGGTAAAGACATTATTAAATGCGAGATTAGCATTAGCTTGCATAGGATGAGTAGCCAACTGAGAACACTGTTGAGTAGTATGCCCATATTCATAACACAGCTGACACTTTATATTGCAAGTATAACCACCAAAACAATTTCCTTGCTGCCTAAAGCTGCCTGTTGTCCGTGAGGAAGGACCAGAGGAGAACCAGTTTCCATGTTAGCCAGATTGTTGACCCGAAGCATAACTATGAGTTGGGTCATTGCCGTGATAATAGTTGTTGCGATTGTTAGGTCTTTAGGCCCCACAAAAACGACCCCGTCTGCCAGTATTAAAACCAGATTGATGCTGCACAAAAAACACAGCTGGCTGTTGCGTTGGAGTTGGTAACAGATGAGCTGTTACAGATGGTTGGAGAGAGGCTTTGTGAAGAAACTCATGTGTAAGAAGACTGCTATGGAGATTAGTGTAAGAGATGAGAGCATCCTTGGTGGACAAGCTGGTGACAAGATCCTTAAACTCACCGCGTAGCCCTCGAAATACATACAATTTGAATTCTACCAAGGAGATTGGTTTGCCAAAGGCATCAAGTTCATCAAATAAGGCCTTTGCCTTCCGCAAGTAAATGCTGGCAGAATCATCATTATGTCGTAAATCTTGGAATGAGCCGTGGAGTTGCATAATCTTGGAGTTTGAGGGAGAGGCAAGAGATGTTTCCAGTGTTATCCAGATGGCATGAGAGGTTTTACAATCCACAACCAAGTGCAGATCTTCCACCGAGAGAGAAGATATAAGGGCACTCATGATTAAGTGATTTTGCTGCTTCTATGACAAATCTGCAGGGTTGACAGAGAGTGCAGATGTCGCAGCAGATGCCAGATGTGGAGGAGGACATGGTGATGTGCCATCAACAAAAGAATACACGCCTTGCCCAAGAAAAACGGTTTCATCTGCATCCTCCAATACAGGAAATTATGGTTGGAGAGTTTTAAAGAGACTACCTGGTGTGTGTTAGGAAGAGGTATGATGGAAGCAGTAGTGGATGCGCCATATATAACAGATTGCGCCACAGGGGAGAAAGAAGATTGAAGAGCTGATGCAGCGTTAATAGACTGTTGAAGTTCTTAATTGTCCATGTTGCTAGGGAGGAGAAGTTGCAGTTTTGATTTTAAAGAGGAAGAGCTTCAGATAATGCTGATGAGGAGTAACAGATGGAGGAGATGAAGATCTCTGCTAAGAGGAACTACTGCTAGCGAATATAATAGATGAGAAGTAATAATGAGAAGTAATAGAGGTAGGAGATGAATGAAGAACGACTGCTGGATGATTTTGCAGAAGAGTTTTTAAACAGTTGTGGAAGAAAGCTGCAGAATGATAACCGCAACTCTGATACCAAATTGAGTTAATTGAGAGATAGTTTTTATATTAATTATGGTGGTGCACAAGGAGAGCAACCATCCTTTGTATTTATACCTTTAGGGTTGTGTACAATATAGTGATGGAATGTATTACATGTGATAATTATTCCTATATAAGAGTATTTACATATATAGAGTCTCTTTTCTTAATACCAAGTTTCTTGGATCTCGGAAAGAATACCTGAACCAAATTAATAATAATAATAATAATAATAATAATAATAATAATAATTGATTTTATTTTTCAAATTAATTCTATGTTTTTTTTTATAGTAATAATATTTTTTTACAAATTTAATAATATTAATGAATATAATAATATTTACAATATTAATAATAATATTAAAATTGCCTTACCTAAGTTTTTATAATATTTATAACATAAATAATAATATTTTTAATATTAATAATAATAAAATTTAAAATATTGGTATGACTGCACAACTAGATTGAAGATTGATAGGTTTGGCTACGCCACCGAATCAACAATTTTTGAAGTGTTTTGGACAGTTATAAAAAAAAAATTGTTTTTTCAATTAGATAATATTCTTAGGTTTTTTTAATTGCACTTGTTTGATGACTCAGGGCATCCATCCATGATTAAGGAACACTAACATTAACTCAATAAAATCCTATAAAATGAGGCCGGCCTATCTCATGTTACAGGGGTTGTTGTTTTACATAGTTTTAATTTGTTTTTAATAAAATTAATTTTTTTAAATTATTTTGATGGATTAATATTAAAAATAATATTTTTAAAAAAATAATATTTTAATATATTTAAAAAAAAAATACACTTTAAAAAATATGTATCATTGATTCTTAAATATCTTCTCACATTTAATCACTGGTGGTCTTCGTTGGTTTAGCATTATCGAAAAATTTATACATGTTTAATAAATGAATATAAACATCACATCAAGACATGTACTCTGTGAGGTCGATGATTAAGCTGGACTTAATTAAAATATATTATCACTGCCAGCTTTTCTTGGGTGGGTATAAAGTTTAAAACTAATTAAATTAGAGAATACAAAAGTGGGACACACGTGAAGAAAATGGAAATAAGTTTGAGTCTCTTCGACTCAATTTTTTTCATTTTCTATGTAAAAAAAGAACATTTTTATTGATCATCCCAACCGTGATTTGGACTAAAAAAAGGGGTAATCTCTACAATCTATATATATATATATATATATATAGAGAGAGGTAAGGAGATGGAAGAGATCTCAATATTCCTCAGAAATCATTTGAAGGAAGATAATAGCTAGTTTCTTCTTCTTCTTTTTTTCCGGCGGTGTACTTAGAGGGGCTAAGAGCCTAAAACAATAGGAAGATAAAACTAAGTGCCCATAGCTACGTGAGTTTTGATGATGTTCAAGAAGGTTTCAGGATTGGTATTTATAGATAAGGATCGATGGAGATCTTAAAAATGCCAACCATTTATTGTAAAAATTTTTATTATTGGAACTATAAAATATATATTAAAAGAAAAATAAAAGAGAAGGAAAATACACTGTTCACCTAAACATAGTTCACTATGAACGAGAATATTGTTTTTTCCTTCTTAGCCTTGGATAAAAAGCTATTTGCCATGTGTTAAGATAGTCTTTGCCTTGAGATAATTTTGGTGTTCTAAAATTAATTGGGAGTAAGACCGGTATTTTGCGTTTGAATTGTACAATGAATTTGCAATAGTACTACCCTTAAAAAAATCAATTTTTAAACTTCTACTCAGGGTTAGTATATACAGTAATATAACATTTTAACCCTTATAATAAAAACAAAACAGATAGGAAAAATGGAGGGCTTTTTTTAGCCTTGCAAACTTTATCCATCTTCAATTACTTCTCGTCTCCACTATGCCTTACCTTGAGCTTACACAACAAACATAGCAAGCGATATAGCATATTTAAACTTTTCATCCTCTCTGGGAGAATATATATAGTACTCTATCAAATGTAATATATATCCATTAATGTTTATGGCATGAAAGTGTTATAACCTGACCTTTAAAATACAATTTCTTAGCTTTGTACACTGTTTCTGACGTGATCACGTGTTCCTCATTCTTGTTTCAATCAATAACAATATTGATTTAATTGAAATGCATGATCGAAAGATATCAAGTCAGAGAGTTAGGATTTGTTCAAAAGAATTTAGTTAATTACAAAATATATATTAACTATAAATTTATGTCTCCATAGCACTAGTAATTGAAATGCATGTATGTTCTAAAAAATATATATACGATTCAGATCATATACCCAACCAAGATGAAAAAGTTGGGGAAAATTATTTCAATCAGACGAAAAACAGGAGTATAATCTACAGTGATACGATATTAAACAATAAAGAAATGAACCCGAGATGAACAGTGCATGGCGGCTTTTGGATTAAGCGTGCTTTTGTGGTTTGTCGTCTTGGTAATTACTGGTTTTGTTTTGTTATGCAAAAACACGTCTTTGATTCTAAAAATAATATAAAAAAATATTGTTTTGTTTTGTTATGCAAAAACACGTCTTTGATTCTAAAAATAATATAAAAAATATTGCTTTGTTTTGTTGGCTTAATAAATTATATTTACTCGTAAATTTTAATAAATTTTATTTTAGATACATCAAGACTCGGGTGGGCCACCTCATTGCTCTTCCTTTAAGAATATAGAGTTCATCAGCAATGATAGGGCAACCCTCCATCATGTTTTCAGCTCAATCTCCACCCACTCTAACAGATAAAGACTTTCTTCATGAACTCTGCTCTATCGACCTTACTAAAGTTTTCCCTTCTCCTTCAGTTATTAGTCCTGCACAATAATAGAATCAACAATGAACTTAGGGATAACTAAAAAACAAGAGGTAAGAAAGCCTTATACTTTGTAAAGGCTTGATAATGTCTTCTGACCATCCTATTGACTTCATATTCAGTTGAGGCTGATGCAAATACAACACATGTTTTCTCCTCTTCTGAACTCAAACGAGGTCTATGGTTGACATCGGATGAATGAACATTTCAATAATAAAAATCTAACACATAAGCCTTGTGCTTAAGCTACAAATCTCTATGGTCACGAAGAATGGATCAGATTGATAGAACCAAAAGATGAACTAGAAATCCAACACATAAGCCTTGTGCTTAAGCTATTTGAATATCTTAGGACTTTACTAGTATTGCTAGCGTGTTTTAAAGCAACAAATAAAATCCATAATTTAGGTTATAGACCCAAATAGGTTCAATAAGCTTACTTCATTTAATTATATTTAACAAAATAGAAAAATAACAAATGAACCAAATAAGAAAAATGATCATGATGACTTGAAAAAAAATAATAATAATGCTTGCAAATATTTTGATAAGATCACTATAATCTTACTTGATAACAAACAAAAAAGAAATAGATTTTAATCCAAGAATATCTCAAAAATATTTTTAGTTCATCTAGGAATAAAAAAGACAAATAAAAAAATCTAGAAGGGGAAAATAGAAAGAAAAATGAAAAAAAAAAGATAAAAAAACAACTCGAGTTAAAATACCAAATACGTGCTCCGAGTTATGAAAAGGAGATAAACTAATAGAAAACAAAATGAAAAGAACAATGAAGTTCAATTCCCAACCAACTCAAGTTAGGGGATAAAATTGAAAAAAACCAACTTAAAAAGAAGACAAAACAAAAACCTAAGTCTATTTGAGTTAGCCTGCCAAACTAATGACCCAAATCGTGAAACTTAGATAACTACATCACAAGAGAATCAAGAAAAATCACAAAACTCAATTTCAAAATAACATAATGCAGAAAGATGAAACAAAAGAAAAAAAAATTTAAAATAAAAACAAAGTAAAAATATGAGTTTACTCGAGTTAGCATACCAAACTCGTAACTTAGGCTATGAAACCGGGGCAACCACTTAGAAAGCAAATCAAGAAAAATCATGAAACTCAATTCCAAAATAACATAATGCAAAAAGATGAAATTGAAAAAAAAAAGGATAAAAAATCTAGT
>Ga0325411_1000739_pt1 | contig 34961 bp, 15 predicted proteins | sample PopdelMetagenome_13_FD_206181 | JGI IMG/M metagenome (GOLD analysis project Ga0325411, IMG submission 206181) | Populus deltoides microbial communities from Bellville, Georgia, United States - Xylem-PdIQD-R4 | ecosystem: Host-associated > Plants > Phyllosphere > Stem > Wood/Secondary xylem...
CCCTCCCGACCACATTGTCTTTGCAAGAGAAATCCCCATCAAAACCATCCCTATGGACACCACTTTGTTCCACACTTTCCTCAAACCTCTGTTGAATGCCCAAATGCTTTGCGTGACCGTATAAATACAACGAATTGGTCGTGACACTCACATCTTTCATCTTCACAACCGCAGGTTGTCTCACAATCAAACACCCTTAATCGACCAAATTTTATGCAATTCTCAACTCAATTATTAGCAGGAATTTTTATTTTTTTGTAAATTTGGAAGGGAGAAGAAAAAAACTAGCAACGGCAAGTCGTTTAAGAGCACGGCGTTGATTGGAAGAGATTCCAGTAGACTTAGTGTCGTAAAGACCGACAAAGGAACCCCTAAGGTGCTCTTTGGCTACAATTTTCAAGTAGAGCTTCTCGGCGTCTTCAAAACGCTTGATTTTGTCATCATCGGGGCTAAACGGCATGTCGTTCCCAGGAACAGTGAATTGAAGAGAAGGTATTGATAGCAGGTTTGTCCATAGAGAGGCTTTGATTGAAGGAGGAGTTAGAGCTAGTGTCGAACAGAGAGAGGAGAGAGACCCTCCAGCGGGACCATGGTAACAAATTTCTTCGAGAGCTGAAGAGATGAAAGTGCCCATGGAGGCATGTGATGATTGAGGAGGACCTGTGTTTGGTTTGTGAAAATTTTTAGGATTTTTCTGTGGTTTTTCTCGGAAAATGAGCACTGGCGGGCGCGAAAAAGAGAGCGCACGCGTATATAGTTGGAGACTCGATGCGGCGTCGTTCTCAGGATGTTTAAGTTGGGGACTCTATTCGACGCCGTTGCAGTTAAGGCTTAATTGGACGGCTAGGATTCAAAACGTAGTAAACAAAAGCTGGGTAGCGTTGCAGGGTATAAAAGCTTCAGTCATGAACAAAAATAATTAAAAAAAAAAAAACGAAAGTACTGCTGGTGAAGCTAACGAGGTAAGCGGTAGAGAGAAAGAAAGAATCTATCAGACAAAACAAAACGTTATTTCTTTGTATGTGTGTTTCTCTCTCCCTCTCACTCTCTCTCTCTAAATAATTCTTTCTTATTTCTCTGTCAATCAAATCGTTCTTCTATACCCCCCCTCTCTCTCTATCCCTGTCTCCCTTCCTTTCTTTTGTTTCTGTTTGTTTTGGTTTTTCATGATTTCTGGGCCTTTCTTTGAAATCCCACAAAAGTTCCATTCGTCTCCATACAATCTTTCTCGAGAAAATCCAGTGTTTTCTCGAGAAAATTGACTTTTCCTTTCGTTACCTCAAGCCCACTAAAATGTTTCTGCTTCTGTTCAAGGTAAGTAGAGTCGACGACAACGACTGTCAGGATTCGATTTTTTCTCTCTCCTTTCTTTTTCTGCTTTCATAGTGTTTCTGTGTCAAGATTAGGAAGTTTTTTGAAAGATAATTTACGCCTTCAAGGTTTATTTATGTGAGTCTATCTTGTAAAATATAAGCTATGGACTAAAGTGTAAAACGTGAAAGTTTCTTCTTTTTGAAATTAGTTAGTGGGATTTTTTTTCTTTTAAAACAAGTGTTCTCACTTGATTTGTAAATACAATTTTGCTTGGTTGTTTCCTAGAATTCACGTGCTAGTCAAAAGCTTTTGCCTTTTGTTTTTCCACTTCAAGAAATATAGATCTCTCTTTCGTTCTCTCCCAGCTAATCTGGTCTTGTATTATTGTTTCTCTCAAAGATTATGTGAACTCATTTTGATGTCTTTCTTGTTTTCTTGTGAGAGTACTTTTTTTCTTTATGGGTATTAATCTGGCATTGACTGATTTGTTGGGGTCTTTCATAGTTTAGAGTTATCCTCCACTCATGGTCTTTTAACTTGGGATTGAGTTTTTAGAGAAAGGTTCCTTTTTGTGGAAAAAAAGCAGTCTGCTTTTCTTTTTAATGTAATGAAGTGATCAATACTTACACATATATGCCTGTTTCATTTTTGTTTTTTTATCTCTGCTCTTTACGTTGTCTTGGTGATCTGTTTGGTTTTTGAGAAAATGCAGGAAAAGCGAAGAATTTTGTATAGTCACTTCAAACCAAGCCCAATTATTGCATCTGGCTTTGTTTATTTTCTTTTACTGTATTTCCTCATTAACCAAACATAGGCTAAATATCATTCCATGGCTTTTTTCTTATTCCATTTGATTTTTATTGTAAAAGTACAGAGGGATCAGATAAAATAATTCAATTTAGAGAGCTTTCCATTTAGTAAAACTAACCTTTCGGTTCTGTCTTCTATTTTTTTTTCCCTGTTGGTTTTTGATTCATTTATTTTTTATGCAGGAAAAAGGACTGGTTTTGATCAATTGAAGGGAGATTGAAATGGAAGGTGATTTATTTTCAGGCTTAAGCAATGGAAACCAAGTAGATGGCAAGGTCTTGCAAACATTCCAGAAGAGTTTTGTGCAAGTTCAGGATATTCTAGATCAAAACAGGTTGCTAATTAATGAGATAAACCAAAACCATGAATCGAAGATCCCTGACAACTTGACTCGAAATGTTGGTTTGATTAAGGAGCTAAACAACAACATTAGAAGGGTGGTTGACCTTTATGCTGATCTTTCGAACAATTTCACCAGGTCAATGGAACCTTCATCAGAAGGTGAATCAAGTGGGATATTGAAGTCTAATGGAAAGGCCAATTCGAAGAGAATTAGATCCGGGTAATCAATTCAACTGAGCTTTCATAGAGATTCTCCACTTTATTTCATGGTAAAAAATAAGAAGAGCATTTTGATATTGGAGGAAAAAGAACTTGATGAGGTTATGTGTCTCTTCCTTGTTAGTGATATGTGATCTTGAGGCTTTTAGCTTCAGTTTAATTTTAAGCAAATCCATTGTAATAACAATTTAACAAATTTACATAAAGTTATGTGTAATTGTATCATCTTGTTGATCAATCTCAATTATGCATCTTTATTGCATATTGTATTTTCCAGGTCTTTCTTATTTTGTCTCGTTTTGTTCTTAAGAAAAAAAAAATCTGGATAGAAATTTAATTTAACAATGCTTAATCTTGATTTGTTATATTTATTCTCTAATAATTTTATTACTTTGTTCTTTCTTTGTTGATGTGCTGTATATAGGATTCCTCATCTGTACTTTTTTCCGATTTTAATAAATTGCTTAATTGACCATACCCTTATCACTCTCTGTAATTTAAGAGATAACGTGTGACATTCAAAGGCCACTCAGCTCTCTAGAGCTGCCTAAATCTGATTTGTCTGTTAATATTGATGATGATAATCACCATTTTCTGATCATATCTACCGATCTGCTTTTGATGGGAACTTTCACCTACCCGCTTTATTCTTTCCGGTGTTTGTCAAAAGATTCCTCATGATGTCCGGGGGGCATTGCAGTGAAGGTTTGATGTGTTGTATACTGCTTATAACTTTTTAAAAACCCCCCAAGGTAGCAAGTCTTCAATTTTTTTGAAGCTCTTGTCCTGAAAATTATTTCCAGCCTTTTTGACTTTGTGGGGGGGAAGTGGGAACAGGAACTTCTGTTGTGACCTTGAGCATTATTGGCCTTTTGGTTTGTAGTTTCTTTGAGACAATTGGAGAAAGCAACTTTTTTTAATAGCTATCTGGTTTTGCATCAAGCACCTCAAGTTTAGAATCTGATGTTCTGGGTGAACATCCTTTTGACCACTAATTTGTCCCCGTTAACAGTAATCTCTTGATTGTTTCAGTTTTCTTAAAGATTAATTAAGATAATGGAAGTTGCTACCTTAGGTTGCTTAAAAGAAGACATGAGTACTTTAAGAGAAAGAAAGATAAACAAGAGTTGAAGGGCCCAGTGAATCCCACAGCAGTGGAACCAGTTGAAACTTTGCTTATCTTTTACATAGGTTCTTTGCTTCTTTCTTACAGATATTCTCTTCCCATCTCTTTCAAAGTTCTGATTTTGTAAATAGAGTTTCGCATTGCATACTAATGATGTCATTGCATTACATTACAGTCCCTTTTACCTTGATGACTCTTCCACAAACAATGACTGAAACAGACAATTTGATTGAAGAAGTGCTTATCTTGTGGACCCATTAACCATTGCATTTCTGTATGTTATTCGTGGAATCATTCATTAGTTTTCTTGATTGGAATGGACATGAGGATGATTGCTGCAGATGGCTGGTTTTTTGGGTTTGATTTTGTCGCTTTTGGTACAGTCATTTCCCCAATTATTGATGCAGCTCGGGTAAAACCAATTATACATAATGAATTAGCTAACCACTGCTTTTATACCATGGTTTAAGTGCTCGTCCGAGCATCTTTTGAGTTGTTGTATCGTCCCTGGCTGCTTCTCAAGCAAAAAATGAAAATGTACAGGGTTTAAATCCATGAACTAAGGATGCTCGCATATGGGATGGATCTATTATGGTTGTTCTAATCAAACTGTATATACAAGAGGGCTTCAGAGTGGCAGAGGTGCATTTTTGTGATGGAAATGAAAGAGTTTTGGGGGGGTTTGGTCCTCGTATATTCGATTGAATTTTGAAAAGAAAGAGCAGTAGTGAGTGCAAAGACATGGAGAATCTCCAAGGTGTTATGGAAAAGGACGGAGGAGAAGATTTTGGTTTTAAAAATTATGAAAAAAAAAAAACCAACAACTTTGACATGCCCTCCATGGGAAGTGGGGTTAAAGGATGAAGGGAATCAGACAATAAAGAGAGATTTTTTTGTCTGCACTCAAATGTTTCCTTCGTTTCTTTGTTTGTGTAGGCTGCTGCATGTTGATATGATAAATGTCCTATGCTGGATCATCGCTGAAAAAGAAGAGGATGAGAATGAGATGCTGACCGCTGGTGCATGTACCCTCTTATCTCCCAGGCTCGAACAAACTGCAAATTCTACGTGACAACATCTGAATTCTGATCCACGTCAGGCCACTGAATAAAGTATATCAAGCGTAAGTGTATTTGTATTTGGTAGTATGGTTATCAAATAATTTTTCGTGCTAAAATATATGTTAATGATGTTTTTTTATTTTTTAAAAATTATTTTTGACATCAGCACATCAAAACGATCCAAAACATATAAACTATATTAAATTTTAACAAAAAAAATCAAATTTTTTAGGAAACTCAGTCGTAGCCGCGTCCCAATCATACCGTAATAATTTCATTATCTTTTTAAATTATTTTTATTTATTTATAAATATATTAAAATAATATTTTTTTATTTTTAATATTAACACAAACAAAACGATAATTATTTGTCATTGATGATCTACCAACAAGTTTACCCCCTTTTTTTTTTTTCTTTTCTTGAACAATTAAATATGGCTAAATCCTGCGCGCATAAAAAGTGCATCGTAAACAATTTCTGGGAAACAATTTCAATAGCATGATGAACACTTATTTCTGGGAAACAATTTCTTTCGTTTCATTTTTTATTTATTAATTTCTCGTATTCATTTCGGTTTGCCTTTTTCATTTTGTTATTTATTTGTTTGGCAGTGTGGTTGCAGTTGCTTTTCAAATAGCTTTTCGTGTCAAAATACATGTCAATAATGTTTTTTTATTTTTTAAAAATTATTTTTGACATCAGTACATCAAAATGATTTGAAAACACTAAAAATATATTAATTTGAAATTAATAAAAAAATAAAAAATTTTCAAATTTTATCAAAAATATTTTTAAAACACAGAAACAAACAGGAGCAATTCAAATAGCTTTTATCTTGCTTTAACTGAAATTGATACCCCCATTAGACCATAGTACGTTAACAAAAACACAAATTAAATAATTGACACCACTAATAATTTAATATCATGCTTATAAGGATTTTTGTTGTTTTCTTGATTAGGTTGGCCGCCGCAATGGCTGCTGTCTCGATTGTTTTCTATTGTTTTGGGAGGATAAACTAAAAATATATTAAAAAAATATTTTTTATTTTAAAAAAATAATTTTAATATTATCATATTAAAATAAGTTAAAAATATAAAAAATTAAATTTTTAATAAACACAGCTTTAACGGCGTTGCTAAATATGCCTCACCCCACCATTGCCAATGAGCTTCTCACGCATGCACATCAGGTTTTCTCTTGGCGTATTTTAGCAAAACTGTTTTTTTATGCGTATGGTAGCTTTGATTTTGCTAGCAAAATTGTTTTTTAAGGATTTATTTATTAGCTTAGCCATTTTAACAAAATTAACAATTACTAGTACAAATAATTTTTTTTTTTCGTTCAGCGGAAAATTCTGGCAATAGCCTATTTGACTAGGAAAGTCAAGATACTTTTTAGGGATTTTTTTATAGATTTTCCAATACAAGTTTTGCACGGTTTTTCAATGAAAAAAAATATAAACAATACTGTTTTTATATATCTTCATTGTTAGTTGTTTCTGTAAATTTAATTTTTATTATAAATATAATATAAAAAATTAGTTAATAATATAACTTCTTCATGTTAATTTTTAAATTAAAAAAATAATATTTTCTAATTAGATTGTCACAAATAAAAAATATTAAGATGATTATTTAAAATTATGGTTTTGAATTTTTATATAAAAAAAAATACAATTGAAATCTTGGTTTTTTCTAAAAAAAATGAACTCATTTTTAATTTTTTTTATTGAAAAAAAAAGGAAAAGAAAAAAGAAAAATAGTTTTATATTACTAAACACAACACTAGTTACTTCAAGAAAAATAATCATATTTGAAAGTAGATTATATGAACATGATCACGTAAAAAGAGTGACGATTGATAAATAGTTTTTTTTTAAGATTAACATGGGTGTCCGGGTCAGCTTATACGTACCTCGACTAATCTTACGGGTTCTAAAGTTAATGATTATATAAGCCTCCAATAGTCATCATATTAGAAACCGCAAGGCTCGAACTTGAAATCACAAGAAAAATAAATTTTTATCATTAAAGCACCTACTAGATGATTATTAGACTATAATGGCCATCATAAATAGTTGTTCATGGCAGCAGAGGTCACCCATGCTACTGCTCTGCTTTTTCCATCAATCTGCTTAAACACTCTTTCCAGTCCGAAACCTTATCTTCCCAATTATTCCATTTTATTTCACATTTCTTTACTGCATATCTCAGGAGCTACTTGTGTATACTGAATAGGCGGTAATGGATAATAATAAAAATGAAAATAATAAAAAGATAAAAGAGTCCCTAACAATAAGTTTAATATATATTTTTCTTGTTTTTAAAAATAATTTAGTTATTTGATTGTTTTGAAGACAAAAATACAAGAAGATCAAGAAGCTCATGGATGCTAGGCTAATTCTTTTTTGTTTTTTTAAAGTAATTAATGTCTTTCACTAAGTTAAAACGATAAAAAACCTATTTAACTGTGATTAATTTGATAATTTTAAATAAACCTCGTAAAAAGATTATTTTGCTTTCTAATTTTTTTTTTACTTGTATATAGAGGGAAAAAATATTATTATATTATAGTAATTTACAGTGCAATAAATCTTCATACATGATATAATAATAATGCCTCTTAGGGTTTTTTTTTAGAGTAATTAAGGTTTTTTCACTAAGCTAAAACAGTAAAAAAAACCTATTTAACTATGATTAATTTGATAATTTCAAATGAATTTCAAAAAAAATTATTTTACTCCGTAATTTGCTTTTCCTTGACTTGTATTATAAAGAGTAAGAATATTATTATATTATAGTAATTTACAGTGCAATAAATCTCCACACATGATATAACAATAATGCCTCTTAATTTTTTTTTTTTAAAAAAACTAGTACATGATATTAACAATATCTAAATGGTACAGGGGAATAATGATTCCCCCACACCTAAATCACTGTGGATTACAATAGTAATCCATAGTGATTCTTTCCCTCCTTTTTTGTTTATGCTAACTTGTCTCTTTTCTTTTTTTTTGTATTTTTTCTTTTTTTTTGAAATTATTTTTTTCATTTATTTTTTCATTTGTTTTTTCCAAAATTATTTTTGTTGATTTTACTTTTTAAATATTTATCTGGTTAAAATTTTTATATTGTAATTTTTTTTTAAAATACTGTGGATTGTTGCGATGTTTTTTCACATAATTTTTCTATTTTATTCCTTTATTTTTCAAAATTATATTTTTCGATTTTGTTTTTTAATATGGAGCTGATTGAGAATTTAGTTTTGTAATTTTTTTCTTTAAAACATTGTTGATTGCTACAGTGTTTCTCTGCATGGTTTTTTTTATGATTTTCTCCAAAATTATCTTTTTTTATTTTATTTTTTAATATTGAGTTAGTTAAAAATTACAGTTACAATATGTGAGGAAATCATTGTAACTTTCCTCGAAAATTACTGTTGATTGCTACAGTGTTTTTTCCTACATGGTTTTTTTCTGTTTTTGTTATGTTTTTTCCTAAAATTATCTTTGTTAATTTTATTTTTTAGATATTAAGCTGATCAGAAATTGCAATTACAAGTAAATAAAAGTTTTTCTCACAAAACACTATGGATTGATACAGTTTTTCCTCACATGGTTTTTTCCAGTTTCTTTTGTGTTTTCTTTTTTTGTAATATCTTTTTCTAAAATTATGTTCGTCGATTTTATTTTTTTAATATTGAGTTGGTTAAAATTTAACTTTGTAATAAAGCTTAATCATGTAGGGAAAGCATTGTACCTTTGCTCATAAAACATTGTGGATTGCTACAGTGTCTTTCCGCATGGTTTTTTTTGTTATAATTTTTTTCAAATTATCTTTTTCAATTTTATTTTTTTAATATTGAGTTGTTTATGAATTACAATTACAAGTTATTACAAATAAGGCTAAATCATGTGGGGAAGCACTGTAGCTTTCATCACAAAACATTGTGAATTGCTACAGTGTTTCCAACATGATTTTTTTTTTCTTTTTCTGGTGTTCGTTTTGTTATTTTTTTCTAAAATTATCTATGTCGATTTTTTTTTAATATTGAGCTGATTAAGAATTTAGCTTTGTTATTTTTTTCTTTAAAACACTGTGAATTGTTGCAGTGTTTTTCCATGTGATTTTTTTTATGATTTTTTCCAAAATTATCTTTGTCGATTTTTTTTTAATATTGAGTTGATTAAGAATTATAATTACAATAAAGCTAAATCATATGAGGAAAGCGTTGTAATTTTTCTCACAAAACACTGTGGATTGCTACAATATTTCTTTAAATGGTTTTTTAATTTATTTTATTGGAAAATGCGCTATAATTTTCCTCACAAAACATTGTCAATTGCTGCAAAGTTTTTTCTCATTGGTTTTTTTCCTTCCAAAATTATCTTTGTTGGTTTTTTTTTTAATATTAAGTTGGTAGAGAATTTAGCTTTGTAATTTTTTTTGCTTTTTATTAACTGAAAAGCTAAATCATGTGGCGAAAGCACTGTATCTTTCCTCACAAAACACTGTAGATTGTTACAAATCATTTTGTTCAGTCTCTAAGTTTTTTATCACCAACACAATTTTTTTTTCCGTCATGAAATATTTGCTCCATCACACCTTTAATTTCTATTAATTATCTAGCGTTGGTTTATAATTATAACACTATCAAATATATTTATTTTATAAACACGGAGCAGCACGAACGCATGGCATCTCTTTGATGTTAATTATTGGGTTTTATTTTCTAGTTCCACATCAGTGCCTGAGAAACGTACCAAAAAAGTTGATTAGAAAATGACTACCCACACTATGTTACAAATAATATCTAAAGTTAATTTTTAACAATACACACACACACACAAGCAGTGTAAATGTGTTTATTGACATTATGAAAAATCTTAATCAAGAACTCAAAAGTTAACGTGTGTGCTTAATGAAATTAATAAGAAATCACAAGCCAATAAATGATAAAAAAAAATTATTAATGTTAATTAAATATTAAAACAGAAAGCTAAAAGATTTTATCTTGTGCACATTAAGATTTTTTTATCTCGGGCTGAAGATAGCTCTTCAAAAAACATTTATTTAATTATACCATAATAAAATGATTTTTTTTTGTAAGAAATGTAATAATTTTAATTTCATTAAAAAAACATAATTTTCTAGTATAAACTCTCCTTTCTTATTAATATATATTTTTTAACAAAAAAATACATTTTAGCTATGTTGTTTATATAATAAATTAAAATAAATATCCAAAAGAATTAATGATTTGAAATAATGATAGAAAAGATTTCTCCTTAAACCCATTTATCTTATTAATACACTCTTTATAAGACAAATTCATTAACACCAAATTAATTTTTTTAGCAGCGGCTAATCAAATACTTTTTCTCTCATTATCCGTTTTACCAGGCAACTTTCTCTTTTCTCTTTAATTTCAGAAATCAAAACATAAAAAAAAAAGTTTATTATTAGAACATAAAACCATAAGAACAAAGTGACAAAAAATAAGAACTTTAACAACCATTTTGTGTTTTAATGTTTCTTTTATAGTGTCCATACACTCAGCTACACTATAGCAATCAACTAAGCAACTCAGTTTATCTACAAGATAAAAAAAAAAAAAAAACATATCACGTGGGGGCCAGGCCAGTACACATGGCCAAGGATAAAAAAAAAAAGTCCAAAAACACCTAGGCCTGGAAACCAAGCTTGTGTGTCTGGTTGAATTGTTTTTTGGAATAGACGATGTCGTCCGCACCATTTTTTTTTCAAATGGAAGACATGTCTTCTGCTCTAGTTTCTAATCGCCTTTGGCGACCAAAAAATTTGGGTTCAAGTTTTAGGACCCTTAAACTCTATTTTCAACTTGTTTTCACCTAGACACACTAGAAAAACATCATGGAAACCTTTTAAAATCCGTTTTCAATTCTAAAAACAACATGTAAACTCTCTAAAATAAAAGTTAAATGAATAAAAAAAAGTTTTAGGACTCTTATCTATCTTTCTAGCATGTTTAAAGAAAAACATTATCTCTATTGAACTCTTTAGGAAAGACAAACATATACACCAAATCAACTTTGTTTAGTGGATGAAATGTCGCCATCTATTATTTTTTGATGACTTTCTTTCCTCTCTTCATATTTAGGGACTGATATGTAAAAATATGAAGTTTGGATATGAAAGTGAAATTCCAAAACAACAAAGACCAAAAAATAGGTAAGCTAAAACTTTATGGAGCAAATTAGATTTTTATGTGACAATATGCAAATGGGGTCTTTTTTATTTGTTTTTGTTAAATTTTATCCTTTCTTATTTTAATTCATTTTTTAAATACCAAAAAAGTTTTATTTTATAAAATTGACATTAATATTCTTCAACATTTTGTATATGCGAGAGAATGTAAATTGAAAGAAAGCAATATGTAAAATCATGCTAATGTAACTTGGTATGTGAAATTGCAAATGAAAAAAATTTGATGATTTAAATGAAAAAATCACCAAAGTATTCATACAAACCCTGCAATGAATAGTGGCACTAAGTCATTAGAAACAATGTTCAGGGCATTGTTTCTTGTTCTAGTTCTTGTAGTATATTTGGTAATAGTAAATAAATCATCCAAGTTAATCGACTAAACCCGTAACCTGAGTCTTAAGACCAAGATAATCTTATAGAAAAGAAACTAAAACAAATTATGAAGTTTAATTCCTAATCAACCCAATATTGAAGGATGAAATTAAAAAAAAAACAAACTAAGATAACTAGGCTAACTCATGACCCAAGTCATGAAACCGTGATAAAACTCGTAGAAAGCAAATAAAAAAAATTATAAAACTCAATTCTCACTCAACTTAATATTGAATGATTAAATTGAGAAAAAATTAATTAAAAAAATATCTCAAGTTAACCTTGTTGAACTTGTCAAACCCGGGTCATGAGATCAGAATAACTCTATAGAAAGAAAATTAAAAGAAATTATAAAGTTAAATTCTCAATCAACCCAATATTCAAGGATAAAATTGAAAAAAAATCAATTAAAAAAAGAACAAAAAAAAAACTCAAGTTGGCCTGGCTAGTCTACAAAACTCGCGTCCTGAGTCATCAGATTATAAATAACTCATGAAAAGAAAATAAAAATAATATGAAGCTCATTTCTCATTCAAACTAATATTGAAGGATGAATTTGAGGAAAAAAATCAATTAAAAAAAGAACAAAAAAATAATTTGAGCAAACTCAAGTTAACCTACCAAACCTGAATCATGAGATTAGGATAAATCCATATAAAGTATAACCAAAAAAAATTATGAAGTTCAATACCTATTAAATCCAATGTTGGAAAATAAAATTAAAAAAAAAACTTGAAGATCAAATTGAAAAAGTCCAAAACATTTCATTGTTCATCGTTATATTAAAATGACAAAGTCTTTTAGCATATATTAATAATAATTAATAATGTTCATGGCTTGTTTGGAAGACTGTATGAAAGGAAAAAAACAGATATGTCATGGATAAATCTAAAATTAATAAGAGGGAAAAACCCCTAAAAATCCTTAAAAAATATCCTTATAGGCTTAAGCTACCATGTTCGAGTTGAACTACTACCAAGGTGCATGAGCTCAGGCATAGGAGCCCAAGACCATGTTAGGCATATGCCCAGCTAGTGCTAAGTGTGCTGCCTACCACTATTGGTGCTAGGCATGCACCCTAGCAACCTTATAGGCTTGGGCTGTCATGCTCGAGCCCAACATGTTGTTATACTCAGCTGGTGTTGGGCATGCATCCTGGAACCCCTACGGGTTTGAGCGTGGTAGCCTGAGCCCAACATGTTTGAGTCTAGACAGTGTGTCCAGGTCTATTTTTCACCTCTAATAGGCTCAAATAACTTGCCTGAGCCCAACACTTCCTTGAAAAAAAAATTCAGGATCCTACACAGGTGTCTTAATATTTTATATTGATCCAATACATATATTTTAAGTAGAATACAACTTAAAATATTAAAAGGGTAAAATTACACTTTAACCCCCATCTCCATACAAAAAAAAAGTAGACTAATGAGCTATAAATACACTATAAATCCTTCAAACTCAAGGTTTACAATCTCTTTATTCTTAACATTTTCAGCATATATATTTTCAGAGTCTATCTCTCTAAAATATCATTGTATTTTCTCTATCTATAAAGTTACTGATTTAAACATCAGAGAGTCCTCATATCCATTAAAAAAGATCTTTTGGAGGTCCAGGTACCAACTACCAGACACATTGACTTATAAGACATAACTAACTGCTAGCTACTAGTCAATTAAGCTTTTCATATCAAACTAGAAGACATCTTAACCAGGAAAAATGAATCAAATTTCTTAAACTAGAGGATAAATCAGTTATTCAACATATAAACTTTATTGGCTTATCCTAAACTATTTGAATATTTTAGAACCTTATTAGCTATGACCAAATACCAGTCACCTTGGCTTATAAAACATTACCAGTTGCTAACTACTGGCCAATTAAGCTATTCATGTCAAGCCAACACACGTTTTGGCTAGGAAAAACGGATTAAATTTCTTAAACTAAGGGATAAATCAATTATCCAATATATAAACCTTATCGGCTTATCTTAAGCTACTTGAATATTTTAGGACCTTATCAACCATAACTCTTGTTTATAATTTTGATTTATTTTCAAACAAAAAATATATTTTAGTTAGATACAATATTACAGCAACCACACAAAAATCAATATCCTAACAAGATAGAATGGAGGAGACAAATCCATGTAGCTAACCCAATTAATATGGAATAATAGTTCAGTTGAATAACTTGAATTGTTGGGTTTTACATATTTTGACCACTTAATAAGATGGGAAACAAACAAGAATGGCTGCAATGACTGACAAAGGACAAAAGCATCATATGATCGAGAACATGCACGGGAATCAAAATGCAATGACCCGAATTTAATTTCATTTGACATAGAATAGAAAAGTTGAAAAGAAGCATGCTGCATTATTATAGAGGAGTACTGCATATGAGATAACAAAGGAACTGCTATCACCCAAAACCAACAGACGCAACTCTTTTAACTTAATTGAAGATTAAAAAAGAAAAGAGTTGTACTTGCATTTTATGCAAAAAAAAAAAAAACTAGAAAAATATCAAATGTAAATCCTACTTGTGGGACTACGTCAAGAGCTTCCACATGAATGAAGGCAAACAATCAACTTCTTTTCATTTCAGCCCTCAACCTTTCAATTTATTCAACTAAATCCATAATTGAATTTTGATTATAAGAATCAATTCAATATCACCCCTACCAATTCTTAAAATGACCCTCTAAGTTTAATATTTTTATTAACTTGGTCCTTGGCCTTAAATATTCTCAATTTTGTCCTTGATTGACTTTCAAACTTCTAATTTCTTCAATTTCATCCCTAGTTACACTTAATTAGGTCCCTGAATTCATGTGTCTTTTACAAAAAGGTCACTGGTCTTTAATTTCTTTGATTTGGCCCATAATCGACCTCAACACTTTGATTTTCTTACAATTTTGTACTTAATTTCACCCAGTTGAGTTTGGAAAAACTAAATCTCATTCTCTAAAATTCCAAACTTCTCAATTAAGGTCAAATTAAGCTTTCACACTTAATTTTTCACCCATTACATCCCCAATAAAATTAATTTGATCCATTAAAAGCCTAATTAAGTCGAAGCACTTGATTAATTCTTTTAATTGCTAGTTTTTTTTTAAAAAAAAGAAAAGACAATTTTAAAGGGAACCCGAAATTGAGTTATGACATTCACCTAAATTTTATTTTTATAGGGCTTTGATGTAATCTAGTTTTTATTACACAATTTAAATTTTAAGTTATTTTATTTCCAATTTTTTCATGATGAGTGTTTATCTTTGATCTTATTTCTTGCAATTTTCTTGCTGAATATTTTTGATTTATTGAATCATAATGAAACCAAGAGATAATCTTTATTAGAAGCTTTCAGGATTAAACACCATTAGTTGAGTGAAATATAGAGATACTTTATCATGATTAGTGTGATTTTAGATTAAAAAAATAGAAAAACTTAATGAATCTTCAATTAATTTAATTTACATAGAAATATTTTGAAATATTAGATGGAGATATTTTTAATGTTTTTAGAGAGAAAACATTGAATAATTAAGAGATATTTTAATTATCAACATGAAGATTTGGAATTTTTTTAATAAGGAATAATAAATTATGTGAGATTAACTAGGTGAAATCAAATGCTCTACATTTATTTTTATTATCTCTGCAACCTTAAGTTTTATTCTTTGTTTTTTTTTTTAATTTACTTTTGTCAAACACTTTAGTTTAAATTAGATGGTCAATTTTATAAAGTTTTTGTTTTGTTTTTAAATATTAATTAATTTGATAAATCTCAATACTCAATAACATGATTAATCCTACTTGACACTTTTTTCTTCACAAAAACATTACTAAATGTTGTGTTTTTATTCATTTGCAAAGATTTATCACATCACATCACCTCTCCTGTTTCTCAAACTCAAAGACTACTATGTAAAGAAAATGAAGTTTTCAATTAAAACATATAATGGGAAAACTAAAGGTGCCAGAACAATTATAAAAAATCTTAAGACAAAATTTTGGGAAAAGGCAATGACAACATAGCAAAAAAAAAAAAAAGGATGCATATTCTTTTATTGTCAAATTTGTTAACCAACAAAACTAAATCCTACATTGCCAAATCAAACATTAATTTAATGTCAGAATATCTTTTTGACATCTTAAGAACTTTATAAAAAGCTATTCAAAATAAGTTATAAACCTGAAATCCTATTGAACTCAATTTGCAAGGACTCAATTGAAAAAAATGGCTAAAAAATTTAAATTCCAAAAAAAAAATACAAATCACTGAAGAATGATTTGGAAAGAAATTCATGTTCAAATAAAAAAAATTATTTAATTTTTTTAATTTAATATGGTTAAAAGAAAACTAAGTCTGCTTAGCCTTTCACGTGGAGCAAGGCTTAGTGCATTATGGATTATTACAGTGGATTGATGATTTTTCCCTTCATAATTGCAAGGGAAGGGCTGAGTTTTTTAGGGCAAAATGATATTTTTATGAGATTCAAACGGCATTACCAATTTGTTTGGGGATAGATCAGCCTTTTCATATTTTTAATTAACAATTGAATTACTAATCTACCCTTTAAAAACAAAAATTATAACCTATAGGCAAGAGACATTTTTTATTTTTAATTTTTGTTGAATAATGTAATTATTTATCGACCCTTGCACTTTTGTTTTCTTAAACTGGGGTCCGAGGGTGTTTTTATCATTTCACCTTGGCTTTTATGTAACAGTCAATTAGAGTTAGGGGCAATTGAGTCTTTTAATATATAAAAAATATATTTAAAAAGAAAAAGGTTGCATACGTCGTTGAGTGGGAGAAGCTCGTGCCTTTTAGAAGGCGTGTACGAGCTCCTCCGACTATCAAACACTACCTTCCACGATGGCGTTAAAGCACTGAGAGTAGGGGTGAGTAAAAAAACTGAAAAACAGATTAAACCGGAAAAAAAATAACCGAAAAAACCGAACCGTGAAAAAAAACCAATTAAACCGATTAAGATTTTGAAAAAACCAACCGGTTTGGTTTTGGTTTTATAAACTTGAAAATGAAAAAACAGAATCGAGCTAAACCCAAATAAAAAAAACCAGAAAAAAACTGAGCCAAATCGAAAAAACTGAGCCAAACTGAAAAAATGAAGCCAAACCGATTTGAACCGATTTTGGTCCTAAAAAACCAAACTGAAACCGGTTGATTTGAACCGGTTTTGGTTTGGTTTTAGTTTTGTTTTTAAAATGAAAATTCGATGTTATTTTTTTTGATAAAAACCGAACTGAACCGAAAGTGATCACCCCTAACTGAGAGCTTTCCAGTTATGGCGTGCATGGTGGTGGATGAATGGTTCAGCTTTAATGGGCTTTTTTTCCCTCCTCCCCATTTTCCCTCTCTTATCTTTGGCAAAGTACACAAACTTCCTTTCATTTGTTTTTTTATACAATGTGATCATAATTCTTTTGATTTCCATTTGTTTTGTTAGTTTTTCTCTTATAGGTTTTCTTTTCAATTTCTTTCCTATTATTTGATTTAATTTATTTTTTTAATTTAGATTTGTTTCTTATTTTTTTTATTGTTGTTTATTTTATTATTATTCTTTTCCTAATTCAATTTTATTTTTAATTTCATCTCTCAATACTAATGATTGCAATTTGATATAAATTCGATGGTTGCTGCCTCGACCTAATTTGCCTCACTTCGAATGGATTGATGTTTTTTGAATAAACCTTTTTCGATGGGTAATGAATAAGGTATGAATATTATCTAAACATACCCGAAACCCGCACGAACATAACCCAAATTATATATTTATATTGGACAAATATATTTGTTTAACATTTAGATTTTTTAAATACAATGTGATAAATACATATATTGATATTGATATAAAACACATATATGTGCATACTATTTATTATTTTATAGATTAATACTTTGATACACATACACACACACAAACACACTTTGGATTTATATATTAGTTAATTTATTTTTTATTTAATAATAAATAATTACAAGATAATAAATATCCATGTAGATAAATAATCTAGTCCCTCAATATTAGATATTATAATTTAATCTGAACTCGATGAATACAAACTTGAACGAGTCAATATTTTTTTATGGTTACCTTACCCAATAGGTAATGGATAGGGTATATATATTATCATAATTGACCTGAAACCTGCACAAAATTAACATGAAATGTATATTTATATTATATAGATATATTTGTTAAATATTTTCAATTTTTAATGCAATATGCATTTACATATCTTAATATTGACATAAAATTATAATTTAATACATGTGCACACACTTCAAATATATATATATATATATATATTATTTTAATTTTTATTGAATAATAAATAATAGTCAGATGATTAATACCCATATGAATACCAAAATCCGATTAATAGTTTATGAATATCTAAATTTCTTATCTGTTAAGTAACAAATATAGTATAAATATTAAGAAATCTGACACACAAATAATCATTACAATCCATACTCAACATTTTGATTTGATTTATTTTTGTGTTAAATTTTATTTGCTTTCTTTTTATTGCCTTTTGCTTTGTTTTGGTTCCTTTTTTGACTACCTTTTTTCTCCCTAATTTCATACCATGGTGTTTTGTAATTGAGAATTTTACTTCATTATTTTTTGGGGTTTTCTTTCAATGGGTTTAGTCCTGAGTTCATGACTAAGGTTATAAGTTTCGAATATTAACACAGATTAACCTTAATCTTTTTTTAGGTTTTTTTTTAATTGAATCTGTCTTCTTTTTTTTTTTTCCAGTCTCATCCTTCTATATTTGATTTATTAGCAATTAATCTTCATGTTTTTTTTCACATTCCTTTCTATAGGATTATCTTAATTATATGCTTATGATCACGAGGTTAACATGTTAGCCTAATTTTACTAGGATCATTTGTTTGTTCATAGTTTTTTAAATTTTTTTTAGTTTTGCCCTCCAACATTGGATTATTTGATAATTAAGTTTTCAATTTTCTTTTGACAGGGTTACTTCGGTGTCACGGTCAAGTCATGGGTTTTGCATGCTAACCTGGATGGATTCAGGTTGGTTTTTTAACCTTTTTCTCTTTGCATATTTTTTCATTTTTCATTTCATATTATCGATATTATACGGGTTTATTGACTTGGGTTAAGTCAATGACCTGAGTATCAATTTTATCTTCTTTTTGAAGAATGCTTGCATCGCATTGACTTTCCTTTACTATATAAAAACAATTGGGTTAGCCCATGACATAACGTGAGTCATCTTTCTATTTATAATATAATTAATGATCGTATAGTCCCTTAGATAGTATTTGGTTATTGTCTTGGGATATGATAGACAGAGATAATGGAGACAAGAGACAAGATATAAAAGAAGACATATATAAAATTATGTTTGGTAGTGATGTACAAGACAAATGATTGTTTTTGTATCCTATTTGGTTACGGTGGACAAAAAATAATAAAATATAAAAAAATCTATTTTACCCTTAATATTTATTGTTGTCAAACTTATATATTTTAAAAAATAATTAGATTTTTTTTTTACTTTAATTTATAGTGAGTGTTAAAATTAATAATATTATAATAACCCTAATTATAAAATTAGAACTAACTTGACTAGTTCACTTGAGGTATGAACTAGTCATAGTTTAAGAAAAAATAGAGAAAATATTGACTCAGCTTGACCATTTCAAAAACCTTGGTCAACCTCGGATAAGACAAGGGTTAAAAAACCATTGACTTTCATGATTTTTTTTTGTTTTATTAAAACAAGGTTGCTTTGATTATTTTTAATTTTTTTTAGGTTAGCTGGGTTGACCCTCCTGACCAGTGACTTAAACCTCGCCTCGGATCGACACTTGATTCAAGTTTTAAAATTATAATAATAAACACTTTTATCTATACATTGACTCGGGTCAACCTGTTTTGACTTTCTCAACTCGTGATCTAGGCCTTACCCTGGTCGACCCTCGAGTTGAGTTTTAAAATTATGATAATAATAACTTTTATTCTTACATTGACCCGAGTCAACTTGGGTTGACACTTTTAATCCATGACCCGAGCCTCGTCCCAAGTTGATCCCTGAATCAAGTTTTAAAACTTTAATGATAACCACTTTTATTTTATATTAACTTTCCTGACATATGACTCAGGTCTTATTCTGGTTTGACCCCCAAGTCGGGTTTTAAAACTATGAAAATAATTATTTTTGTCTTTATATTGACTCATGTCAACTATCAACACCACTCGTGACCCGATCTTTGCCTCGTGTCACCCCTTGAAACGAGTTTAAAATCATGATAATAATCACTTTTATTTTTATGTTGATTCAGGTAAACCCGACTAGTGACCTATGTTTTATCTTGTATCGACTTCTAAGTTGAATTTTTAAATTATGATAATAATTAATTTTATCTTTACATGTCTCAGATAGATAATTTTAGAATTGTGAGTTTTTTACAAGAATATTTTATGAATACAAAATAATAAAATATTGTCTCTAAATACATGAACTTTATATATCTCTTATTTTAAAAATATAAAAATTTATTTTAAAATTATTTTACAAATAAATTTATTTTTATATTTTTGTTAAGATTTTCTAAAAAAATATATTTTTATTTTTATTATTTATGTGATTTCTATATAAAACAATGACAAAATACTATGAATGTGTTTGGCAGTGTGGTTGCGGGTGCTTTTGAAATAACTTTTCGTGCTAAAATACATGTCAATGATATTTTTTTTATTTTTTAAAAATTATTTTTGACATCAGCATATCAAAACAATCCAAAAAATATAAATTATATTAAATTTTAATAAAAAAAATTTAAATTTTTTAAAAATATAGCCGCAGCTGCATTTCCAAACGTTGCTTATATCATCAAAACTCACGTTAGGTGTGACGTCAAATAAATAAATAAATAAATAAATTAGAAAAATAGAAAACAAAGGAAAAACGTTATGGGACTCCAAGTGTTGTATAAATTCTAATGGATAAGAGATTTTGGGATCCGGAAGCGTATATCCCCGAGTACACAGCGTCCTGTAAAAGCGAGCCAAAAACGAGAGCCCAAACCATCTCTCAATCTCCACTCAAAACTCGTTTTCCCAACAACTCAGTGCCTGAGTCAACTCGGAAATTAGCTTCTCTGTCCTTCCTATGGTGAGTTTCCAACTCACTATTTCCCTTTTTTTCCATTAATTTTATATAATATTTTCTCCTGAGGCCCTGCCTCAGTAGTTGCAAATTTGTTTCCCAAATTATGCTTGGTTTTAAGTGATTTCCAATTGAGCTTAGAAATCCAAAATTTTCGCATTGCAGTTGCATTTTCTTGCACATAATTAAAGAAAACATAATTTTTTTCTTTTCTGAATTTAGCTTTATTTACACTCGATTAAGCTGCAAAGGGCCAATTTTTTTTTTTTGATTAGGGTTGCTAAACCATGAAGTAAATTGGTTTTGATTGATCACATGTGGAATTTAGGGACTATTTGAATTTTGATGATATCTTTTTTGGAAGCTTAATTAGTTTAGTTTTTATGTTTCAGTTATGTTTTGATGGATAAAGTTTAAAATTTGGAGAGGAAAAGAATTAACTATCTATTGTGTCTTTTTTGTTTATTGTTTTCTTGTTTGGGGTTTTCAGTTCTTGTATTTGAGTTGCATGTGCTGGATTTTCCATGGAAACAGAGGTTGGAGTTGAGGGGAATGATGAAGCTAAGCATAAGGAGTGTGGGATTCGGAAAAGTTCCTCTTCCTTGTCTTCTCCCAAACAGATTTCCGACCCAGTTGTATACAAGCTTGTTCGGGTAATTTCTTTAATTTCTATATTGGATTCTTGTTTTCAGTTTATGCTGTAGACTTATAGTTATGGGTTTTATAGTTTTTAACTATTGGGTTTTTTTTTGTTGATGTGAAGTGAAGAATATTGATGAGGCTTCAATGTTATAGTAAAATTAAGCAGGCACAATTGGACTTTTTTGGGCATAAACATGGAATCAAGGTTGCTTGTTATAGTAATTCTGATTCAAATTAGTAATGAACAGTAAAAAATTGAAAGAAGCTTTTCAGCGTTATTAATCTTTATGAGAAAAATATGCTGCACTGTGTAAACTCATGATTTTGAAACCCTGGTGCTCCTTGGATCGCTTGGTCATTAATTAGCTGAATTTTGTAACCACTCAGTGTATTCTTGAATGTCCTTTGCAAGAGTTTCAACCACACAATATTGGCAAGTAGATGTAACTCTTAAACATTTTATAGTGATGACTTGCTTGAAGACAATGGCTATGCAGGCTGCCTTGTGTAAATCCCATTGCCCTTAAGCTTGTAGAAGCTCCAATTTGATGATTAATAATTCTATAAATGGTGTTTTGGTTAGTTTAGTTGTTATGGCTGGCCACCATATCTAAGCTACTTCTGGGGATTCATATCCATCTGTCTCTCCCACTTGTTTACCTGAACAATCAAGAATTAATCTTTGCATTGGTAGAATTGAATGACATTGGGCATTGCTCAGGTTTCCAGACTGTTTGTTGAGCAGCATCATGTGCTTTTAGCCTTCTATTTTCAACTGTCAATCCTTCTGCTCATATTTTGATGATTTAAACTTTTTTTGTGTTCTGGATGGTTTACTAATTTGCCTGTACAGCTTATTGTGAACTTTGTCCTTTCTTTTTCATTTCTGTTGATGTTATTTTGAAACTGTGGTTATTGTATCAAGGACTTGATTACATGTTAGTTGATTTGGATGAAAAGAACTTACTGAGTTGTGTGATTGATCTCTGTCACAGTAGCTCTCCTGCTATATCATTTAGGAGGTTTTTGTGATTTCTTCTTTTAGTAATCAGTAATGAAATTAAGTAGAAGTGATATCCATTAACTTTTATTCCTGGAAGTCAAACCTATGATGATTGCTGATCATATATGTGTTTTGGTCTCAAACTTTGTTTTTAATTATTTATGTCTCAAGTTGCTTTCTTTATCGGGGTCATTATCTTGAACTTGTGATGGATAAGTCTATCAAATTTGCAGGTGGAAGGAGATGGGAGATTAGTGCCTGCAACAGATGATGAATTTATGGAGGTTGAGAGTCTGCTTATAGATGACAGATGTGGAATGCATGTTGTTGCAGACCCTGGGCAGACTGTAGGGTGCATTTCCAATGAAGGATCTTCCTCTGGGATGGCCCAGTTAAAAAGACTGGAAGGTTTTTTTTTTTTGTTACTACTGCTACTTTGTAGTTTGTATTATATTTCCATTTTCAAACTTAAGGTCCAACAAAAAATTGCATGTAGCCTTACCAGAGGCCATACTCTGTCATAAATGGGCTAATGTTTTTGGGTGTCTCTGTTTTCATACCCTTCATTTGTCAAAAGCCTTTTTTCCTTGGTTTTCTCGTTTTGGTTGTGTTATCTTCTTTATCTGTCCGATACCCTGAGCCAACCCTTTTAAATCTCTTTAACCACAAACCTTCTTTCTAGACTCATCAAGTTTTCAGAATAAACTATTATTTCTATTACCTGTAGGAAAAGATTTCGAACTTAATTTTTGTTCTCTAATAGAGTACATTGTTGCATGGCCTCTTTCACATTCCTTTCTTGTCTAGGGAACTTGTTCCCTATGTCCTCATTTGATTATAATCTGTATATGTTTGTTTATTTAGTTTTTCTTGGGAGTCTGTTCCCATTAGGTTATACATGTTTGTATTCTTGACTTGCTGGTCACCTGGCTTTGTTACTTTTGATCTTTAATATATTCTTACATTTTGATAAAAAAAAAAAAGATTCAAGATCTTTTATCCCTTTCAGTTTGTTCTGTGTCATCATCTTGGGTGATCAAATCATTTTTCTACCTTGAATTTAGGTGATGTTAATTTTTCTTTCTGTCTGTTTCTTATTCTTCTCTTTGTATCTGAATGAACTTCATTTGCCATATTTTTTAACTTAATTTTGCTCTCTAATAGTGTCATTGTTGCATGGCATTTCAATCAAGATCTGGTATCCCTTTCAGTTTGTTCTGTGTCATCATCTGGCTGATCAAATCATTTTTTTTACCTTAATTTTTGTTCTGTTTAATTTTTAGTCTTTGTATGTTTCTTCTTCTCCTCCTATATGTGAATGAACAATATATGCCAGGTTGGTCACAACCAGAAAACAAAAAAGTTGATCCAGATAAATTGAATGGAAGGCTTGAGGTATTGTCTGCCTCCTTTACGCATACCTGTTAGTACTTCCACTTCTCCTAATGCTACTGCTTGTGGCACTGAATCCATTTTTCTCTCAGTTACCTGATAATTGGTGGAACTGTGCTGTAATATTATGTAATGTTGACACTCAATTTTTGAAATTAGTCTAGTCATCATTTTTGTATTCAGCTCTTAAAGATATGTTCATTACTGGTAATGCAGGAGGAAACTTTTACTTGTCAGGGGATTACTTGTGCATAAGTTTAAGGCTTTCTTTTTCTAGTGTCTTGCCCTATCATCTTTTCGCTTGTTTTCATGTCATTTGTGACGTGTTTTTTAAGTTGAGGTCACCATTCTATCGGTGCAGGTTGCAAGACTGCATTGCAATCTTTACTGTTCAATTGCTGTCGCATGGTTCTATGTTAACTCTAAATCACAATGTTACAACCCTTGTATCTATGTTAGATTTATAAGAGTTTGTCCAAAGATGTAAATCACAAGGATCTACTTAGATAGTAAAATTCACTCTCTAATAAATAGTCTTGATAAGAAAGTCTGCATAAGGTTACAGAGTTTGGAATGCACTGCATACTTTTAGGCAGGATAGTGATATTGTAAATCAGGTGTCCATTTGTGTACAATTTATATAAACTCTTTCAGCAGTTAGCTTCCATCCTTCTCTTTGTTTTTCTTTATTTATTATTACTCTTGTATATCAGGTGCTTCTTCCCTGTCCTCTTTTTTCCTTTTTTGGCTGTTTTCTGCTTGTACAATTTTTTGCTACTTTAATTTGGACCATTGATGTCTTGGACCGTCTCGACCTTCAAAATCTCTTGTAGTACATTGAGGAGATGTTGCAAAAGGTGAAAGAGGAAGAGAGGCTCTACATAGCATGTGGATCTCCTGATTGTTCTTCTGCTTATGTGATTGTAGACAGCCAGTGTTCTGATCCGCATGATAAATTGCTCCATATTGATGAGAAACTCCAATGTGAAATTCCCTTGCAGGAACCTGTTCCTTTACTGGCACCAAGTTTGAGTGAAAGCCATTTGAATCAATCCGGGAGTGTTGGGGAGTGCTCTCATCCTCCAGATGAACTGGTAACTGTTGGGTCACCTTCATCTATTACTACAAAACCTGATTTTTCCAGATTGAAGGGGGAAATATGCCTAGACAATCTGTCAATAAAAGAACTTCATGAAACTTTTAAAGCAACATTTGGGCGAGAAACTACTGTCAAAGATAAGCAATGGCTTAAGAGGAGGATTTCCATGGGGTTGACAAATTCTTGTGATGTTTCAACAACTTCTTTTATAATTAAAGATAACAAATTTGTTAAGAAAGGGAATGAAGAAGGCTGTAATGGTATGTATGGTTCCTTTGCTAAGGATCCACCAATTGTCAACCAGAAAGGCTTACCAACTTGCCATGTTGGCCAACTGGATTATCATAAAGTTGTTCCTGAAAGAAGATTGGAAAATCACAACTTAGATGACAATTCTGGAAGTGATGATCATCAAAAAGAACAGAGAGCTGCTAAAAGAGTACGGAAGCCCACAAAGCGATATATTGAAGAACTTTCAGAAGTGGAGTCCAAAGAGTCCAACGAAAGGTTATTGAATTTGGCTAAAAATTCTGGACATGATGGACTGATATCCCCAAAATCTCATGTTAGGCTTGTTAGACATGTTTCTTCAGGAGGAAGAACTGTTATCACACGGCTGGATTCCCTTGGAGGATCTGGGATTCAGGTTCCATGTGTTTCTCGGGTCCGAAGAAGCCGCCCAAGGAAAAATTTCATGGCTCTTCTGGTATGTATAACCTATTGTTCCTGATCAACATGCATGTGAATAGATACTTATTTTTTTTTTTAAAAATTGTTTTTCGTTTTCTGGATACTGTCTCCAATAGATGATTGTTCTTGATTTTCTTTGCTTCCTGCTTGAACTACTTGCTGCATTTTATTTGAAGTATTATGTGGGTTTGCCTGCAATCAAAGCTTATATCTTTGGAGCTGGAGTTGTAATTTCTTTCCTCTCCTTTCCTTTCTTTTGTTGGATTGGGGTGTCAAAAACAATTTTTCACTTAGCAAAGCAGTTTTGATTTGACTGTTGGTGACAGCTTCTAAGCGGAGCAAGTTTATGGGATCGGTGTCGAGCATGGTGTCAATGTGAATCTCTGTGCACGCTCACAAGTGTGTGCATGATTTTTGGGTTGATACTGTTGTTACTTGTCAATCTGCTGTTACCTCTGTTTTCACTAATTTTATTTGTCTGTAGGTTTTATTTATTTATTTTTATAACATGAATGCAACCGTGGTTTAATATGAATGACATTCTGTAGAAATTCAATCCAAGTAGCATGGGCATGGCAGCTGCATTGGTGGAGAAAGCCCTTGATGGTCATGGTTTTCCACCAGATGATGGGAATGAGAGCAGAGTCTTGAAAGCCAGCTCTACCCCTGAACATGTTCATCACCAGGTAAGACCAATTAAATTCTGTCTTGTTAATTTTATAAATAATTAAGTGTAACATAAGGTAGGAGTGGTATCCATTGGTGATATATAATGAGAAAAGGGATGAAGGGGTTTTATAATGCTCTTTAAGGCCTGTTGCTTTTGTCAATGGGGAGATGCCTATTACTGCCTTCCGGACTAAGGGGTGAGTGGACATGAAAAAGGTGTGGATCTTGTCTCGGGGATTAATTTCAGGTTTTGCTAACTGAATTGGAAGTAGCATGAAACATAATAATCTTGGAATGCAGTTCTCTTGGTGCTATGTCAATATTTTAGATGGACGAATGTGGTCAGTCAAATGAGTGATATTCTGCTGGATTGTTTGTTGTTTAATCTGCTGTTGTTCTAGTGATTTTCTTTCATACACGACAGCTGAAATCCATACTGGTTTTCTACATCGCAAGAGAAAGATTATGTAATAACTTCTATGTTTGTGGACTCATTCCATAGTAAGATTATATTGCTGATTGATCTGTGTTTTATTACCCAGTTTGTAGGAGTGCCAGAGAAAGACAAGCAGTTCTCAGTGATGAGTGCGGTTGGCTTGGGAAGTAACACGGATCTGAAATGCATGAATTCAAATGAGGATTCAGATGACAATGTAGTTACTGTTCCTACATCCAAAGGTGGAAGTAGAAGGAAACATCATCGAGCTTGGACTCTCTCTGAGGTGATGAAGCTAGTTGAGGGGGTCTCCAGGTATGGAGCTGGAAGGTGGTCCGAGATCAAACGACTTGCCTTTGCATCTTATTCATACCGCACCTCTGTTGATCTCAAGGTATCTCTGTAGTTATTTGGTCCATGTTTCTGTATTTCCATGCAATTGCATCTCCACCAAGAGTTCTAGTTGCCTTGCATCTAGTGTTTTATTTAGATGCATTCTATGTTTTTGACTGAAAGGATATAATTTTCAGGACAAGTGGAGGAATCTGCTGAAAGCGAGCTTTGCACAGACACCTCCAGATACTGGGGTAAGTAATTTCCCTTATTTTTTATTCTCTCTTCACCTATAGGACTCGTTGCTTGTTGATCTGCTCCTCCCATCCTCTTGAGAATCATGATTATTGACTTCATCTTTGAAAAAGAATGACGGTGTTATTGATCGCGTTTCTATGGACTCTAACCCTTATGGTTTTCTGTGGTTAACAATACAGATGAATTCCCGGAAAAATACCGGTGCAATGCCCATTCCCACACCAATTTTGTTAAAAGTGAGAGAGCTCGCAGAGAGGCAAGCACAGGTTCCGCCAAATCTTAGCTTGACCAAGGTGGCCGGGAGTGCTAGGAAAATTGTACATGAAAAACAAACAGGGTTCTTGTAGGCACTATATCTGCTAGATTTCAGCTGTATAAATTCAGATAACCCATGCCAGTTGGGACACCACTGGACTTCTTCTACTGTGTCTTTTATTGGTGGGGTTTGAGTAGCTACTAACTACTACAGTCAGGATTTAGAAATACCTTCGATTATAGACCCCAAAAAACAGAGTGAATTAGTTAAAAAAAAAAGAAAAATAGTTAATCGTGTCATCTTTGGTCTCTGTAAGTAGGGAGAAATGTTATCATGTGAGCAGAAATAAACACTGGGAAGTTTTTTTCAGGACGTCCTGTTTACAAAATAGCGTGGAATCTTCTCATCGGCAGAACGCAAATTCATCGGAAACTTTAATATACGTTGGTACATGGAAAGCTGCTTTTGATGCGTTGACTTGTGTCGTGTCGTTGCCTGTTAATTTCCGTCGTGTTGGCATATTTCTACTTGTGTTTGTAAGTTAGCAAATGGGAAAGGGGACGGGTAAACCCAGCAGCTCCATCACATTTTAACATGTCTGAAATATATATAGGTCGCTCGCTTATCGGATATCGAAGTTTTCAGAAGTTTTCAGGGTGGAATGTAAGACTGTTTCCTGAAAATCTGATTATTTTTTGGTTTAAAATTAATATTTTTTAATTATTTTAATATGATAATGTATTTTTAAATAAAAAATGTTCTTAAAACAACCGTGCTTGCAAGCCAAAGCCATATATTATTGAAAGAAAATTAGTTACAAACGCCTAGTAGAAAACAACAGCGCCAAAAATCCAGGTGGGGTTGGGTTGGAAGTTTAAAGAAGTCTACAAAATATCTACGTGAATGTATTATTTCAATATGACGTGCGAAAGCAGGTACAAAAAAAAAAAAATAAAAAAAATAAATAAATATATATATATATATATATATATATATATATATATATATATATATATATAGTAACGTGTTTTGTTCATAGGAAAGTAAAGCAATAAAATAAAAAGGAGTGGTGAATTTGTGTGGGTTTTGAATTAAGATGCTTTTAAAAATATCTTGATTTTTTCTTTAGTTTTAAATTATTATTTTTTATGTATTTTTATATTATTTTAATATAATAATATGAAATATAAATTTTAAAAAATAAAAAAAATATTATTTTAATAATTTTTTTAAATATAAATTATTTTAAAAAACAATGGCATGCTCGCAAACAGTCATCAAGGACTGGAAAGCTCTCTCTTTGTCATCCTATAGAGCCCTATTTGTTTCTTCTTCTTCGCTTGGCGACCTTCTCCAAATACCTCCACTTCCATCTAGCCACTCGTATCTTCTCCTCCACCCTGTTCCGGTGAGTCACCCATCGACGGAGTCATATCTCTCACTCTATCTGTAGCTAACGCAGTTATATTTGCAAATAAAAGATCTTCTCCTTTTATTCTATTCTTTCTGTACTAATTGGTTTCTTTTTTTGCATTGATTATTATTATTATTGATTAACTGGGAGTTTGTGAAAGCTGAAAAAAGCTTGAAACTTTTGTGGTAGTTCTCAATCTATAAAGTGGGTGGCAACTAAGCAAAAATGGGGATCATAGAGAGGATTAAAGAAATCGAAGCAGAGATGGCTCGTACCCAGAAAAATAAAGCCACAGGTTTTGTTTATATTTATTTCTTTCTAAAAAAATCTCATGGGGCTCTTATTGGTATTTGATTTGAGTAATACATATTACAGAGTATCATCTTGGTCAGCTCAAGGCAAAGATAGCAAAGCTAAGGACACAATTATTGGAGCCTCCTAAAGTAATTCAACTCTTTTTTTAATATCGGGATTGATAAATCCTGGATGTATTCGTACCGAATTGCTTGCTATTTTGATGGATTGAATTTTCTTGAAACTTGTATGGTATTGTTTGGGCCAAAAAGGTGAAAATGTGAGCAAATTGTTTTCAACTTATTGTTCTCTTGCTGTTACTAGACTTTGAATTGATATTTGGTTTGTATTTTCACTGTCCTTTTTCATCTTTGTTGACCACTGTTTTACATCTGTCCAGGGCTGCGTTCTAATGGTTTCTGAATCAGGGTTCTAGTGGAGCTGGAGATGGCTTTGAAGTTACAAAATTTGGCCATGGACGTGTTGCACTTATTGGATTTCCAAGGTCTGCTGCCTTTTTATTATTTTCAAACATGTGCACATATGTCGAAAGAATTAAAGAGAAAACTGTACTGTTGTATCCTTTAATCTGCTGCCCACTCTCATTTCCATATGCATGCTTGTAAGCAAACTCAAAACTGCTATGTGTGCAATGTATGTATGTAGGTTTGCACATTTGCACTTAAGTATAACCCAGACATGTTTACATGTTACATATGACAATGCCAGAAAGTGAAGTTGTCCTATTGTGGTTGCAGTGTGGGGAAGTCGACACTTTTAACAATGTTGACAGGCACACATTCAGAAGCTGCATCATATGAGTTCACAACACTTACCTGTATTCCTGGGATTATACATTATAATGATACCAAAATTCAGCTGCTTGACCTTCCTGGGATTATTGAAGGTGCTTCTGAAGGCAAGGGACGTGGGAGACAGGTAAAAGAAGGACCTGCTTATTTTTCTCCTTTCATAGGTTGCGAACATATGTTTATGTGACTGTTGATGAGGGTGAGATGCCATGTAAGTTCAAAAAAGAAAATAATAATAATAAATAGATTTTCTTCATAGAAGAGTGCTTTGGTGATCATTTGTTTGATTTTAACTCTTATATCTTTTCTTTGTTTGGGTACATTGAAATAAGAAAACTTTGATGAGATTGTTTTTTTTTTCCTTCTCAGGTTATTGCTGTTTCCAAGTCTTCAGACATAGTGTTGATGGTTCTTGATGCCTCAAAAGTAAGTGTCTGCCTTTTCAGTGTTTTTGCTGCTGATCCCACTGATGAGTGGATATATATTATTCACTTCTTTTAACTGGAAAAACACTTTTTGAGTATTTAATCTGTTTGCTAAATGGTGCAGAGTGAGGGTCATCGACAGATATTAACAAAGGAACTAGAATCGGTGGGTTTGCGCTTAAACAAGATACCACCTCGAGTGAGTTTACATGTTTAGTTTTAATTTAAATTATCTATAACTACCTAAATGGTTACCTTGGCTTGTTAATTTATGAAGTAACTTGAAAGTCATAGTGAAAATGATGTATACACCTTTTTCTCATAAGTGGCACTGGTGCCTCCACTAGTGTTTTTTACTTGTCCATGTTTTGGCATAATTAGGAAACCTCCTCTAGGTCAAACTTTGCATGATGTCAAACTATACTTCGAGTTAGGTATGATTTTGTGTGGCAGAGGTCAAACAGGTGCTTATTTTCTTTCAGTAGCTCTTAGGATTTATGGATCTTGATTTGTTTAATTTTGGCTCTGCATTTCTTTTTCTCTGCCAGATTTATTTCAAGAAGAAAAAAACAGGGGGCATCTCTTTCAACAGCACTTTGCCTCTAACACATGTAGACGAGAAGCTTTGTTATCAGATTCTACACGAATACAAAATTCACAATGCAGAGGTACTTTCTACATTTTGCATATGACATTTATAGTTTTTCTCTCCCCACAGTTAACAAAGTCATAGGATACATATTTTTGGTTTGATAGTTGATTAGACTAAGCAATTGTTTGGTACAGAACAGCTTTTACTGATAAGAATAGTGGAAGTAAAGAGACTTAAATGGGCGACTGGGAGTTGCTATTTTGCTCAATTGCCCATTCCTTTACTTTTTTCTGCGTGTGTTAACCACAAATTAGTGCTTTCCTTACATGTGACAAACACTCGTGTTAACCACTTCCGATAATAAAGGAATTAATGACTTCAATTGCCTACAATACAGAATGATTGTTTCTTTAACGCTATAAATGATAATGAAAGCTTAAAAAATGATTTCCTCTTGAGCTGAATGTTTTTCTTTGCTGCCTGTTTATGTTTAATCTTTGACTTTGGTGTTTTCTGGTGGTATGCTTTAGAGCCTGTTTGGCCTTCTACTTTTCTAGCTTTTATTGCTTTATTTTAATACAAGCAATTAAGAGTACCAAAAAACAAAATGTTTGGTAAGGATTTTAAAATTCAGTTGTTTAACTTTTGAGGGTGGAAGGTGATTTTTATTAAAACAGGTTTAAAAGTATGTTAGTTTTTACTTCAAAAGATACGTGATGTGATGCTTTTTGAGATAGAAGGTTGTTTATTTTATTTAAAAGACAAAAATAACATTAAAGAAGCTTTTTAAAAAAATACCAATGTTGTATAATTTACCTTAATATATAATTTTTATACTAGTGTTTAAAAAATATTATACGATCTTTTGTTTCTTGTTTTTTTACTCATATTACTCACGACTTGATTTTAACAAAGAAAGTATTTTCATGTTTTTAAATATTTTATTTTAATTTCTTTGATAAAAACTTAAAATTATGTACTTAATAGTAATTTTAGTTAAAACAATAACAGTTGAGTGATTTTACGTCCAACACAACCCATCATTTCATTATCAAATAGTTTAGGTGGCTGGAATTTGATTACTTATGGGGAAGAACCATGTTGTGATGACTTTCCTTGTCAGCATGGTTTGCACTTGTGCAATTTTTAATATGGCAATCACAGTATATCTGCTCTATCTTTCACTAGCCCCACAAAACCAGGACACTTATTACTGATGAATTTGTTTGTAGGTCCTATTTCGTGAGGATGCAACAGTGGATGATCTTATAGATGTGATCGAGGGTAATCGTAAATACATGAAGTGCATATATGTCTATAACAAGATAGATGTTATAGGTATTGATGATGTGGACAAGTTAGCTCGCCAGCCAAACTCTGTGGTCATTAGCTGCAATTTAAAGGCAGGTTCTCTATTTTTTGATCTTCAGAGAAATATGGTTCTCCCTTTCTCTCTTCTTTGGGGGTGTGAGGGAGGATAAAGGTCTTGTTTTTTTGTAAACGACTTGTGGCAAACAGCAGAAAGTAACCCAACTCATCGTAATTCCACTTTTTTGCTACAAGATGCTGAATGTCATGAGTTTTGTTGTCTAATGCATCTTACTTCATGCATATGATGCATGTTTTTCTTGCAAAAGCACATTATCATGGCATCTATGCGCATCCAAAAACAATTCCAAGGCTAAGGTGATATGAATAAAATGTCATGTGCTAGTTTCCAATCTGTGAGTGGCTTGATAAGCATCATATGCTTTATTTCTTGTTTCCTGAACAGCTCAACTTTGACAGACTACTTGCAAAAATGTGGGAAGAAATGGGGCTCGTGAGAGTCTACACAAAACCACAAGGCCAGCAACCTGATTTCACTGATCCTGTAGTTCTTTCAACTGTATGTAACAAATTGATCATTTTTCTTCTATTCATCTCACGTGTAATCTATGCTTTATATTTGTAGTCACTAACTTCATGTTGCTTAATTTAGTTCTCATTGTGAATGACAGGATAGAGGCGGGTGCATGGTTGAAGACTTCTGCAATCACATACACAGAAATTTAATCAAGGATGTGAAGTACGTGCTAGTGTGGGGTACAAGTGCAAGGCACCACCCACAGCACTGTGGCCTTGGTCATTCTCTCCATGACGAGGATATGGTCCAGATTGTTAAGAGAAAGGTGAGGCAAACCTCTAATTGGTATCTTGGTCATAAAAATATTCACTGCATGATTCTATATGCCTGTCGGATACTACTCTGTCAATAACCTTTATGATCAGGAACTTTCACACTCCAAGAATTCACCTTAAATCTAATGCCCCTGCTGCACGATTCCATTTTTGTACATTGAATTCATAGTTTTTTTTTTTTTTTTTTTTTATCAGGACTCTAAGATGTCTGCTTAATGCTATTTTCATCAGGATTTTCTCTTTTCTTGTCTCTTATGACCAAAAGTTGTATGTTTAGAGAATTGAAAGTTGTGTATTTTGTTATCCAGGAAAAGGAAGAGGGAGGGAGGGGTCGGTTCAAATCACATTCAACAGATCCTGCTCGCATATCTGACAGAGAGAAGAAAGCTCCATTGAAGACATAAGAACATCAGAGGTGTAACCGGAGTACGATATTAAAATATACAGGATATTTTTAATTGTGTACCCTAACTTATATAATGCATTTGTAACTTCCTCTCCTCCTACGAGGAGCATTCCCTTGCTCCCATGGCTTGAGTTTTGTCTTTCCTCGCTCCTTAAATAAACAATCTTGGATGTTCTTCGGCTACCCCTATTAAGTTTGTAAATTTAGTACTAGTCCTTTCTCTTCGGTCATATTCTTCTTTTTTTCTCCCTTGTAACTGCATGTCTAATTTTTTTTCTTCTTCATTCTTTTCAATTTGAGTTCTCTATCATTGTTCCAACTTTAAGCTTAATTTAGCCTAGGCTTGTATTTCTATTGATCAATGGAGGCTGACGTTGATATCATGATTCTTGTAAGCTAAGTTAGGAACAAGTATGTAGATGGGAGTATGTTTGGAGTTTGGACTACTACCAACTCATCAACTCTTCAATAGACGGTCGTAAAAAAAATGCAGGGATGCGAGTGACCATGGAGTTTCAAATAATGCCAACTGTGGCGAAGATGAAACATGTGGCAAAGAATTCAAAAAAGTGCATCGGCATTCTTAGAGATGATTGAATTAGACAAGTTCGTTGGGCAAAATTTGGGACAACTACAAAATCCATAATAGAGTGGGGCAAGTATCGTGGCTGTTGTAATAATTTATCTGACAGTCGTAGATCAAAACTTTAAATGAATCGGACCCTTTTCACAGGCTGTTTTGGTGTGCTTCTGGGCTTAGGCTGTAATGTATCTTGTTTTTGTAAAACAAGTCTAGGTAATAACTGGACGTATGTGAATGAATGCATGAAAAAGGATAATCATGTAGTTTTTTTTTTTTTGCATATGATTCTATTGTAACTCATACCTGCTGATCTTTGATATTTATACTTGTCATTGTTGTTTCATCTTGAACTCGTCATACTGTCGTGGAAAGTATGGTTGCAAACCTACTCATAGGGTAGTGATGGTGAACTTCTTTATCATGAACCATTGCACAATTATTATGGTGAAATAGTTCTCGTGATTGGATTTTTATAGTTGTGTGCATATAAAGACTTCAGTTATCATTGCAGCATGCATGGAAGAGTTGAGTTTCCATGGCAACAACAACATGCATTTGACAAGTGTCTCGTTACTTGAACATTCAGAGGAGTTCAATTCACCACTGTAAAAACCTGTCTTCCTTGCCTTCATTCCTCACTCTTATACATCATCATCTAATCTTTAATTACTTGGTATCTTATACTTCAATAGCGTGGAGAGGGAGGTTAAATGACTCGTACAGGTTGGACGATGAGAGATTATATTGATGTTTCTATGTTAGAAATCTTCCACTTTTACGTATTATTGTGCTATTTTATTT
>Ga0325411_1000742_pt1 | contig 34889 bp, 18 predicted proteins | sample PopdelMetagenome_13_FD_206181 | JGI IMG/M metagenome (GOLD analysis project Ga0325411, IMG submission 206181) | Populus deltoides microbial communities from Bellville, Georgia, United States - Xylem-PdIQD-R4 | ecosystem: Host-associated > Plants > Phyllosphere > Stem > Wood/Secondary xylem...
CCCGGGGAGTAAGTATGCTTCCTAATTCCTATCCACGTGACCTATTTTTGTGACCACACGGTCAGAGAATTGAAAATGTGGACCGCTGAAAAACTTACCCTGCATTTATTGACAAGCTTGAGCCTGGAAAGAAATGATCCAACCCGGTCCCACGTCTTTATAAAACTTGATGGCAGCATCTCTCGAACAGTTAGGTGGGCCATAAGATTATTGAGGAGGCCTTCCATATAATTTCCAGGTAGGTGGATCAATTTATCCTGGAGGGTCCTAACTCCTCAGAAGTTTTTTTTTTTTTTAATGGATTTGAAAAACATAGAAAATTGAATAAAAATAAATTGAACCATTATCGAGCCCTCAGATAATGTTGTGCTACTATTTTGGCCCTTTCCTGTCAAATTGATGCTTTTCTTGCGTTTTATTTGGTTAATTTCATTTTACACTCTTGAAATATACTATATATAGAATACTGCGAGGACGATACAAGCAAAACTAGTCACAGGTGGCATGTGCATCCCATTCCGCCACGTGTCCTCCTCTCGCATCTCATCATCATTGTCACACACGCCCATTCACCTAACAAGGCATATCCAACGGTCGCCAATACAATTAAAACAAGTAGGACCCATTCAATTCTTTCCTCTGGTTAATAAATCACTTCACCCCTCACGCACATGAAATCAACCCCTTCTTTGGTGCTACTAAAATACACCGCCATTACCGGTGATAATGCATGCCCTAAGAGACGGCAGGTTGCTAGATGGGCTGATAACGGGCCTTAAAGTTAGGAAGTTTATTGGGCCTGGCTCGAATGGGTGATTGCATTTAGGGCCATTCTGTGGGGGTGTTATGTGTGCTTCTGGCCATGTTAGCAGATGGAAATTAGAGGGCTATTTTGAAGCTTGCAATCAAATACGAAGGCGGAGTTACTCTGTACAAAGAGATTGTATTTTTCTATTCATCACATGAGAAAAGGGGATGCATGCATATCATTATAAAAAATTAATGCATGTTTATTTTTTAATTTTAAAAATATTTTTGAAAAAAATTTAAAAAAAATTATTTTTTTTTCTTTAAATTAATATTTTTTTTGATATTTTTAGATTATTTTGATGTGCTATATCAAAAATAATTTTTAAAAAATAAAAAAATTATTTTTATATATTTCTGAATAAAAATTATTTTAAAAAATAATTATTAATATACTTTTAAATAAAAAAATATATATAAAAAAAAAGAAGAAAGATGGATTCCAGGAATAACGTGACTTGATGCATCATGGTAAATCCACTGTTCGATAAACTTCTTATAGGAGATAAATAGTCTTTGATCTATTAGTTATCATCGTATTCAATTTGAAAATAATTGCAGTTTTTCTATCTTTTAAATACGTTGTGTAATGACTATGTTGTTCTAAGGCAGAATTTTTTAGAAGGCTGATTGGGTGCTGCAATTTGATCTTTTCTTTTTTTTTTTTTTAATAAACAATTAGAAAGGTGGCGATTTGATCTATTAATTAATAAGAATATTATTTTTTTAAAAAAATTTTAGTATGCAACATACGAGTGAGTGAGCATGCAACGTATAAGCGTTGTCTCAATTAATTCCAAAGAATGCCTTCCGGGGTAATGTTGGAATCACATCATTGTTATTTTTTTATTGGTGTCGGTGTGTATACGGTGGTTGGGTTATAGTGAATTTTTTTTTTCTTGCTAAAATATAAATATACTATTTAATTTGATTTTTTTTTTATTTTATTCCTTATCATTTGATTTTATTATTTTTTATATTAAATATAGTTCTCATTCTTTTCATTGTTACTTATTTGTTTTTATCATTTTTTCTAATTGAATTTTATTTTCAATTTCATCTCTTAATATTTTGATTTTAAATTATTTTTGTATTAAACTTAATTCTTATTTTTTTAATTGTTATTTCTTTTGTTTTGGCTCCTCTTTTTATTGTATTTTTTTTAATTTTATCTTTTAATATTTGGATGATTTAGAATTTTACTTTATTATTTTTTAGAATTAGTCCTAGGTTAATGATCAAGTTGATATTTATTATATTAATATATCATTGTATTAATATTTTAAAAACATTTCTTCCACCATGCATTATGTTTTGAGTTTACATCATTCAATAATTTTTATATATTAAAAAAAATTGATCCAAACCACAATTTAACACTAGCCAATAATCTAATAACATTCTAATTAATAGAGATATAGTAAAGTAGTGTATATAAACAAGTAAAACAGTTGCAAGAAAATTCTTATTAATTGAGTTCTATGTTTTGAAATATATATTAATTTTAAATATAAGACACTTATTCTCAAAACAATAATTGCATACTAATTAGTCATATAGTAGATGGTCCAGTAGTAAAGGTTTGAGATCATGTGGTTTACTTCCCCTGTTGTTTTAAGTTCGAGCCATGTGGTTACTAATATGATGGTCACTGGAAGCTTATATGGTCATTAACTACAAGGCCCGTGGGATTTATTGAGGTATGCGCAAACTGACCCGGACACCCACGTTAATCAAAAAAATAAAAAAAAAATTGCATACCAATTAACATTAACATGTATTGAAATCAATAATGTAAAACGAATCTCTATTAGCAAGTGTGTAATCTAAAGTATAAAATTTATAACAGCAATTGATTTCTAGCGGAGAGAAGAGAAGAAAATTTGAGAATTAACATGTTTTCATTTTAGATAAAAGGTCAAACTATTCTTATTTATCATACATCAGAAACCTCCATAAACAACATATCAAAATTTCTTTCTCTACATGATTTCTGTTTCTTTAGTCTCCATCTCTCTCTTCTCGTCATGATCTAAACCCAAATCAAGCTGTCAATCTACTGCTTTTAATTGACTTCTCTTTCTTTTATTGTTTGGAACTAACCAAATACTTGTAATTTCCGGTACTAGGCAAAGCATAAAGCATGGCAGTGCATGCATGTATCAATAAAAATGGAGGTTTTTAAGTTTTAGAGTTTGAATCATATATTCGATTTAATGTAGAATTTTACAATGGATGTGTTAATTTTCTAGTGTATCAAGGAGCGAGACAAGAAGAAGAATAATAATAAAAAAAAAAAACATTACTCCCCGTCGACTCTCTTTGTTCAGGCACTGGCACTTCCATTCAAGGGCTAGGCATCACTTTGAATGTTATTTATCATTAAAAATAGGAGAAACATGGCTGCTAGTATCTACCTCAGCAACAATTAACAAGATACTTGGAAGTACGTTTACTATTAAAGTCTAATTGGATGTAATTGTGGAGACGTGATCGATGACTATATGTAGACATCTGGGCGTAAACTTTGAAGAATTCGTTGATTTGATAGAGGAATACGTACAGATACAAAACAAAACAGAGAGGTTTGGGTTCCCATTTGGAATCTGGGCTTCCTGGGTTTGTTAGACCAGTGTATATTAAATCTTGATCTTATTTCCTACCCAAGAGCCTGGAATCTACTGGGCCTAGCAAAACCTCTCCAAGAGCAGCCATGATTCAGTAACCTCTGACTTCTTCGGCGCAACTTCTGTGTGTTCAGTTCAGACATGGAGAAACCAGTTGCGACGCTAGACAAAGGCACAGCATGCACTTCATGGAACTACTGTGGTCAAAGACTAGCCACTGGTCCTGTTAACGGGTCACGTGACCCTGCTTCCTCTCCCTTCACTACCACCTCCAAAATTAGGGTTAGTAAGTTCAGTCCCTCTTTTTTTCGGTTAAAATTCGTTAATGCACTTCATGGCAGATGGAATTATGGGACATGAGTGGGATGACCTTAGCAACCTGGGGAACTGATGGGTGGTAAGATTGTGGCAATCCAACATGAAAGGGGTTTGGCATGAACAGGCTGCATTTGAACCCACAGCCTAGCCCCTATATCATCTTCCAGGAACCACTGTTTCCATTGTTGACTTTCCTTTCAACGCTCCCAGTAGTCCATGAATAGTTCCGTGCCGTACTGGAAATTAAAAAGAATAATTATTTTCAATGTGTCTTTTGAATGCGTTTGTAAACGTAGTGTAAATAGTATTTTTAAAAAATTTATTTATTTTTTTTTAAATTTAATATGTTTTGAATGGTTTTAATGTAAAAAAAATCATTAATATATGTTTCAGTACAAAAAATTATTTAAAAAATAATCTTTATCACATTGTAAAGCAGCACTCTCTATACAGGTGATGTTTCATGTGTACCCATCATAAAATTTATATGAGTATCCAAATGTTATTAAATGAAGGTATTGTTTGAAGGTCTCCATGTGTCTTTTTTTAAATTTATTTTTTTATTTTAAATGATTATTTCTAGTTGTTATTTGGTGCAATGAAGTGCTGATTAAAAATAAATTTTAAAAAATAAAAATATATTATTTAAATAAATTTTTAAATAAAAAACATTTTAAAAACCGGAAATAGTCATATGAAAAACAGAACAAAAGCTAGGAATGTGGATAGAGTGGCATGCGAATGACATTGGCCCTCGACAAAATGAGAAGGGGTTGGACTGTTTGAGGGACCAATCCCTTATGGTTGTTAAATTGACCCCAACAACTTGAGAAGGGGCTAGACGGTTTGAGGGACCAATCCCCTGTGAAGTTGAACGAAATTTTGTCCTCTCCTCCGCTCGGCATAAAAAATTAGCATTTATAATTACTATGCAGAGCAAATGACTGTTACCTTCCTCAGAAAGACGACACTTTGAGAAACTTGCTAATGATGCTTCAACAACTTCAATAAGTTTAGGGGTAATGTTTGTGTTTAGATAATAAATTAATCTTTTAATTCTGATAATTTAATTTATTTATTTTTATCTATGATGACTGATGTTTGGTTCTTAATACCTAAAAAAGATGTCATTTGATGAATTTATGGACTTTTTAAAACTTAAACAAGTATATTTTTAAAAAAATAGAAAATCATATTTTTAAAATAGATAAATGCTCTGACAAATATTAAAAAAAAAAAAAAAGATCCTTCTCATCTTTATAGTTTACCTTTCTTTTTATGTAGAAGAGAGGCTAAAAGGAAAAAATATTTCCGACTCATCTGAAAGTAAAATATATTTAACTTGTCTGAGGTAAAATATATTTGACTTATTAGAGGTAAAATGTCTATGACGTGTCAGAGGATAAAATATCTCTTGGTCCAAACATGGAGCTTAAGATTTCTAGACTTAAATATACTTGGGCTCAGCCGAGGGACGATGAGTCTAGCGACTTGCCAGATCTATGTATGTGTGGGCTCAACGCTTAGCTAGGGCCAAAGACGTTGGGTTTGGCAATTTGTCAAACTCATGTATGCTTAGGTTCAGCGCTTGGCTAAGACCAAGGAGGTTAGGTTATCACCCTCTTCTTGGTCCCTTTTGAAAATGGTTCAAGTAAAGACAACATGTTAATCCATCAGTAGCCCCCTAAATTTTTGCGTGTTCAATACATAAAGATTTTGAAAGTTTTTTTTTATCACTAGTAAATAAGAGTTTTTTTTTACCTTCTTTATAAAATTGTGCATATCCTATATAAAATTGTTAGGGATTCTCAAGTCTGATTGACTCATTTTTATTGGAAGGAGATGTCCCTTGAAAAACAAAATGACAACATGCATTCAATGCAGTAATTGAGTGGACTTCTAGAGATTTGTGATGACATGAAAAGTCATCCTTGAGGAAAAGACCGCACAAAACAGTCTGCGAGTTGAGCTTATTGTTGCCAAGAAAGAAGCCCAACATTCTCAAGCTCAACTAGAAGCTTTAAAAAAACTCTTCTAGATTGTTCCAGAAAGTTTTTAAAGGATTTGCAACTTTGATTGAGATGGTAGGGGACAAGATATTTCTTGCCATATCCAACCTTTATTTTTCCAAGCAATCAAGGAGAATGTATGTGGACTTTAGCACTACCTTTCACCCAGTCCTAGTACCTAACTTTATGGATGTACTCCTTGTCAAGGTTGTTGTTGCCTTGCACAGGGTATATTTGGCAAAGAAGCCTAGGTTGGATATTTATGACCTTTTTTCCTGAACATGGTGAATCAAGATGTCTTCGAATGATTAAAGGAGGAAAAAGTTGTAAATGTTAATCCAGGAAACCTTGAAGTTGCTTACTCCTCGTTGAAGGACCAAATATAAGGCATTGTCTTTTTGTTGGGCTTCAATGACAAATTGCTCCAAATCGCTAACAATCATATGGATTCCTAAAAATAAGAAATGTTTGAGGTAAAGACCGCACAAAATGGTCTGGAGCTGAGCTTATTGCTGCCGAGAAAAAAGCCTAGCATTCTCCAACTCAGCTGGAGGCTTTAAAAAACTCTCCTAGAGAGTTTCAAGAAGTTTTCAATGGGTCTGCAGCTTTGACCGAGATGGTGGGGGGTAAAGTATTTCTTGTCATATCCTACTTACATCTTTTCAAACAATCAAATGGAATGTATGTGGACTTTAGCACTACCTTTCACCTAGTTCTAGTGCCTGACTTTGTAGATGTGCTCCCTGTTAGGGTTGCTACTCCCTAGCATGGGGTATAATTGGCTAAGAAGTTTGGACTGGATATCTAAGCCCTTTTTTTTCCAATCTCATAGTGCTTATTCATGTAACATGTATACCACTTTTTTCTTATTGAATTTGTCTCTTTATCTTAATATTAACTTGAGTTGTATAGGTCTAGAGTTCCTAGAAAAGCTTTAAGATTTTATTTGGGTTCTAAATCTATACTTAGCCAAGCATTTCTAGGTCCAATACCCATACTCAAGAAAACTTTTTTTATTATGATATTTATACTTAGAAGAATGTTTTTGGATCTAACACTCATACTTAAAAGAACATTTATGGTTTCAATGTCAGAGAGTAAAACATCTCTTGGTCTAAACATAGAGTCTAAGATTTCTAAAATCAAATGTGCTTGGACTGAGTGCTCGGTTGAACCCAAGAATAATAGATCTAACAGCTTGTCATACCCACCTATACATAAGCTCACTACTTTGTTGAACACAAAGATGGTGGGTTATTACCCATGTACTTAGACTTAACGCTCGATTAAGCCCAAGAACAAGCAGTTCGTCAGACCCATGTATGTTTAGATTTAGTACTTAGCTGAGCCATAAAACAATAAATTTAATAGTTTGTCATACCCACGTATATATGAGCTGACCACTTTGATGAACACAAAGATGGTGGGTTATCACACTCACTATCTCTTTTGAGAAGAGGATTCAAATAAATACAAAAGCATGCCGATCCAAAAAAAAAAAAAAAAAACAAGAAAAAAAATTGAACACATTTTTATATGAAGGTACAGGACAAAGTTCTTGTCCAGTGTCCTCCTATATATGCAAGGCGCCATCTGCCCTCCAAAAAGCAGAAACAACATAAGAACAATCGTCGTACAACATGGCCAAGTGCTGCACAAAAGTCTGTGTGACAGGAGGTTCTGGATATATTGGTTCCTGGCTCGTCATGAAGCTGCTGGGGAAAGGCTATACTGTCCATGTAACATTGAGAAGTTTGGGTCTGTCTTTCCTCTCTCTTTCTTACTTTTTTTGTGTGTTAACATAGATGTCTTACATGTTCTCTTTGTATCACAGGGGACAAATCCAAAGTAGGCCTCCTCAAGTCCCTACCAAACGCAGACACCAAATTAGTACTGTTCCAAGCTGATATATACAATCCGAATGAGTTTGAAGAAGCAATTCAAGGGTGTGAATTTGTTTTCCATGTTGCCACTCCAATGCAACATGATCCCAAAAGCATTCAGGTCAGCCTCCGTGTTCATTAAACTCGTAGTTAGGATTTAAATTGTGGGCAGGCAATTAACGTATATTTTTGAAAGCTGAAGAACAGTACAAAGACAGAGTGGAAGCAACCATTGCTGGAGTGAGGGCTATAGCTGATATTTGCGTCAAATCACAAACTGTTAAGCGTCTCATCTACACCGCATCCGTGGTGGCAGCATCACCATTGAATGAAGATGGAAGTGGCTATAAATCTTGCACGGATGAATCCTGTTGGACTCCTTCTGATCTATCACTCACTTATGCCAATGATTATGTTCTGGTATTTCTCCTGTCTTACTCTGAATTACCACAGTATGAAACTTGCTCTTTCTTTTCAAAAATTACAAACAACTTGAAATCTTACTGGCTTTTTTTTTTCTCCTTTTCCATAGGAATATACAAGTGCAAAAACATTAGCAGAGAAAGAGGTCTTGAGTTATAATGAAATTGGGGATGCTAAACTTGAAGTGGTGACTCTTGCTTGTGGTCTAGTGGGAGGAGAGACTATACTTTCCCATCTGCCTTTGAGTGTACAAGTGATTTTTGCACAGATTTCAGGCAACATATTTGGCTACTATCAAGGTTTGAAGTTCTTGGAAGAGCTTTTGGGTTCAGTTCCTCTTGTTCACATTGATGATGTTTGTGAAGCACATATATTTTGCATGGAAAAGCCATCAATGAAAGGTAGATTCCTCTGTTCAGCTGCCGATCCAACTGTCAAAGAAATTAAAACTCACCTTGAAGAAAACCATCCAGAATTCATGATAGAAGAAAAGTAAGAATTCTTCTCTAATTCTGATCTTTATATCTTTTTCGTGTTAGATAAATTGAATAGTCTGATTTTGATTAAAAATCCCTCGAGTAAAACCCTCGTATTGTTGTTGTTGTCGTCATCATCTCCTTCCTTTCTTTCCTTTTCTTCTTGCAAGAGAGAGGTTTCAACATCCTTCCTTTCTTTCCTTTCTTTCCTTTTCTTCTTTAGGAGACAGGAAAGTAGATGTTAGTTGAGATATGATTAGCAGTAACATCCATTAAAAAATCATCCCGTAAAATGAACCCTTTTTCTGTAAGAAAATTCATTCGATCCTGCTTAGAATCAGTATGTTATTTCCTCAAGATCAACAACTAGAGAATTCAGTACTACAAGTGACATTTTCAAGCCAATACAAGCTTGTCTAGTTATGACATAGTTTTGAGAAAAAAAAGGAAAAAAAAATGGGGGCTATTTTCTATCGTGTTTTTGCTAATATATAGGAATGACTAAGTTTTGATTTTAGATTCAGGGACGAACCAGAGACCAGAGGAATCAAATGTGATTCATCAAAGTTGATCAAGATGGGCTTTGAGTATAAATATGACATGAGAGAGATCATTGATGATAGCTTGGAATGTGGAAAAAGGATGGGAGCTCTCCAATTAGTTAATCAGATTCAGAACTCAACCACAAAATAATTTGTAGTTCTCTTTTTTCGTTCAGGCATTAAATTTGCAGTTTGATGTGGTAACGTTTTATTATTATTTTTGATTGGTTGGTTTGAACAGTCACGAGAGTTGTTTGTCCAATTTGAATCCTCTCTCACCTCGCTATAAGAAAAGCAAAGCATTCAATCAATTTCTTTTTGGGCCAAATTGTAGAAAACCAAAGTGAAAAAAAAATATTCTTTGGAAAAAAAATCATGATTTTGCATCCTGAACTTTATAATTTTTTTAAATTTACCCTTAAATAGCAGAAATTGACAGAAAAAGTTCTTTTAATGCATTTTTTTTATTAGCAACTCCTAATATATATATAAAAAAAAACTCATTTTCATCTTCTCTTTTATTCTCTCTTCAACCTCTAAATTGTAAGAAATAAAAAAAAATCAAAGAAAGGCCCAAGAAGCAAAAAAAAAAAAAAAACACATTGAAATCCCAATTTGAGGATTTTTTTAATTATAAGAAACCCATTAAAAGTCACTGTTTTTCCTTTTGGTTTTGAGTTTTGAATAATAATTTAATTTGTGAATTTACATTTCAAAATTTAGTTTGAATCGATTTTGGATGGTTGTGGATAATGTTAAAGTAAAAAAAGAGATTTATTTTATAAGTAAATCAGAGATTATGATATTGCGTATGAGATCAAGAAAATAGAAAATGGCAGGTTACTCGGGATTTTTGTCAGCATTGATGACGTTAGTGATCCAAAGTTTGTAAATAATACAAGTATTAGAGTGCTTATATATATATATATATATATATATATATATCACCATCTATTTTATAATTGAAAAAAGGAGTCGGAAGATAGCTCATCGACTTTGCTATTGCCCTAATTTTAAATTACTAAAATCACAATCGACAACATGGGCAACAATAATGAGGTCCTTCTTTTATTTCAATTGCCTGTTCAAGATTTGCAATGCATGGGGTTGAAGGAAGAAGGAGCTTAAATAGTTACTCTTTTTTCAATATTTTAAGGTTTGGGTAATGACATGCATACAAATAAATTGTATAAAATTATACATTATTTATCGTTAAATACATCAATTTATATGAAAATATAATAATGATTGTACATATAATAGTATTTTTCATCTACTTTGTATCAAGAGGAGGTGATTTTTTTATGTGGTTGTCGGTAATTAATGAAATTGATAAGGAAGCGGGGGAGGAAAAACCACCTTCTTAATTACAACTCAAATCTCTAGATTTTATTAATTAAATCTCAAATATTTTCCATATTTTTAAAGTGTATAGTTTAATATAATAAAACCGTATTATTCCTTTGCATCCCAGTGATCCAGTCTCCAAAGAAAACACTGTGTTTATTTCCCTATCTTCCTCTCTTTTATGTTTTAAAAACGAGTGATTAATCTAAAAGGTATAGTTTAACTCATCAGATTTTAGTTTTAGTTTTTAAAAATTATTAGTTTGAATTTTACAAATCTCAAGAAAGCCCTGAGATTTACATGATCATTAATTTCAAGACTCATGAGATTAATTAAAATATACACAAGTTGACCCGAATATTTATATTAATAAAAAAAAAATCTGGGTAATTATCAGAGAACTTGGAAACCATCACGACAGGCTCACCTAAATGCTCCATCCATCAATTTTCAATTCAGTGTTCCAGAAAGATTTGAGGACCTCAGATTTTATTATAATTGTGGCTTAAATCGTTTTGTAGCTAGCAACTGTTGTATCCTGTCATCTAAGAATATGGTGCTGCCCTGAGCCGGAAATGAAAAATTGAATTTCAACTTCAAGGATCAATTATTTTTCGAGTGTCTGAATACAAGTGACATGTTTCCGTGTAGACCAATCACATCCATGCAAGTGTTAAGGAACTGAGTTGTCAGAACACATTTCGAAGCAGAGCAAATGTCAGAAACAAATGATTCGACAACCTGCATGTTACCCTCGTAGATGGAGGGTTTTCTTTTAGCACAGTAAAGTAATACAATGAAGAAGATAGTTTGGAATTTAGTATAGTTTTGTGATTCGTGAATATCGTTTGCGACTTCATTTGAAATTTATATTTAGAAAAAAAAATATCTTCTCTCTCCTTCCCCAACAGCCACTCATTCCTTCCGTCTCACCACCGTCAAAAACACCCACAACAACATTACATCACTCATCTCTCTCTCTCTCTCTCTCTCTCTCTCTCTCTCTCTCTCTAGCTCCAGATGGCCATCTCTGTCTCCAAAACGAAGGCTCATACTTTTCCTGACTAAACAGTCATCATCTATATTTATATTAAATATTTTTTTTTATTAATTTGATATGATTTATGTTTAATGTGTATCAATTTGATTTTATTAAATGTTAAGGTTTTGAATTAAAAATTACATTAATTAGATATAATTTAATTTGATAATTATATTATTTTATTAAATAATCAATGATTTTGGGTTGTTATTGATTATGAATTAATAAAATTATATTGGAAGAGTTAGTGTTGATTTAAGTTAAATTATGAATTATACCGAATTACATATAAAATGATAATTCTAGTTATGAAATATATGAATTTGATTGATAATTTTGATATAGTAGTGAAATCTAATAAATGTAGGTGTTCGTCGATTAATTTGATAAATTTAGATTTTAGCCGATTATATTATTGTTGTGGTTTTATTGATAAATTATGCAGTTTGATTAATCCCGAGATATTAATAAATGAGAATTGTGTTTTGTTATATTGTTTGACAGAATATTTGATAATTTAAGAATATTATGCTTTTATGGTGGTATCATTGTCAATACTAACAATGGTATCACTTATAATGGAGGAATCCATGGATTCCTAACTGTTACATTAGATATGTCCCTTAATGAATTATTTAGAATGTTATGTGATCGACTTGACTGAAATATATTTGAAATAGAAGTTAAAATTACTTGGAGGATATTGCAAATCGGGGTTAGTCAAGCTCGTTATTTTGATGTTCCAATCAGTAGTGACGGGAGTTTAAATTCATTGTTTGGGTTTACCAGGATTAATATGCTAAAACTCAACTTGAATAGCAGACCTAGACGAGAAAAATCTTTTAGTATAGAGTTGATCCGGCTTCCAAGTAACTCTTGGAAAACCACACAAGCATCACGAGCAACCGATCTATCTAGGTTAGGTGGTAATGCAAGTAGACAAATATCAGTGCAGAAAATTATTCATATAAAATCCCAGTTATGTATGACATCTACTTCATATTGCTATAGAAAATGTGAATCAAGTGATGATGAAGATAATCGTCATATTAATAGAGTTGGAGTTAAGGAGGAAGATGTAGAAGATGGGAATGGCAGGGATGCTGAGTTAATTGAGATTATTAATCATTACATGACACCTCCTACTCTTAGATTTGAGGTTATGAGTGCGGGTGACCATTACAGATGTAATGATTGGGCTAATAGTTGTAGGCATTCGGGCTTATGAATTGAATTAGAGGTTGAAAAAAAAATTAGAGTCTGAATGTGTTAATGCAATAAAGTGGTGTATATAAAGAATTCATTGTAGTACAAGGTTCAATGTTCAACTAAAATTTATATTCAGTCGCAATGTTTTCAGGAACCAGTTTGTAGATGGTGTTTGCGTAGGGGATATCATCAAAGATCTAATTTATGAAGAGTTTTAAAATTAAAAAGGCCACGCACATATCAGAATCATCTTGTTTTGCAACGTCATCATGAGATTGATTCGGATCTAATTGATGATGTGATGTTGATAATTACAAAGAGAGAGTTAAATATGAGTGTTGCAATGATTCAAGATATTGTGGAGAGGAATTGTGGGCATGAAGTCTTCTTTCGGAAGGATAGATGGATAAATAGAAAATATTAAAGTGGTTTTTAGTATACATGAAATGTCATTTCAAAACCTAGCTGGAATGCTACTCGTTATTAAATATTTAAATTTAGAAATAATTGTTATTTGGGATCAATAAATGGTTGATGGCAAGAAGACATCATTTGAAAGAATATTTTGGATATATGGTGCTTCAATCAATGGTTACTAATTAATTAATTTTAAATGTATATTTATAGATTAATTACTTGGTATGAGAGGATTGAAAAGCGATAATAATTATTATTGAAGGTAATAATAAGATGGGATGTATTGTGGCACTACCATGCTAAATTTATGTTACGGAGGACTGAGCCGAAGTCAACAGCAATTTTAAGGGTGACATTTAGTGAACCTAGAAAGAAGAGTCAGGAAGGTTCTAGGCCAAATCAACGGCATTCCAATAAGTTACTTTTTTAGCAGCTTCAGTCGCATTTCAATCAGCAACAAGCACTTCATGTGTACACTTTATTGTCAAAACAACACGCGCTTGAGTTGAGAGAGGTGAGAGGGGGTGATGAAATAAGGATGAATTATCTTTGTGAGAAGCGAGGAGTGAAATTGATTGGGAGAAACGTTTTGTGGCCTACAGCTGATCTCATTGCATCTATTAAAGCTGAGAAAGGTGGTCACAAAACCCCCGCTACTTCTTTGGGTCTAAAATCAGGGATGTCCAAACTACAAAAGGTCACTTTGAAGCGAAAATTGGTCAGGAAAGCTAAAATAATGCGCAGCAGCAATAAGTATGTGCCTCCTCCGAATTTGAACATGGTAAATATTAAGGTGTCAGAATAAATTCGGACAACAAATCAAGCACCTCCTGAAATGAATTGTACAGGACAAATTCAAGTGGACATGTTGAAGAATGAACAGACAGCACCCTCCTGATGGATGGTGATAATGATTTTTTTCCTCCTGAACTAGTAAACAAGGGTCGGTTGGAGAACTCTGTCCGTGCTATTACTGACTGTTGAAGATACATTTTGCCAAAAGCTCCAGGAATGATGCATGGTGTCTCTAATGAGAAATGAAAATTGTTGTATCTAATGAAACTACATGTCTTAATTGACTCCTTACTCTTCATCACCTCAGTCCTTCCTCGAGCAGCATAATGGAGAGGTAATGCCCCTGAACCATCAACCACAAAGCTTGTCCCCAAGTTGACTGTGGTGTGGAGAATGGGTCCTCACAGAGAAGGATTTATGAAACAGCACAACTGTAACATGCCATGATGGAAAGAAGATATTGTTATGATGTTAGCGCTGGTCAAGGTGGAATTTGGTTTCGATCTCTATCTCCTATATTATGGAAGTATAACGTTACGAATGATTAAAGGTGTTAAAGAATCATTTCAACTTACTAACTTAAATTATTGTGTAAGATTTTAAGATATAATTTATATTATTCTCTAACACATCCCCTCAAGTGAAAGTCTTTTGACTTGAAACTTGTATAGATTCACATTACCTTGTGCCTGATTTTTATCAAATAAATAGAGATAATGAGATTTAAACTCGTGATTACTTGGTCATCAAGGCTTTGATATCACATTAAAAATTCAATTTCAACTCAATAACAATATAATTTATATTATTATCTAACAATTTCACCCCCAAGTCTCTTTAGGAGACGCAAAATATGGATGTTAGTTGAGATATCAGCTGAGTAGCAATACCATCTATTAAAAAACCATCCCATAAAATGAAACCATGAACTTTTTTTTTATTTTTTGTAAAAAATTGCATTCGATTCTGCTTAGAATCAGAATGTTATTTCCTCATGATTAACAACTAGAGAATTCAGTAGTACATGTGACATTTTCAAGCCAATATAAGCTTGTCCAGCTTATAACATAGTTCTGGAAAAACAAATTAATGGGGGCGCATTCCATATATATTTTCTATCTTGATTTTGCTAATAAGAATGCCTAAGTTTTTGATTTTAGATTCAGCGAAGAACCAGAAACCAGAGGAATCAAATGTGATTCATCAAAATTGATCAAGATGTGCTTTGAGTATAAATATGACATGATAAAAATCATTGATGATAGCTTGGAATGTGGAAAAAGGCTGGGAGCTCTCCAATTAGTTAATCAGATTCAGAACTCAACCACACAAATTTAAATTTGTAATTTTTTTTTTTCAATTCAGATATTAAATTTGCAGTTTGAAGTGGTAATTTTTTTTGAATGGTTGGTTTGAACAATCACAAGCTAGACTTTAAGAGTTGTCTGTCTAATTTGAATCCTCGATCTCCTTCCTCGCTATAAGAGGTTGACTATCCACAGCATGAGGTCCTTTTTTTAATTTTCAATTGCGTGTTCGATGAAATAATTGCAAATAATGTTTGACTTTTGTTTGTATTGTAAGTATTCGATTTTTATCTTCACGTAAAATCTATTTATATCACTGCAGCAATTTTTCACAAGCATTTTCAATAGCATATATTTCCAAATATCTTTTTCTGCAACAACTCTATGTCTCTTAACAACATGAAAGAGTAGTAAAAATTGATAAGACGAACAACAGTAAGTCATGCAAGTGCAGTATGCTGCTGGTCTTATTTTATATCATATCTTCTTCTTCTTTTTTTCCTTTATGTATCTGTTTATTATTGTGTTGACAGGAATGTTATCCATCTTTATTTCTGAACGCTCCTCCTGCATCGGCATGCATTGAACAGGTTAAGAAAAAAAGGTTTCAGATTGCTGAAAATATCAACGATATTAAAAGTTTTAGATTCTAAGACGCTGTGTTATTCTGAAATGCAAGAAAAGCATCGTAAGACACCAACAACAGTACTTGCCTTCATTTCGCAGCATCTCTAATCACTTTCAATAATGCTGCTGCTGTCATGCTTCTTCTACTTCTTCTTGTCCCCGCTCTTTTCTTTCTTCTTGTCATTTTCCTTCTTTCCCTTCTTCTCCTTCTTCTCCTTCTCCTTCTCCTTCTTTCCTTTCTTGTCCTTCATTTTCTTCTCGCTCTTCTCATGGTTCTTTTTCTGGTCGACCTGAGCTTGGCTGCCGGGGCCATTGGTTTGGCAATTGCATTGAGTTACAGAATCGACCTTCTCATGGGAAAGGCTTTGCTCTGTTTGGACATGGACCATTCGTTCTTGTTCTTGGTCGCATGCCTTCTCCTCTGGTTTGATGCATTGCATTGAGGCCATGGTGATCGAGGCTAAATGGGATTCTAATGAGTATTTTCCCTCTTCTTGGTTGTTGCATGTTCCTTCAAGCCATCGCAGGAACGTATAAATAGGCGCGGGGCAAGTGGGATTCCTTGTGATTATTTGTCACCCTTTGAATCTGCTTTTTTACATGATGGACCGATAGCATCCCCATTATCAGAGAGACAGAGAGAGAGAGAGTATGGTTAATTTGTGCTTGAGAAGGGAATAGATGCTCCCATAAATGTTGATGGGAACCAAATTCTGTGCCGTCTGAACTACCTTACGAGTCCTTCAGAGAATCCGAACATACACAGAAGGACATAAAGATTGTTTAAAGTAGATGTAGTTGTTTGGCTTTGTCTTGTATGGTTAGTAGTCTGATTTCACTTCTAACCTGGCACATTCTCCGTAACAGGAGGTGTTGAACTACTTGAGAAATGCAAAGAAAAGAAGGGAATATGTCGTGTTTGGACACCTAAGTATAGCATTATCTAAGCTTGCAGTTAATGAAATGGGGAACAGAAAGTGACTTGTGAGTCCACCTCCACTACATGGCTAAAACAACTCGTTATAGTTTCTGGGCCTTCCATTAATTTATTCAGTTGCAGGATGACAGCTGAAAAAGAGAGATGGAAAAGCTTATTAAGATTTTAGTGGTGTTTATTTTTAAAATGATTTATAGGTGTTTTGAGTTAAGAATTAGTTTATTAAGATTTTAGTGGTATTTATTGTGTGCTTTTGGTGAAAATAAATTAAAAAATAATAATTTTTGTTTTAAAATACTCCAACCTGATTTTCAAGCAAATGATCGTCTTCGATAATAGATGATGTATTATTAGTTTTATTTAAAAAAAAAAAAACAATACAAAAAACATAGAATGATAGGTGCGTGGGTTTGGTTTTAGAGGCCCACACTTGTCAGACCTTCTTACTATTAGGTAGGTAAAGAGCACGAGCCCATCTATATATCATAAACAACTAGCATCTTTCCATGTTTTTTTTATTATTATGGTTGAAATGCAGTAAAAAAAAAAAGGCTTAACATAATATTAAAAATATTATTAAATTTTTTCATGGTTCTTAAATAATATTATAAATTTTAATAGTTTTTCTTACTTGTTATGTATCTAATATGTAAAAATAAAAATAAGAAAATTCTCTTGAATATTCAAAGAAAATAATTTTTTTAAAAAAAAATTGATGGATTTTTTTTCCTCCAATCAAGAAAAAATAATTGAGATGTTATTTTAGTATATTTTAAAAAAAAATTAATTTTGAGATCATTATAGGTTTTTATTTAAAAAAAACAAAGCTTGTAATAAAAAAATATGATTTTGTTAAAAAAATAAAAAGATGCATTAATAAAGAAATGGAGTCTAGATGGAAGAAAAATATTTCTCCTCCCTAATTTTATTTGTTGTTTTTACTACAAATATCTATTTTTTATAATTATTTAATTAAATAAAAAATATTCCAAAAACCAAGGTTATTAAACTTGATTAGAATTATGACTTAAGTCACGAGTTAGGTAAGTTAATATAATTTATCTTGGATTAATTTAAAACATCATTGTTCTAATATTTAAAAAACAAAAAATCAATATCATTTTGATTATTATTTTTTAAAACAAGTTAGGTTTTGGCTAAGTTAATCAAGTCATGGATATACCTACCAATTAAGCTATGCTACATTACGTTAACTCCTGCCCAATTTACCTTGAAACCTAACCCGATTAAGAGGTAAGGTCAACATTTTTTCATATTAACTTGAGGAGTTTAGTTGTGCTTGATAATATTACCAAAAAAAATTCCTTGAAACAGCGCATAGAAAAATGACTAATTGAACTCTAAATAAAAAGTTTGATATTCTGGAGAGGATGAGAAAGCTAAAAAAACACAAGTAAAAAATTTACGCATATCGATGTGAGTATACAATTTAGAAGAAGAAGAAGAAGAACTTGCCCTTGAAATTTGATTTGTATGGTAGGTAGGTTTGGTTTTTAGATATATCATCTAGAAAGGATAATGACTTTTTGAAGTATTTATATTTTTTAATTCTTTTTCTATTTAATTTCTTGTACTATTTTCTTCTATTTAAGTAAATATACTCGTTAAATTTATCTATCAACTACCTCTATTATTATTATTATTATTATTTTGTCGGGAGTTAACTATCCATTAAGGGTCCCAAATTGATAGTATTTTAATATATATTGTTTTGTTTTAACGATGTACTTTGTATTTTATGATTTTTTTATTTGAGTGTCTATAATATTTTTTTTATTTGAGTATCTATACTTATAAGATTTTTTCAATCAAGTACTTTAATAAGTTGTGTTATAAATAAATATTGAAGACTGTAATTTAATTAGTGTAATTTAATTAATCAGATTTGTTATTATCAATTTAAATCCCTTAAATCTCAATATCTGAAAACTTGAAAAAAAAAAAATTAAAGTTGTTGTTATAAATAACACATGTCAACTATCTCGAATACAAGTGTGCTCCTTTATGTCCAAAATAACCATGATTTTATCATTTTTTAATATTTTGGTTTACCAAAAACACAAGCCTTTGTGGCTGTAAGAGGAGATTGGGGATTGTTTGTGGTGCTGGTTTGATGCTTCCAGTTGATCCATGGGCACCCAACATTGATTCACGGAGCCTTGCCTCACAGCTTTTTGCTTTCTCTTTATTTCCTTACATTAGTTTCTTGTACTTATTACCAAATCCAAGTCTTCTCCTAAGCTCACCCTCTTTGGTTTCTACTTCTTGCTTGCATTTGTTGGGGCTACAAGTAAGTTTCTTTCTCCATATTTTTGTGTATGTATGTGCAAATTTTGATTCTGTTTTTTTTTTTTGTGTGCTTGAAGTTTCTGAAATTTCTGGGTGGTGAATTTTGAAGTTTAGGACTTTTAATTATTTGGTGGATTAAATGTAGAAATTAGTAAAAGTGCAACTGACTCTAGAAGTTCTTGTGAATGAACGGATTAAGGGAAACAGCCAAACTGGTTCCTTTAAAAAGAAGAAATTCTTATGCAATTGGCATTGTACTGGTGCCATTAATGAGATATGATGTTGTATAGTAGGATCAAAACTTGAGAATTAACTTGATATATGTTGATGTTTAATTTTGGTGGAGTTTTAACACTCATCCTTCTGCCTGAAATTTGTCCTGGTTAACTTAATATTTCTTGCTCTATATTTGTCTGGGATGTTTATTGTTGTCTACAGCTTTTGTAAGCTAAATGTCTTTCTTCGTAATTGTACCTTGGTAGCTTCACTCCTGTTGAGCAGTCCCGGCTAGAATTTATGGTAACTTCTCCCATTAAATAGGATTTTACTTGAACATTCATCAGCTTTATTCTTCATGCTTATGTCTTAACTTTCTATTGGGACTTGATGGTTGCATGGTTGAGGCAGCAAAGGTGCATTATGGTACTTCCTTACCTAATGTGGATGGATTGGTTGCACGGTGGGGCTGAGGCACTTCTCACTCTAACCAACTTATTCATTGTCTTGGGGCTAAGACAAGCTCTTAGGAATGCAAGTGATCCCAGAAAAAGATCATCAGATCCTGTTTCAGCAATCGAAGAGGAGAAGAAGTCTTCCATCTAGGTACTTTACATAAGTTCGGTTAGTTTATTCGAGCAAAATATCTCCTTCTTTACTTGGAAAACAGGGCTCAGTGCTCTGTCTTTTTCCACTTTTTGCAGAGAATACTCTATACTTTCTGCAGTCCATGTCACTTCTGTTCCGCCAAGTGCACCTATGCATTAAACCTTCAATTCCAACTGAGTGCTCGAGATATTCAAAACGCTTATAAGGAATCACAAATATCCAACTTAGCATTTAGTAAATCGTATATATTTCTAAGGGTACAATCTTGATATGTGGTTATTGTCTTTAGAATCTTCATCAGTATGTGTGATATCCTAAGAATGACAGAATGTCTTTGCCAGCTATCATGTAAAAGATCATGTTCAACAAGAGTGATGTATCCATTGTACTGTACTGTCTCTCCATGATATTTAAATTTATTCTCATTTTACGAGAATTCTAAAGTTTTTACCTTTCCTTTTGCTTTAAATTTCTCTTTTTATGTCCTAGAAATTAACATGCCGTTGCCTCTCATCTGCTGCTGAATTGTCTACCGAGGTTGGAAGCTTGTGTAAGTTAATGGAAGTTGATATTTAGAAGCGATACAATTACAGATGTTATTTATAGGAAACTTCAAAATTTTGCAATGCTGTCATGGCTAATCCTATTTTACATGCATCCTCGCCTCATTTATAATACAAGCTAGGTTCCACAGGCACAACCAGCCAGTGTGTTGAATTGCACACAAATGCAGCACCTTTTCCTTTCTTATTTCCAGTGTCTAGATGAAATTATGAGAAAAATCCTGGTGAGTCAAATGGAAAGTCGGGATCCAATTCCACTTGATCAAGTGAGAAATCCAAGTCCACAATTGGAGAATTGGTGGCTGATGTGTTGGCTGAAATTATATCGGTGAAATCCGATTCCAAATGTTGCAAATTTTGAACTCCTACAAAATTGTTCATCTGGAATGGTGAAAGTGAGTAGTGAGTTGGTTCAGGTGTGGCTGGAGATATAAATGGAGAAAAACTGCCCTCACTCTTTGTGCATCCATTTGTAGAAGGAAAAGAGAAGGGAGATACCATCTCTTTATTGTCCAAGTCCTCTGTATTAACCCTTAAGCTGTTGTGGAAGTTAAAGAGGGCTTGCTGTGATTGCTGTTGTTGACAGTTGTTATTGGTATTCTTTCGTTTCTTTTCTTGTTTTTCCGGTGGTGGGACTGATTGGTTTCCATGAGCACAAGAGTGCGTTTCTCGGTATGTGATCTCAAATACGGTGGGATCTTCATCCGATCTCTGCACTTGCTTTGTAGCCGAGCAATTCTGAGTATTTCTGTAGGAGCACCTGTAATAGCTTCTGCACATGTAACAATCTCTTATTAGATTCTATTGAGAAATATGATTTTCAGTGTTTGATTGGCGACACCTTTTCAATGTTATCTGACCCTAATGAGAATTTCGCACTAATGAGCGAATATGACAACTTTCCAAAATGTGCTATTCCTTTATTTATTTATTTTTAGTTGTGTTAGTTTAAATATTATTTTTACCTTGTGAATTAAAAAAAAAGAGTGACATTTGTGACGTCATTCAAGATAAAAGAGAAAGGAATTGTCACCTTGGATATTTTGCTCCTAGAATATCTTTCTGCCCATATTTTCTCCAGCTAAAGCCATCATCATGATGCCCCTCTAGTCCATTATCAGTACTGACTCTAACCTGATCTGTCCATCTGGGAGTGGTCTTTCTGCAATCGAAATCAGAAAACATTTTACAAGAAGCATTAGTGCTACTGAAGTGGACATAATCGCCTAGCAGCATGCAAGAGTTACCGCGGTAGACAACACATTCACCTCTTCTTTGAGGCCTCGTTATAGCCCTGATTATCCTTAACACTCCCATCAAAATCATCACTTCGAGAGCTTCCGTTAATGGATATGGGGGACTCTGGAACACCAGCAGAGACTCCAGCATTTTGTGGTTGTCCCATTGATCCACCCCCGTTGAGAATCAAGAGAGCCTTCTCATAAGAAGATAGTATCCTCCGTACTAACATGTCCCCAGTTTCAACTGATGACGTTGCATTCAAATGAGCCCTCAACTGTTTTGCTAGTTCCATCCCTTGGATTAGCTCAGTAATCAATGTCTTTTGCTCCCAGCTCCAACCATTCTCCATTTTTTGTACTCCTCCCTTAAAAGTTACAACAGGCAACACAATTATTATGCTTCTTGCTACCTTTAAGATGCTAGAACTTCATGTCCAGCAACATTAGCACAATTCTACACTTGGCTACTTAGAAGCAAGAAATCTCCACTTAGCTGGAAAAGTAAGAGCCAAGAAGTTTGGAATGAGAAAAATAGTAAAGATCGAGTTATAAGCTAATAACATACGAATAGCCAGAGCTAGAATTATTATTTTTTTATTGGGTAAGCTGGTGGTATATGGAATGTTAGAAGAGATCGACAGAGGATATATTTATATGAGTGAAGCTTTAGCTGAGGAAGCAAAGAGAGTGATGCTTTGTATTTAAAGGAGGATGACAAAACCTGAAGGAAGAGAGCTGGTAAATATATTGGAAGGTAGAAAGCTAGAAGTTTGACTAAGAAAACGAGTTTTTCAGCTTAGACTGGTCTTTGGTCATATGAGAAAATAGATGAGAGAGAGAGAGAGAGTGCTGACCGATTCTACTCTTCAAAGTTCAAACACTCCAAAGAAAAGGGGCTCTCTACTTTCACTGTACGAGAAGAATGAATGATTGAAACGTAGAATCAAGTTAGAAACTAGAAAGTCAAAGTTCAAGCTTGAGGGAAGTGTGGACCAAGAATTTTCAACATTCCGCATTACTGGTTTAACATCAGCACGGAGGTTCAAAGTGCTGTTTATATTATCTTCAAAATTAACATTCAAGTTAGTGTTTAGGTGTTGGTTCATATAGCTAATGAGTTTCCTCTCCATGTCAGCATCAAGGATTCTAATATATAAGAGGTTATGAGAAAAAGATGGTTGGTACACTATTTCCAAAATTGATGTCACAAGTAAAACCCAGTTTTTTTATATATAAAAAAAATTAATCAAATAGTATTTTGCATATTTCATCGTTTAATATTAAATATATTTTTTATTAAGTTATTATATTTTCATGACATGGATCAGCAATTTGGTAAGTTGATTCAGTTTGACAGGTTAATTTAGTTGACTCAATTATTATTTTTAATTAACTTTTTTTTTAATGTTGTCATTTAATATTGGCTTGATTGAGAATTAGATTTTATGATTTGTTTTGTTTACTTTCTATTATATTATTTTAACCTTATGACTTAGGAATAGTGTTTAACGGGTTGAATCGAGTTGTTTTTTGTGTCATTTTTTTAATTTATTTTTTCTTCAATTTCATCATCCAATACTGGGTCGGTTAGAAATTGAGCTCCATAATTTTATTTTATTTTTATTTCTATGAGGATATTTTGGTATAATGATTAAGGTTGCGGGTTTTGGCATTTTAACACCGATTAAATCGGGTTGTTTTTTTGTTTTTTTCTAAGATGTTATCTCGGTCTCATAATCCGAATCACGGTTTCTTCAACATTAGATTTGTTTTTATTGGGTTGTCCCTTCTCATGACTTGGGTCGTGGGATTGGCAAGTTAACTTAATTGACTCAGTTATTTTTGTATTAACTTTTTTTTTCAATTTTATCATTTAATATTGTGTTTAATTGGGAATTAGACTTCATGATTTGTTTCGATTTACTTTTTATTAGGTTATCCCAACCTCATGACCCAGTAATAGTACTTAACAGGTTAACCTAAGTTGACTTTGTTTATTTTTATATTATCTTTTTAATTAAATTTTTTATAAATTTCATCGTTCAATATTGAGTCCAACAAGAGCGATTGAAAATGAAACTTTATAATTTTTTTGACTCATGATCAAATTCGTGAATTTGACATGTTAACCTAGGTTAAATCAAGTTAATTTTTCTAATTATGAGGTTATCTCGGTCTGACAACTCAGGTCACAAGTTTGGCAGATTGAATCGAGTTGTTTTTTATGTAATTTTTTTAATTGATTTCTTTTTTAATCATATTATTCGATATTTGGCTAATTGGAGATTGAAATTTGTAATTTTTTTTATTTTTTTCCATGGGGTTATCTCGGTCTTATGACTCGGGTCACGAGTTTAACAAGCTAACTCGAGTCACTTTTTTAGATCCTTTCTTAATTGATTTTTTTTTCTAATTTCATCCTTCAATATTAGGTTGATTGAGAATTAAGTTTCATAATTTATTTTGATTTGCTTTCTATGGGGTTATCATCGTCTCAAAACTCGGGTCACAGATTTGACATGTTAACCCGAGTTGACTCAAGTCAATCAAATATGTTAGTATCTTAATATTAAAAAAGATAATATTATATTGAAATGTTTTTAGTCAAACTATATTTTTATAGGTTGTATAAATTGTTTTTGGACTCGCAAAATCAACCAGGTTACATCGGGTCAACCCTGAACGGACAACGTGTCGTCCATCCATTTTGAAAAGAAAAAAAACTTAATGGTCGAAGCGTGTGTGTGTGTCTGTGTGTGTGAGTGTGTATAATTTCTTTTAAATTGTTGGATTAATTAAGAATGATATTAGATCTTATTTTATTAAATTCCATTTAAATTTTACTTTGTTCTTGAACAATTGTTCTTTTTTTACAACTCATCATAATTAAACTTTTTAATTTTATATGGGTGATTTCTTATGGTCATTGATTTCTTTATTATATCATATAAATAAAAAAAATAAATTTAGAAAAAATAAATTTATTAAACCTAGTCAAATCCTTTACTCGAGCCACAAGTGTGGCCAATTGACTTGAATTGAATTGATATATTGTCACTTTAATATTAAAAAAAAAAAAAGCATGATGTCTTGAACTCTTATGTCAAACCATGTTTTTATCAATATTATAAATTCTTTTTAGACTCGTCAAGTCAATCAGATCATATTACGTCAATCCCAACATAGTTTAATTTGAAACTTGACTTAGGTAAGGATTCAGGTGCAAAAGGTTTCAAGGATGCTCAACCGAGTTATGTTTAATGACATTTTCAAATGGCTTCTCGCGACAATTGTGAGTGTTGTATTATTATCATATTTTTTGATACACTCCCATCAAAATTATCATATTTTCTTATAATTGAAATTTGTTTATGTAATGATGAGAAAATGTTGTTTTGGGAACAAATATTCTAGTGAAACTTTTTGAAAAACAAATGTTAACGAGACAAAAAGATTTTAGTTGGAAAGATATCTTTTTTATCTTTATTTCAAATAGTCATGATTTTTTTAAAATTTGTTTTTGAATAACGAGAGAATGTTGTCTAAGGAACAAATTTTAAAACTTTTTATAAAAAAACCATTTTAATGACACAAAGAAATTTTAGTTGGAGATGTATTTTTTTATCCTCATTTTAAATCATCATTTTTTAAAAATAAATGACATGGAAAAAATTGATTTATTTTTTAAAATTAAAGATATTAATAAGGGAACGAATACTTTTGCTAGAAAATCATTTTGTTTCAAATGAATTTAAATTATTTCTCTTCTTGTAAAAAAATATTAGTGTCGTATAATCAAGTTAATAAAATTAAAGGGCTTCTCACAACGCATGATCAAATATCTTTGTATTAGATGAAAAGATTTTCATTTAAATGTTTTTACTTTTTATCACGTCAAAAAAAAGTAGATAAAAGTTGTGAGATAATTCTTTCTTTCATATTTATTTTGTGTTTTTTAGAAAAATCTTAAGGTGTTTCGAGTTGATTTCTTAGTTTATTGACATCATAAGAATGTTTACGAGGTGAAAATTCGTTAAAAACTTTATTCCATGTCAAAACAATACCAATCTGATTTTTCCAACCACCTATCTAGTGATAAAAAATTAGGCATGAAATGATACATTTGCTTCCTACATTTTTTTGTTTTTAAAAAGAATTACAACCGATGACATGTTTTTTCCTCTATTACAAAAAAAAGAAAAGAAGGTAGTAGCGTGGGCCTACCATGGGCCTAGCGATGCATGCCCGCGCACATGGCCTTTTATTTTTATAGGCCAAGCACACTAGGCCACTAGTCCCAAGCACCCATCCCCCTTTTAAACTTTAATTTATTTTTATTTAAATATAAATTGATGAAAATATATTAATTCAATATATGTGTGGCATACCCAATCCAGCGGTATTCGGTTGTAATTGGGATTACTTAAAATTAATAAATTAAATAATTTTTTGTGATTTTTTTAATAATATATCATTTAATTTTTACTTGGCTTAAGAATAAGGTTGTAAATTGTTTTTTTATGATATCAGTAGATGTTCTTTTTGTGCAACCATAATAATATTTTTTTATTTAATTTCTTTCTTATACGTATATATTTGTATTATTTTTTATTGAATAAAAAAAATTAGTTTCAAGAAACAAAGTTATTGAAGACAACCGGATCCATGACCTGTGTTTCAAAACCAAATCTTGATTTACATTTATCTCTCATCCTTCAAGTTTAGTCTCTGGTTAAATGGTTTTTTAGTTCTTATTTAGTTTTTGAATAAAATTATAATATTCTTTTACTAACATAACTAGGAATTATTTTTATGAAATCATGTAAAGTCTTTTTTTTTGTGGATTTTTTTCAATCGTTTTCATGTGTGTACCTGATTTTATTATTGTTAATTAAATATAAAATTAATTCTAAAAAACAAATTATTAAATGTGATCGGGTCTATGATCCATGCTATGAGATCACATATCTTTATTTATATATATTTTTTAAATTTTAAATTCAATATTTGGTTCTCGTTAACGATTTTTTTAGTATTTTTTAGAATAAATAATTATCAATTTATTTAATTAAATATATGTATTATTTTTTTATTTACAATTAAAAATATTTATGAAAGTTAAAAAAAAAAGCATTAGAAACGCGTACATATTCATGTTTCTATGTTAATTTCTATAAAGAAAGTACTTCAATTTCAATTTTGAGGGAACAATTGAAAAAACTAAAAATTTATGAAACTAAAATGCAAAGTTCTTAAATTTGTGGAATGGAACGCTCCTCATCCTCGAGTGTAGGTCAGCCTCTGATCTCATCACTCATAAATAAATAAATAAATAAATAACTATTAAAGAGAGATAGTAGGGTAGGCTACACAACATTTCTTATAAATATGTATTAATTATAATATAATTAAATAAAAATTAATTTTAAAAACTATCCCACAACATCAACATTGGAAAAAAAAAAGTTGCAACTGTAGCGTGATTGTAATGTTTTCACTTTACAACAGTGTGTCTCTATATATATATATATACATACTAGTTGTTGCGCGCCGGCTTATGGCATGCTTATACGTTGTCATGGATTTGTAAAAAAAATCAAAAATTTGTTTTTTAAAAAAATTATATGGAGAAATACTATTGCAATCTACAATGTTTTCAAGAAAAATTAAACTACAAAGCTAAATTCTCAACCAGATGAATATTAAAAAAATAAAATAGACAGATAATTTTGAAAAAAAAATCATAAAAAAACAAAAGGAAAAAAAATCATATAGGAAAATACTGCAGTAATCTATAGTGTTTTGTGAGGAAATATACATTTGTAATTCTTAACCAACTCAATATTAAAAAAATTAAATCAATAAAGATAATTTTGGAAAAAATCATAAAAAAAAACGAAAGGAAAAAAAACTATGCAGGGAAACACCGTGGCAATTTATAGTGTTTCATAAGAAAATCTACAATTGTAATTTTCAACAGCTCAATATTAAAAATAATAAAATCGATAAAAACAATTTTGAAAAAAATTATAACAAAAAAATCATTTGGGGAAACACTCTAACAGTTAACGTTGTTTTAAAGAAAATAACTACAAAGCTAAATTGATAAAAAGCATGTGAGGAAACACTATAGCAATTCACAATGTTTTTTTTTCTAGAAAAAAACTACAAAGTTAAATTATTAACCATCTTAATATGAAAAAAAATTAAAATTGACAAAGACAATTCTGGAAAAAAAACAAAGAAAAAAGAAAAAAAAACTATATGGGGAAACACTGTAGCAATTAACAGTGTTTTAAAGAAAAAATTACAAAGCTAAATTCTCAATCAGCTTAATATTAAAAAAATAAAATTGACAGAAATAATTTTGAAAAAAAACACAAAAAAAAACAATTTTGGAAAAAAAAGAAAAAAAAATACAAAAAAAAAATACAAGGGGAAAGCTAAAACTAAATTCTCAACCAGCTCAATATTAAAAAAATTAAATTCACCAAAGATAATTTAAAAAAAAACATGTGGAGAAATATTGTACCAAAAGAAAAATCATATGGGAAAAATACTGTAATAATCTACAATTTTTTTTATTAAAAAAGCTACAAAGCTAAATTTTCAACCAGTTTAATATAAAAAAAACCGAAATGGACCATTTTGGAAAAAAAATCATAAAAAAAAAGAAAAAAAAAAGCAAAAAAGTTAAATTTTCGCTTTGTTGTTGTATATCAAATCCAAATAAATAACGTTAATTAAATGTATTTAGTTTTATAAATTATTTAAAATAAAATAAGTAATAATAATAATAAATAAATACTAAATTTGATAAATAAAAAATTTTAATTAAAAAAAATAATAAGAGAAAAATAAAAAACAATCATAAAAATAAGGATCAAAATTAATATAAAAATTAAATTAAATTAAATTCTAAAAGGTGAAATTCAAAACAAAATATATAGCAATCAAAAGTTTGAGAATAAAATTTTTTATAATCAGCAAATAATATAATATTTCAAAATTTTTCATAACTTTTAAAAAGTGTTTTCTATCCAAAATAAAAAGAAAATATTTTTCTAAAAACTAAACCAAATTTTGGAAAAAAAATCATAAAAAAAAAAAGAAAAACAATCAGCAAAAATAATTTTGCAAAAAACAAATAATTTTTTTTTAAATCAATCATGAGAAAAGAAAAAAAATATCAAATATATAATATATATTAGCATAATAAAAACAAAAGGTGTGGGGAAAGCTACAGTACTTTCCCCACGCCTTTTAGTATATTGTTAAATATTGTTAATATTTCAAAATTTTTCATAACTTTTAAAAAGTGTTTTCTGCTTAAAATAAAAAGAAAATATTTTTCTAAAAACTAAACCAAATTTTGAACCATTTTGAAAAAAAAAATCATAAAAAAAAGAAAAACAATCAGCAAAAATAATTTTGCAAAAAAAAAATAATTTTTTTTAAAAAAAATCAATCATGAGAAAAGAAAAAAAATCAAATATATAATATATATATTAGCATAATAAAAACAAAAGGCGTGGGAAAGCTTCCCCACGCCTTTTAGTATATTGTTAATATATATATATATATATATATATATATATATATATATATATTGTGGACCATTTTATGTTGATGGGCCACTTAAACCTGGATTATACTATTTTTTAAATAAAAAAAAACGAGGTCGTCTGTCCATCAGCAGCCTCCCCTCCCTGAATTTATTTATTTAATCTTATGTCACTTCATTCCAAAGCTTTTTGAACGAGAATATACAGTGTGTTTGTCATTTATGTTTCTCAAGTATTTTTTAAAAAAATTTAAATTTATTTTTTTACTTTAAATTAATATTTTTTTTATACTTTCAAATTATTTTAATATACTAATATCAAAAATAATTTTTAAAAAATAAAAAATATATTATTTTAATATATTTTAAAATAAAAAACACTTTAAAAAAAACTATTACCAAACTTCCAAACGTATTTTTAGTAATTTGCAGCTTGACCTCTCCATAGTTTCTTGTTTTTTTTGGGTGAAAATCTCTTCGTAGCTTTATTACCATCTATTATGTTCTATCTTTTAAATCATTTTTGAACTGTATTTTACTTAAATAATAATAAAATTACAATATCTTATTCGTAGCTCTAACGTCAAATTGGGGAGCTCGATTTCATAGAATTTCTTGTCCCATAAGAAAGTTTCTAACAGATGGAATGAAATGAGTTTATAATTTTATTTTCCCTTTACGGCGCGAATAATTCTCTGCCTTCATGTAAATTTAGAAAAATTTACATTAACTTTCTAATTTATTTTTTATAGGTGTTGTTTGTTTATTGAAAAATAATTTTGTTGATGTTATGCATGCATATGAAAGTAGCATATTTTGTTTTCCTTTAACTTAAGCCTACGTACATTTTCTATTAATTGATTTCTTCATTGTCAATCGGTCAAGTCAAGTGGCACTGATCTTGTTGGCTCATATGAGAAACAAGGTTCAATAAAAAAAAAAATCTTCTCAATAATTTTGTAGCGTTAGGAAAAAAAAAACCTGAAAAAATTATTTAAGAAATAATAAAATAGATATTTTGTTTTTCATTAACAATTTTTTTTTATATAAATCCTGCTTGTTATGCATAATGTACCAGGTTAGAAGTGAAGTCAGACTACTAACCATATATGACGACAGTCAAGCTACATCTACTTTAAACTATCTTTATGTCCTTCTGTGTGTGTTCGGATTCTCTGAAGGAATCGTATGGTAGTTCAGACGGCACAGAATTTGGTTCCCATCAACATTTATGGGAGCATCTATTCCCTTCTCAAGCACAAATTAACCATACTCTCTCTCTCTCTGTCTCTCTGATAATGGGGATGCTATCGGTCCATCATGTAAAAAAGCAGATTCAAAGGGTGACAAATAATCACAAGGAATCCCACTTGCCCCGCGCCTATTTATACGTTTCTGCGATGGAGTAACATGCAACATCAAAGAAGAGAGAAAATACTCATTAGAATCCCATTTAGCCTCGATCACCATGGCCTCAATGCAGTGCATCAGACCAGACGAGAAGGCATGCGACCAAGAACAAGAAATGGCCCATGTCCAAACAGAGCAAAGCCTTTCCCATGAGAAGGACGATTCTGTAACTCAATGCAATTGCCAAACCAATGGCCCCGGCAGCCAAGCTCATGTCGACCAGAAAAAGAACCATCAAAAGAACGAGAACAAAATGAAGGACAAGAAAGAAAAGAAGGAGAAGAAGAAGGAGAAGAAGAAGGAGAAGAAGGGAAAGAAGGAAAATGACAAGAAGAAAGAAAAGAGCGGGGACAAGAAGAAGTAGAAGAAGCATGACAGCAGCAGCAGTGAAAGTGTTGTTGGTGGCTTACGATGCATTTCTTGCATTTCAGAATAACGGCGTCTTATAATCTAAAACTATTAATATCGTTGATATTTTCAGCAATCCGAAACCTTTTTTTTCCTGTTCAATGCATGCGGATGCAGGAGCAGCATACAGAAATCAAGTCGGATAAAATTCCGGTCATCACAATAATAAACCACTATATAAGTGGAAAAAAAAAGGATGATACAAAATAAGAGCAGTGTACTTGACCATTGACTGGAGAAGCAGGTAGCTTCACTAGCATGTGTGTCCTATGCATGACTTATGTTTGTGTTCTATCGATTTTTAATTCTAATCATAAAATAGGGTGAATTTATATACAGACACAAGATTCTAGATCTCAATACACGGAGCTTGGGATCAAGAGAATGATTTCATTCCAGATGTGAAAATTGCAGGAAGATAGATCTCTACTAAAGTAAGCCATATCATCAAATCTCAAAGGCAAAAAATAACTAGCAACAGCCAAAATAAAATTTAAGAATCCTACTCAAATCAATCTAACTTGTAACTGGAAATGTAAAATTTCCAGTCAAGATCAGAAATTTAGATCCTTACCGAACCATATAGAATTTCCATAATCAAGGCCCTAAAACATCAACTCCATTTTGACCACGTTTATATACAGGCAGGTAATCACATGCATTCTTCAGTGATGAAGAATGTGCTGCATTCACCACTAAACCAAAAGGAAATTCCAGGTTAACATGGCATTGTTCAAAGAACACTTATAGTAGTTAGCTTGATAAAAGACAGGAAGTAAGAAACTACAGACATGATTCCAACCATCCTGGTAGGATCATATGCAGGCAAAAAGGGGTAAAAAAAGATGATAAAAAATGGAATTTAGCTAAAAACCCCCAATACAGTAGAAGGGTCACTTTCCTTGAAGACACCTGGAGACAAATGATGAAACACCCTGAACAGCAAGATCTTCAGCTTGATCTTGGGTTGAACCCTTTATTTGCAAATGCTTTTTGCCAATCTTAAAAGAGTGGTCACCACCATTAATCACATGCAACTCATTGTGAGATTTCATCTTCTTGCAAACAGCTTCCAGCTTTTCAAGGGGACAAAGCCCATCTTTGCTACCCTTCACACACATACATGTAGAGAACAAATAGGGTTAAGAAAACCTAACAGAAGTGACTTAGAATCAAGCTGAGAATTTTATGCAGTATGACAAAACTGTGAAAAAAACAGCCATACACAAAAAGTTCACTCAAAATCAACCAGATTGAGTTGCAAGGTTTAATAATTAAAATTACCATCAGTTGATTCAAACTCGGAGTGATAATTAGATGAAGGTAATCAAAGGCATGCACAATTACAATTACCACAGTTGTTTCAAACTTATTTTAAAAGTAATACAATTCAAAAGAGGTACCTGTACAAACATGACAGGGACAGTAAGTTGCAATAGAGTCTCATCCCGCACAGCTCCACCCATGGCCTGAAACATTAGTCAATTAAATTCAATAAACCTTGATCAATGGGTTCTGCATCTGTAATAGCAGGGATGACGTCGCAGACAATTGAAAACAAAATGGCTCCAATAATAATAATAATAATAATAAAAACAGCTCACCTCTATCATCACAATACACAAAAGTAAACAGGCAAGATACAAGCATATTTGAAATGGAATGAAAACAACATTTATTAGACAATTTACCAACTAAGAAAAAAACTGGCAAGAATGGTAACTGATGAACCTTAAGTGGATATCCCAAGCAAATGACTGCTGAAGCATCTATGTCAACCTCGGCAGCAACCATGCAGCTCACTCTACAGCATACCAAAATATTATGTATGTATACAGGTTTAGTCTCAAATCAGTAAAACTTACAGAAACAAGCATTTGATATGAATCTAAAATATCTAGTTATGTGGATCCCTTGTTACTATATGATGGCAACCTCATCAAAAAAACCCAAAACACATCCACAACATACCATTGTTATTTGACTTCTTGCATAAATCGATGACAAAAAGTTCAGGTATAAAACAATAAAATACTACACCATGGATTTGCAATGTAGAATACGCTCCTAAATCACTTACATGGCATATCTACACTTCCAAACTCCCATAAATTTATACCTTGAACCCATGGATTTTCCAGCCAAGATAAGAGGATGAGCGGGGTACTTATCAGTAGTCTTTTTCACAATATCTTTATGAAACTCCACCAATTTCTCCGCTTTTGGAGGAGCCCTTTTTTTCCCACCAGCAATATCTTTAAAAAAAAAACAAAAACCCCGTTATTTTAAATGGCATTGGCAAGTGAATTCGGACTCCAAAAATCCAAGACCATAAATTTTACTGCTAACAATTAACCTACAGGGATAGTCAAATGTGACAACTTCAACAGCATCCAAAGCATTCTTTAACATCTCCTTCCATCTGAATTTAATTAAAATTTAAGAATTCAAAAAAACTTATTAAGAAAATTGAACATTTTCAGTGAAAATGGGAGAGAGAACAACCTGAGCATCCAATCTGAAGAGGACGGAGCACCAGCGCCATGAGCAAAGACAACCACAGGCGAGGACGACGATTTGTCGTTTGTGCCTTCACTCTTTGTCTTGCGCCTTCTCTTTGTTGGCGGTGAAGAATCCATAATTTGTGTTCAAGAAATAAAGATTCAATGTTCAGAAATCTTTCCCCTTTTCGAAACCCTAAAAATCAGAATCATTCACCGAAAATTGATTTACTTCACGCTAGTTGCTGGTGAAATATCAGCACAGCAGACACATCTTCGCGCCATTTGTTGGTCGTGCGGGTAGCACGTGCAAGTAAATGGGCCTTTTCGGCCTTATTGGGCTGCATATAGCTGTTTTGAGCTCAATGTTCACTCTCTTTTGGGTAAATCTCCTTTTGAGGTTAAACTAATGAGCGCGCACTTCACTCGCCGCGGGTTAGATCAGAAAAATTTAACACAATAAAATGAACACGAAAGTGTTTTTTTTATATTAAGATAAAAAAATATAACATGCATGGTTTCTTGGTTTTTTAAGAATGTTTATTGGATGTTTTATGATTGAAATAGGTAAAAAAAATAGATGTTTTCAGTAAAAAACTTGAAGGTATAATTATAGCCACAATAATAATAATTAAAATCTAGATCGGTAAATAACATATTATTTATCATAGTAAATGGTGTGTTATTTACCTATTAAAAAAAATGGCCCTTTTGAGAGAAAAAAATAGCAAGCCCAGGTGCACATGCATGGGCTTAAGCCCACAAACTTGAGTTTTTTATTATATATTTTTATTTTTTTAATTAATATCTTCTTTATAATTACATGTTGGTTTTCTTTATTGTTTACATTTCTACTCTGATATTTATTTTTTTTATTTTTAATTTTTACTTTTGGCTATTTTGTAACAAATTTATTTGTTTTCAATCTAGTTGTTCAATTTGAATTTGTTGTATAATATTTTTTTATTTTGATTTTTATTTTTTTATTTCTAATTTTATTATTGTTTATTTTGTAAAAGTCTTATTAGTTTTTATATATAAAAAAAGCATTGATACTAAGATCTATTAGTAAATCAACTTTTTAAGTTTGTTTTTTAATTAATATCCCTTTTATGTCATTTTTCCTAGCTTATTTAGCTTCTTTTCTTTAAAATAAAGATTATTTTTTTAATTATATTAGATGTTTTTAATTTTTCATGAGGTTAATATGATTCATTTATAATTTTTTATATTTAATATAAATTAAATTTATTTTTATAAATTTAAATTTTTTTCTTTTATGGTATTTTTAATATGTGCAA
>Ga0325411_1000746_pt1 | contig 34742 bp, 20 predicted proteins | sample PopdelMetagenome_13_FD_206181 | JGI IMG/M metagenome (GOLD analysis project Ga0325411, IMG submission 206181) | Populus deltoides microbial communities from Bellville, Georgia, United States - Xylem-PdIQD-R4 | ecosystem: Host-associated > Plants > Phyllosphere > Stem > Wood/Secondary xylem...
ATGTTTTAACGTGGTTTTGACGTTAAATCTGACGGCCAAGAAAATGGCACGCTCGTGGATTGAATTCTTGTCTCCCCGATGGGTCCCTCGAGCGAATTTCACTCTTTTGCCTTTTGATGCATAGGACGATATAAAGAGGGTGTTTGTTAGTGTATTTTTGGTTATTTTTTAAATAATTTTTTATGTTAAAATATATGTTAATAATGTTTTTTTATTTTTTAAAAATTATTTTTGATATCAACACATTAAAATAATTTGAAAATACTAAAAACATATTAATTTGAAGTTAATAAAAAAATAAAAAAAATTTTAAATTTTATCAAAAATATTTTTAAAATGCAAAAACAAACATGTCAAAAAGACAGGACGTTGTAGTTCTAGGAAACACCCCTAATTAATTATTTTAATTACTAAAATATCATATCTTACTAATAAATAACTATTTTACAGTACAGTTATGAGAGATTAATAATAATAATAATAATAATACCTTCTTCTTAATGTTTAAAAAATTTGAACTTTATTATTTTGAGTAATAAATTAAACTTTTAATCTTGAAATGTCTTTCCTGAAACTTTATTATGAGGCATGATTAGAGATGAGTTTAAGGTATTATGCATCAATTAGGAGTGGAAAGCACTATCAAGGTTAAACTAATAGAAAAATAATCATCAAAGTTTTACGGCTCCTAGGTTGTTCTTTAATTTCAAAAATATTTAAAAAAAGTTAAATTTTATTTTTATTTTAAAATAATTATTTTTTGGTATTTTCATCGTTTTAATATTCTAATGTTAAAAATAATTTTAAAAAAATAAAAAATATTATTTTGATACATCTCCTAGCAAAATACACTTTAAAAATAATCATTATCACATTTTTAGATAATTATTTAAACTCCAACAAGTAATGGAACAAATATTGAGATCAAATATAAACAAACACAAGATACTCCATCTAAACTTTAATTAGATTGAATCTTTATTAAAAAAAACAAATATTTAGAAAAATTATAAAATTTTTTTTAAAAAAAACAAAAGGTGTTGTTATTGGCAATGATATAGCAAGACTACTAAAAATAATTTTTAGAAGAGGAGTAGACTTTTGCATAGAAAAAGATACTGTTTTAAGTTGCAAGACATGTTATATACAAGAAGAATTTTCATTTCATTCAATTCCATAAAAAAATATTTAATTGCATTAATTAAAATTTTAAATACCTCAATTCAAACATGATATCAAATTACAGTAATTTATCCCATAACTCAATAAAAAAAACTTAGTAGATTAAACATGATTTTTTTTATATAAAAAAATTATAGATTGGTCATAGGATTTCTTCTTATTTTAGACTTTAATCATCTCTTGTTGAATAATTTAGTTTTAGAACGATGCAATTAAACAAACAGTTTGAGAATAAAAAAAAAGTTATTGCGATGTGTTTTAATAAATTCTATAATTGCAGCGGTAATTTCGAATTGCTATTATTTACATCCCTGGTGCAATTTTTTCTTAATTTGAGTGACAATTATGGCGTGTCTTTACCAACATTAGATTTAAAGCATTTATTTCAAATACTATTAAATTTTAATGACATATGAAACAAGTGACTTTAAATTATATGTGAAGTTCTATCATAATTTTTAAAAAATATAAACAAATGTGTTATAAAAACAATTGTTTGAAAAGCCATTATAACATTACTTGCAATAAATTTTACTCTAAATGTAACTATAACTACTACTAAAATTTCATTTTATAGTTCAGGATCGAGTCATGTGATCGCTAATATAATAATTATTGAAGACTCAAACTAAACCAGACATCTATATTAATAAAAAAAAATTCATTTTGTAACAATGAGGTACTTCCCGAATTTCTATTATCAACTTTCATTTTATAACATGCTCTCTCATTTTTATCAAAATTATACTGAACAAGATGGATTACACGCAAGCTCACTCTAGGCAAATTTAAGTTATTGTGAATGATTCAAGACAAGAATAGAGTATTTTTGAGTTTTTTTCGTGTACAAATAAGCACATAAGCAAACTTAAAGAACGACATCAACAAGTAAATAACCAATAAATTTAAGGACTTATTTCATAGTAGATGGGAAAGTAGAGCGTATCATTGTGGAAAATCCAACATGAAATTATTTAGGACACAATGCACGCGTAAAAAGAAAAAACAAATACTTAAAAGTCTTGCATCTTCTAAAAGTTGCATTTGCACGTTTTGGGTAGGAGTATTATTTTTTACTATAAAAAATTATTAAACTGTTTTCTAATAAAAAATTAATTATGAATTTAAAATATAATGTTGAATGATATTTTTTTTAAATATTGATACAATAACATATTGAATGATTGTTTTTCAAATATCAAGACAATGATACATTATACAGTGATTTAGATAATTTTCCTCTATACTCTTTGAACCTTCATTTAAGTATTCATTATCATGCATTATTTTTTTACAAGCGAGGCCTGACCTACTAAAAAATATTAAACTCAATCTTTTTATGGGCTTAAGATTAAACTTGATTATTTTGTGGGTTTATGATCAAACCTGTCATATTATTTTTTTCACAGGTTCAATGTTAAACCCATTTTTTTTATAGGCTTAAGATCAAACTCGGTCTTTTATGGGTTTAGGATCAAACCAACCACTTGATATTTTTACAAGCTAAGATTAGAAAACCTATCACACAATTTTTTTTCAAGAATCAAGATTGAAAATAACCCAAAGTAAAGCTTTTGACAATAAAAATATTTTTGTTTGATGAAATTCAACAATTAAAAGATTATAAATGAAACTTATTTTACAATGTCAAATTAAATCCTATAAAGACTTGATTATATAAAGATATGAGCATGAGAATCTTAAAGTCAAGTTCGCATTCAAAAAGTCCATGATTTTAGTTTGATGTTGAAAAATTCTTACAGCAATAATACTTTGATACACACATTCAATGCAATAATATGTTGTTATCATCAAAACAAATAATTCATTGGTGATTACATACCTCTTCAAAAAGTCCATAGTTTTAGTTTGATGTTGAAAAATTCTTACACAATAATACTTTGATACACACATTCAATGCAATAATATGTTGTTATCATCAAAACAAATAATTCATTGGTGATTACATATCTCTGGGCTAATATTTTCTCGTTTAAATTTTACCTTGTATTTTTTGAGTTTTAATAGATGGTCGGGGATGAATTAAGCTTTAGTTTTACAAAATATGATTTTAATTGGGGTTGATAATTAAAATTAAAAAGATGGGAATCAAATTTTATCAAAAACAACAAAACATGCCTGATTTAGATTTTGTCATGGATAACTTTAGTTTGATCTCTATAATTTTAGATTTCCTATTTTCTCGTCCTTGTTGTTTTGTCAATTCACGCTTCGATGCCAAACTTAATTTTTTTCAAGTTGTAGTTATTGGATTTTTGAGTAAGGAGAGAGAGAATCACTAAAAAAATTTAAATAAAAAAATGATTGGATGACGACATTTTAATCACCACAAAGACTGATATTTGTGTCAATGGGTTTGTCTTTTTAAGAAAAGTTATATGAAAGTGGTATTTCACTATAACCATGTTGGGAAAAAGTAGATCAAGATATGTTATTTTTTTGTATTAATTTGATTTTTATTTTTACAAGTAATTTTAGAGTGTTTCGTGGTTGTTGATGATTTTATTAAGGTTTTTTTACATAAAAATTAGTTGATAAATAGGTTATTGAGTTTCAAAAACTTGGATTGAAAAACCAACCGGCAAACGACCAATCTCTTTGATCCTATAAAAAAAGTCTTGCTAGGAGCAAGAGCCTGGGTTTCTAAGTCCATTTGTGTCAGGGCTTTTTGGTTGATAAGTCAAATGTTTGGGCTAGTAAATATGATAGAAAAAAATAATCTAAAAAAAATAAAACAAAAAAAGAGAGAGATATCAAGCCCTAATAAGTGTTAACAACTTGTTTATACTTTATTAAATCATATATATATATATATATATATTTTTTTTTTAATTATTTTGTAAAATATAAACAATATCTTCTATCTCTTTCAGAACCTAAAACATGGTATCAGAGCTTACAATGGCGTCCACCACATCTGCTTCTGTTACCTCACTTATTCCAGCGTCTCCTATAGTCAACATATATATCTTGAATTCGTGGCCTCATTACAATTTACCTATCAAGCTTATCAAGAAATATTTGTTGCCTGAAAAACACAATTTCAATCTCTTGTAAACTGTCATAATCTCAAAGGCTTTATAGATGGTGCCTGTCTTCCACCGCCTCCCGAATCCTGATATGACTAATCCGTCAAGCTGCTTCTACATTTGAACCAAATCCTGCATTCTTTCCTTGGATTAACAAAGACCAAAACCCTATGGCAAATATAGTGCAGAGGAAAAGACGTTTTGCACTATACATGAACACTACATGAACGCCTTGTTATCTGGGATCGATGTTGATATCTTCTTCCTTGATTAACTTAAAACAAGCTAGAACAATTACTCGAATATAAATAATTAAAAATAATAGATTAAAATAAGATGACAAGCGTGTAAGGAAGTAAGAGACACATTCATTTAAAAATATTCCTCTTTCATATCCATTTGTTAAAGTGCTATTTAAAAATATTTTCATTTTTAATATCATTACATTAAAGTCGTAAAAGATATTAAAAAATATAAATTTTTAAAATATATCCAAATAAAACTTTAAACGCAAAAATAAATGGCAACATTACGTGCAGTGAGCATTCCCGTCTACTCTACGAACACTGGACTCCTGATCTTTTCGGCCCCATGACATAAAGAAATCATATAGAGAACAGTTCTTTCGCTTTTTGTGGGAAACGATTTGAAATTTTTTTCCCAGGTTAATTCACCAAAAGAGAAATTGAAGTAAATTCTTATGCAGTTAGTTGTAAGAAGCTCGCTATTTCTGCCACTCTCTCTCTAGCAAGCAAAGCAGCTGTGTTAATTGTAGAACAAAAAGGATTCCACAAAATTAATTCGATCGCCAATGCAAGAATTAAGAATTTACGCCTTAAAGAGGTAGATAAGACGTTCATTGGACAGTGGACACACAAATTTACGTACGGGAAACTGAAGATCACGTCACCTGGCGCTCATAGTGCCCTACCTACCTACCTAAGTAGGTATAGACACCTGACTCCTCCTTCTGTCCCACGCTTTGAATGTCGACCGGCAGGTGATCTTTTGCTTGGAGGGAGTAGTTTTGTTACCGAATATCGATGAAAAGGAAAAGAGACGCACCCACTTTGTTGCAGTCGTGCATGTTGTTGAATACAACTCCAGTTCTAGCTGTTGTTGAACATTGTTGCTCCAGTCTAGACTGCTCCCATGTTAAGACAAAGGCGATGCTATTGTGTGTGTATTAATTCCTGGGGTCTACCAATGATTATTGGCAGCCGTTGGATCGAGATGATCATGAGGGGTGTCGAGTCAAAGTAAATTAAATCTGTCAAATGCTGTCATAAACAATGAAGCCCGCAAAAAAAAAAAAAAAAAGTGTTAAAAACTGGTATCCGTCCTATCAAAAGAGCTGGTGTGGTTAATGTGAGATCAGCGTCTCTGCGGGCTGCTACCCCTGTAGTTGCGGTGTTGTCATTCACCATTTCCAGCCAGGCGACTGGGTGACCCACGTGGTTCAAGGGATTACTAGTGACATGCCACATGCAATACCGCAGCAGGTCAATTATTTTTTATATTATAAAAAAATTTAAAATTTAAAAATATTAGGTTTTTTTCAAAGTTATACCCAAAAATTTTAAGTTTGGTTACACCACTTAATCCAAAAGTAATATTTATAATATTAATAATAACATTAAACTTCAGTTAAACCTTAACATAAAAGTGTTTGGACTGCAATACAAGACCCAATAGCATTGGACGTGTGTCTGACTACAAGGTCGTGTCATAAAAGTGTAATAATTAAATATATTAGTTAAAAAAACAAAGAAAAAACCAACAGGAAGAAAAAAACTAATGAAGAAAAAAAAATATGAATTAACTATGTTAACCCTTCAAATCAGGTTAACCCGTCATACCTTGAATTCGCATCGTGAAAGTTTGATAATTAAAAAGAAAAAAACAAATTAATGGGTTAACCCAGAATTAACTGGGCTAACTTGTCAAACCAAGTTAGCCTGTCAAATCCGGAATCCGTGTCATGAAAGTTTGATAACTAAATAGAAAAAAATTAACATTAACAATTTAAATTAAATAAAAAAATTAATTAAAAATAAAAAAACAAAAGGTATAAGCCTTTTCACTATGGACTGCACTGTGCAGTCCACAGTCAAAGGCATAAAAACAACAAAAAAACAACAATAAAAACTAAAGGCATCAGTCGAGAACTGCTTAGAAAAAAATTTAATATTAATAAACTAAATTAATTAAATAAAATTAATTAAAAATAAAAAAAACCTCTAAAAAGAAAAAAAACTAAATAGAAAGAAATTTAACATTAACAAATTAAACTAAACGAAATAAATTAAAAAGAAAAAAAAGCAAAAAAAAATTACAGGTTAACTCATCAAATTAGGTTAACCCGTTAAACCCGGGATTCGTATCATGAATGTTTGGTAACTAAATAAAAAAAGTAAAAATTAAGAAACTGAACCAAACAAAAAAAATTAATTAAAACGAAAAAAAATCCGGGTTAACTCGTCAAACCATGTTAACCCGTTAAACTCAGGATCTGTGTCATAAAAGTCTGATAACTAAATAAAAAAAAATTAACATTAACAAACTAAATTAAACAAAAATAATTTATGAAAATAAAAAAAACAAAAAAAAATTGACGGTCAACCCATAATTAACTGGGTTCACCCGTGAAACCGGGTTAACCCGTGAAACTCGGGATATGTGTCATGAAAGTTTGACAACTAAATAGAAAAAAATTAGTATTAACAAACTAAACTAAATAAAAAAAATTAATTAAAAAGCAAAAAAAAAATCTTGGTTAACTTATCAAATCAGGTTAACCCATTAAATCCGAAAAACGTGTCATGAAAGTCTGATAACTAAATAAAAAAATTTAATATTAATAAACTAAATTAAATTAAACAAAAAAATTTGTTAAAAGAAAAAAACAAAGAAATAAGCAAAAAAAATCCCGAAAGGCATAAAAAAAGCTAAAAAAAAATGAGACAACTTAAAAAAAACATAAAGCATCAGTTTTTACTGTGGACTGCACAAAAAAATTCAGGTTAACTCGTCAAACCCAAGATCCGTGTCATGAAAATCTGATAACTAAATAAAAAAATTAACAATAAAAAAAAATTAAAAAAAATTCTTTAAAAGAAAAAAACAAAAAAAACCCATAAAGGCTAGAAAACGGGAAAAAAAAAGAGAAAAAAAAAGAAGTAGACAACTCAGCGTTTCACTGTGGAGTTGCACAGTAAAACACTGAGCAGTTTTAGTTTATTGTCAATTAACAAACTAAACTAAACGAAAAAAATTAATTAAAAAGAAAAAAAAATTCGGGTTAACTCGCCAAACCAGGTTAACCCGTTAAACCCGGGATTCGTGTCATGAAAGTTTGATAACTAAATAAAAAAATTAACATTAACAAAAAAAATTAAAAAAAATTCTTTAAAAGAAAAAAACAAAAAAAACCCATAAAGGCTAGAAAACGGGAAAAAAAAGAGAAAAAAAAAAGAAGTAGACAACTCAGCGTTTCACTGTGGAGTTGCACAGTAAAACACTGAGCAGTTTTAGTTTATTGTCAATTAACAAACTAAACTAAACGAAAAAAATTAATTAAAAAGAAAAAAAAATTCGGGTTAACTCGCCAAACCAGGTTAACCCGTTAAACCCGGGATTCATGTCATGAAAGTTTGATAACTAAATACAAAAATTAACATTAACAAACTAAATTAAATAAAAAAAATTATTAAAATAAAAAAACAAAAAAATTGACAGCCCGTGAAACCTGAAATATGTGTCATAAAAGTCTAATAACTAAATAAAAATAAATTTAACATTAACAAACTAAAGTAAACGAAAAAAATTAGTTAAAAAAAAGCAAAAAAAAAAATTATGGGTTAACTTGTCAAACTATGTTAACCTGTTAAACCCGGGATTCGTGTCATGAAAGTCTAATAACTGAATAAAAAAATTTAACACTAACAAAAAAAATTATTACAAAATAAACTCTAAAAACATAAAGAAAAAAAAAAAAGAGGCTCATCTTTTAGCACTAGTCCACAATAAAAGAATGAGCCCATTTAGTTATAGTTTAATTTTATTGACTATTTATTGATGATGTTACTAAAATATAATATGTTTATAGAATATCTAAATTGTGTTTGTATTAATCACAATTTGATTTTAATAATCATGTTTGAATTGATTATAGATTTGATTTAAATTAATTATTGAATTCTTGAGGGTAATTAAGTGTGGAGGGGGTTTTTTATTCTAAAAATGTGAGTTTTTTTTTCCAGTAATTAAGTACAATTTTTCAATTTTATTTTTTTTTGAATTAGTTTGTGCAGCCCTAATACAAACCCTGTAAATATAAAATCATTATTTTGCATAATAAATTATGTAACCGATCAAAAATATAAATATAAATATAAATCACAAGTAAAATTTTTTAACGAAAAGATTGAAGCAAAGCCACCAATTAATTTATTTTTCATCAAACAAAACAAAGTAATTTAAAATCTATTTTTGTTTTGTTTTGATATGTTTGTTAATAATTTGATGAGGTTTTTCTTTATATAATTCTACAATTCTTGCTTCATTTTTTTTTTCTCAAATCTGCTAGTTTTACCAATTGTTTTTTGAATTCTTGTTATAGTTGTTTTTTTTTCTAATTAATTAGATATATTTTATTGGTTTGTTTTGATTATACTTTGATTTTTTTTAATGTTTTGTTTTTAGCAGAGCTACCAAAATTATCAATTTTTTCTCACGATATATGTTTGGAGTTTAAGTTGAACCATGAACAAAATTAGAAGAATTTGATTTTTTTTGAAAAAAAAATATTGATAACTCGCAGCCTAGTGAACCAACTCTAATGTGTAATGTTAAAGTTATGGTTGAGCAACTCCAATGCGCTTCAGTTTACAAAGAACCCGTGTTGATTAGTGAGAATCATTTTTTATTATTTTTTGTTTTATTTCAAAGTTTATCGAATATATGCTTCGCTTTAACTAATGTTTCTTATATACTTTGAATGTTTATATTTGATAACTATAAAGACCAATAACATTAAAGTGATGAATATATTATGAAGATGAAATTAACTTTATTGTTTTGACTTAATTTGGTATTGTTTCGAACCTTTTACCTTATACAAAGATCATTATATATTTATAATAAGTTATTTGAATAAAACTAAATTATACAGTTTTTTTTACAACTCATGTACAATAAATTAAAATAAATATTATATTTTATTATATTAATTTTGGCCCTTCTAACAAATAATCCTAACTCCGCCCCTGCATGGAGAGGAGTTTACATGTGAGTTTCAATTCTTTTTTTTAAATTTGATTTTTTTATTTTAAATAAATTTTTTTAATATTTTTAAATTATTTTAATATCTTAATATTGAATTTTAAAAATTAAAAATATATTTTTAAATTATTTTTTTAAAAATTACTATTACACTTCGACGCCCTTTTAAAAGTTAAAGTTTACTTATCACTGAATTGAAAGAGCATCAGTGTCCCTGTTGTGGGCTATTGGCTTTTGGTATTGTCATGTCAAAGTGTTCATTTTTATGTCAAAAATTAATCTTGAATGTGACTTTCTGGCAGCAGAAAATGGGTCGTCTGTAAGATTTTTACTTTTACTTCGACAAAACTAATCACTGACATAGATCCAGTGGTCTGTGCTTGGAGTTGGTTCGTGTGGCCAACAATGTTTTGCCCGAATAGTCGCTTGGAAGGATAAATTGGGCGGTTAGCATCAAATAAATGGTGAAACGACATACAAACAAGAAATTTCAGGAATTTCAGGAATACTGCAATATATGATGTTTTTTTGAGTTAAAATTGTAAGAATAGTTTTAAACTCGTGATTTCATTTCATTTTATTTTATTTTAATCTAATTTTATTTATTTTTAATTTTTTAAAATAATTTTACATATTAAATATATATTAACTTATAAAATCATAAAATTTTACGAGTTTTAACAACCTTACTTTTACCGAAAGAGGCAGGTCAATGGGCTAGAAACAATTTTTTTGGTAATAAACTTCATCTGAGATGATAATATGGTATAATAACTGATAAAAATTTTAAAAATTTCAGTGCAATTATTGTTAATTTTATTTTTTATAATTTTGCGATGTATATTTATAATTCAAGTTTGTATTATATTTTTCTTGTCGTATTAAAAATACATTTTTAACCGAATTGGGTAAAACTTTATTTCCCTCTCCATTTCTTTCTGCAAATATTTAAAAATCTCATTTTTCTCCCTCTCTCTATGCCCCTCCGATCTGTATCTCTTGTAACCGTTAGAGAGAGAGCCTCTTCAGGTACATCTCTTTCTGTCAAACTATACGTGTTTTTGTCTTTAAATTTAGGCTTATGATTATTGATTCCCTTTTGGTTTCTGAGAAAATCGAGGAACAGAAAGAAAGTTTTGATTTTTTACAGAGAAAATGGAATTGAAGCTATAAATCTTGTGATTTACATCAGTTATTCTTTTTCTGCTTATCGTGACAGTTTAACATGACATTTGAATCGGGATCAGTATAGCATTTTCTATCTTTATCTGTAAATTTAGTAACTGAAATAGAGTTTAATTGTTGATCCCAATTTGAGAAACAGGTCTCTCTGTCGACTTTTATTTAAATTTTATCGGCCTGTTAAATGATTATTTTCTGATTTTTATTTTTCTTGACTTAAATTGCAGGGTTTTTTTTTTTATATTTTTTTTATGGTAAAGAGGCAATAGGTTTTCAATTGATCGTTGAAGTGTAGTAGATTAGCTTAATAATCTATCTCCAAAGTGCTTGGTTAGAATACGAACATGAAGAACTGTGAACGAGTTGCAAATTTGGCTTTAGCAGGTTTTGTCTTTTTTCTTACTTTGGCAAACTTGACAGTACTGTGTTGCTCATTGTAGATTGCCTTCCCTAGTCAATTCCCTTCTTTCATTGGAGTTGGGATGTCAGAAATACTTGTAGTATGGTGGGAAATGTAGGGTTGACTCTGATGTTCACTGATGTGTATAAAGAATAGGAGGGCTACTTTCTCTGAAGCATTGGCCTAAGAAAAAGAGAAGGGGTTTCTGAACATGATAGCTGTTTGTTTCATGAATCTGATGTATATGGTAGCACCTTTTGTTTGTTACGTTTTGGAAATTTGACTCGATGTTGGTCCCATGTGTCTAATCTTCAATCCAGGTTTAACAATGGCACCACTTTTTGTGAAAGTAGATCCCAAGTTAAATGTGATCATGCCTGACAGTTTATGTTGGCTGCTATCGATCTGTCAAGCTTATGCGATCTTCAGTAAGTATAACAAGCATTATCATTTATACCTTTCTCCTTTGTATTTCCTGTTCAGCTGATCTAGATTGTGCTTGTCTGAAATTCATCGTGGTTAATCTTGCAGGAGACCATGTCTAATGAACATGCAATGCGCTTTCCCTTTGTCGGGAGTGCTATGCTGTTATCATTATTCTTACTCTTCAAATTTCTTTCAAAAGATTTGGTTAATGCTGTACTGACCCGTTACTTTTTTGTGCTCGGAATTGTTGCACTTTCGTATGTTCTTTCTGCTTGATCTTGACTAATTTATATGTTCAAAATATCTAAAGTATTATTTTCCTTTTAGTGTTTATATCATTCTCATGTTTTCTTGTTTTCATTTTTTCCAGGGCAACACTATTACCAGCTATAAAACGTTATTTGCCTAAGCATTGGAATGATGATGTCATTTCCTGGCATTTTCCTTATTTCCGCTGTATGTGATGTTCTTGTGAATCCTCTAGACATTTCAACTCCACTTAAATGACTCTGAAAATTCAACTGGTTTCCATCATTATTTTATAACCACAGTTATCAAATACTATACCGCTGGGTTGCTTATTTGTGGCAGCTTGGAATTTCAACTGCAAATAAATGCTTCCTGACTCAATACTGAATTCCAGCTAATTGTCCTTGCATGCTGCTTTATTCATTTTTCAGAACATGCTGCTTTATTTTATGCTTATTTACTGATTTTGAGCTTGCAGGGAAGGGAATGCTCTTGTATCTTTTTTGATAAGTAAAATCACAGTTTAATGGCTATCTTTTTTTTTTCTGTACATGTGGAAAAAAAGGATGAGGAGAAAACATCATTTCTGCTCATAGTGAGTGACATTGTTTTGGATCCCAATCCCCGTGTCTTAAAAATTGGATTTTAACAAGTTAGTTGCTTGTACATGCATGATTATTTGGCCATTAAACTAACATGGTTCTTAGTGTCCTGGAGCTGTAATTGCAACCTGTACTTTAGGTATATTGATGACGAGTTGTTTTGGGATATTCTTGACCAGTTTTTACATGGTTGCTTTGCAAGCTGTACATGCTTGATTATCTGCATGATAAAGTATTACTGGTCTTCTGCTCCTTTGATTTTTCTTTTGATTCATAGCATGTCTTGATTCTATCATGCAAAATGATGTTTTTCCTTGTACCTTTCTTCCCCAGCTTTGGAGATTGAGTTCATGAGATCTCAAATTGCTGCGGCAATTCCTGGAATGTTCTTTTGTGCTTGGTATGCTTCCCAGAAGCATTGGCTTGCTAACAATATTCTGGGTTTGGCGTTCTGCATTCAGGTCTGGCATCATTCAGTCAGTAGATTTCTCATTGTTGCTAATGTCTCTTTTTGAAAAAATTGCTTCCTATCCTTTTTTTAAAATCTCCAATTGCTTTGGAAGTTATTTTATCTTTTGTAGAATATCCTATTGGAAATTTCTTTCTTTTGCATCATATAAACGCACATTTTTTTCACACTAACAAAAATGGATACTGAATAAAATTATTTATAGGGTGCCTTATTTGCTATTGAAGGTTTCAACTTTCCAGTTATATATCTTCTGCTCACCATCTTGAAATTGCTGTGATCTTTGGGTATGCTTATTTCATAAATTTCAACCTTTTCCCCTTAATGCTTGATATAATCTAACATATATCTAATAAGGTATTTCACCAAATGCTGTCATGCTAGCAGAATTGTCAAAATAGTAGGTGGATCTTTTAATAACAGTCATGTCCATGCCTGTACACACTAACACTTGCTAAGGGCTTATGTATGTGTACCACAAAATTCCAATGTTCTATGGAAATAGGATTTTTTGAGATTATTATGTGTTTACTTATGATCTGTGAGATATTTTTCAGCAAAAGTCTTCTATTCTAACAATTTCATTTCTAACACTGAATAAACACTAGTTCCTATGAAAGGAACTAGGTTCCCTTTGGTTCCATCAATTACGATTCCTTTCTCCCTATCCGAGTCACTAATGCCTTACAACAACTCTATAGATTAAGACACCAACCCTTCAATCTAAACCCTCAATTAGAATGTGTTTAAAGCCTCAATCTCTAGTGCCCTTCCATTAACGTCTTTAGTATTTCCTGGACACTAATCAACAATATCGCTCTAGTAAATAGTGCCCCATGTACTAGCTCTAGCTGATAAATACCAAGTAATAACACCTCGTCCAGGATCACCCTAACAATTCTACTTGGCCTGTCCTAACTGTTTAGGATTTTTTTTTCAATCCAAGCCAGACAATAATTTCTATATCAGATAACCACTCTCATTCCTCCTCACCAAGCATATGACCCTCATCAGGTAGTAATACTCATCACCCAGAACAGGGTACAATGCTGCAATAGTCTGAAAATAAGAATTATCTTGACATCTACATCATTTTCACATATTCAATCATTGTACACATTTTCTTTTTCTGATAAAATGTTTCTCCAAATTTGTTTTCTAAGATTTCATGTTAACATTATATCGTGTATACCAAATATCCATTCGATTATTGCTTTTATTAGTAACCTTTTAATCAGGACACTAGTCTCAAACATCCGGACAACTAGTTCCTCTCATTATGCTCATTTACTAGGCATCTATCACATTTACCAAAACTTAGCATTGATCCCAGGTCCAGTCCGTTACTTCTGATGGTGCAAAAATCCAACCATGCAACATCTAACATTAACCCTGTTACTAGGTCACTAATTCATCGGCTTAATTTCCCGGGCACCGACTCTCTCTACCAGGTCACTAATTCATTCGCTCCTTTTCCTGGGCACCGACCCCCTTTACCGGGTCACTAATTCATCGGCCCAATTTCCCTGGGCACCGACCCTTTTATCGGGTCATTAATTCATATGCCCTATTTATCGGACACAAACCCCCTATATTGGGTCACTAATTCTTATGCCTCATTTACTGGGCACCGACCCTCTTTACCGGGTCACTAATTCATCCGCCCCTTTTCCCGGGTACTGAACCCTTTACCGGGTCACTAATTCATATGGCACCAACCCTCTTTACCGGGTCACTAATTCATCTGCCTCTTTTCCCGGGCACCGATCCCTTTACCGGGTAACTAATTTATATGCCCCATTTACTGGGCACCGATCCTCTTTACCGGGTCACTATTTCATTCGCCCAATTTATCGGGCATCGACCCCCTTTACCGGGTCACTAATTTATCTGCCCAATTTACCGGTCACTGACCCTTTTACTAAGCCCCTAATTCAACGTATAAATTTGTCCATAGTTAGCATAACCATAATATACATAATAATATCACAAAATTACTTTATTATCAACTTTAAAGCATAACGCACTATAATCTTTTTTCAAAAATATACGATACCGTTTGTATAAATCATTACAATCTTTCATCGTCGCCAATTTCTCACTGGGCAACTAAAACTTTTCAATTTTCTTAATAATAATATCACATCAATGTTCATATTTACAATGGCGTTATAAGAAAAATTACAATATCTTAAACATTTTTAAAATTTTGTAAATAGATTAGATGTCGAGCATCTACCTGCAATCTGGTCATAAAATGCACGACCCTGATGTTCTCTTTTCCATAGGTAACTCTCTTGTACCAACATGAATTATTATATCACTTATACAATTATTTCTTTCTGAAATAATTTAAATTTATTTCGCCATCGCGAAATTAAATTGAAACTTCACATTCATAAATCACTAATAAACTATTTCCAATCTATATATCTATAATAAACTAATTTATTTATAATACATTTATCGTCATGATTTATCCAACTAATAAATTGGTTGTATTATCTGTTCCATGACTTCAATTCCACCACATTCCTTAATTCATATATATTACAATAATAAGATTAAAAAAGAATTTTGTCATAATTTAAAAACCAATTTTAACAACCCAATTCATTTATTTTCATGAACTTAGCCAAATCTTCATAAGATGGAAAATTAAGATTTTCCTTCCATCCTATTTAATTTACAATTCAATCCTTCTCACCATGTTTCTTAATGTATTTCAACACAAATTTTATCATTACCCACATTCCATCCTTTTATTTCTTTCTTTACTTTGCCAAAATTTCTTAGTTTAGTAAGGATGACATTTTTTTTCCCTGTTTACATCCTACTTGTTTATGCATTACCTAACCCTATTAAATATATTTCCATCCACACTAAAATCCTAACTTTATCAAATATAATTTTCTTTCCCTTCCGTTTAGCCTTGTTGAATTTTTATTTATTTTTATTTTTTTAAGATCCAAGGAGGGATACAATCTTCTTTAATTCTAGTTTTCAAAACCTCATCTAAGGTTAATTTTATTCATTTGAGCATGGTAATTTTTCAATTCATGATTGATTATTAGACCCAAAGTATTTTATCTGAAAAACCATAAAGTCCAATTCTCAATTACTCAAATATTGAAAGATGAAATTGAAAAAAAATTTCAATTATACAAAATGATTTAAAATAAAAAATAACAATTAAAGGAACAAGGATCAAAATTGAAATACAAAATAATTTTTATTTTTTATTGAAGGGTAGTATTGAAAAAAAAAACCAATTTAACAAAAGGATAAAAAAACAATAAAAAAAAATGAGGATCGAAATTGTCATAAAGAATAAAAAGTAAATTTTGATTGAAGGGTGAAGTTGAAAAAAAAAAATCAATTTAGCAAAATGACCAAAAAAACAATCAAAAGAAGAAAGATCAAATTGTAAGTAATAGCATATTAGAAATTGGAATCCCTAAAGGATGAAATTGATAACAATTTAAAATTTTACAAAAGGATCAATAAAAAAGGACTGAAGTGTGAAGTGTAAATCCTCGTAAATCAGAGGACAACTTTGAAATTTTATATAGTCGGCGTGAAAATCAAGTGGAGAAGAGAGAAAAGAGAGGGGAAAGCATCGTCGGTGACAAACCATGCCACCAATAAACACATTGTGGAAGAGGGATTTTTGCCGTAAAAACAAGCATGCCTCCCACACGTTGACATGTTCGTTGTGAGAGTCAATAACTTTTTATTTTTTTAATTGTTTTTTATATTTAGTCAAATAAAAAATCTTCTTTCAGATGACCTGATAATAACAAAATTAACCAATGTAAAAATACAAAAAAAAAAAACCATTGGACGCTCGTTTTAAAATTTGTCTTTTAAGGGCATTTTGGTTGTTTAACTTTGCATTTAAAATTGAAAAAAGATTATTTGTCACTAATTAATTTAGTAATGACTAATACATCTTATAAAAAGACAAGAATTCCCTCAACCCGAAAAGGTGTAGCTTAACTGGTCAAGCCCTGGGTTTGCTCCCTAGAGGTCACTAGTTCGAGTTCCACAAACTTCAGGGTCACTAGAGGCTTATATGGTGGTTCGGGCATCTACGTTAATAAAAAAAATAAAGGCATGAATTCCTTTAATAGCCAAATCAATTTCTTCGATAGCCAAATCAATATTTTGTTATGTGAAGGGCAAATACATGATTACATTGTTCTAGTGAACAATGCAAATAGATGTCTCTAGTGTTTTTCCATGCCTAATTAACTTTTGATAATGAGTTTATATAATTCGTTATAAGAAATTTTCTATTTATTCTAATTTTGAAATGAGTCCACACCAACTCTTGTTGAAACCTCTGGCGCATATAGTTTGACAAGATGCTAGACCCTCATTTCTTGGCTCAGACAAGTAATTAGCCCAAGAGCTCGTGGGTCTGGCAAGATGCCAGACCCATCTTCATTGGGCGTTGAACCCAGAAATATTTATCATGGTGAGTGTTGGACCCAGAAAAGAAAAAGCTTAAAAATGGGCGTTGGATCCCTAGTGGAATTTAACATGGGGACTAAAAATCATAAAAATCAACAAAAGAAGTATTATGAGAATGATGTACACAACAATATAACACATATATACATGTGTGAAGGGATCTAAAAATCTAGCCTGGGCTCTTTAGCTAGATACTCCCCTTACTGAGTTGCAGCGACTCTACTTGGAAAGATGTCTGCAAAATCAGGAATGAGAGTGGATGGAAGGTTGTGATAAAATCCACCTGCCTCCATTTAGAGAGGTGGAGGAAATACAGGTTGAATATATGTAGGAATATCATATCTCCTGCCGTCTCGGTCAAAGCTGCTGAGCCTCGGAAAAACTCTTGAAATTCCTTGGGAGAATTACTTAAAGCCTTCAATTTAGCTTGAGAAATCTTATTCTCTTTCTTGGCAGCTGTCAGCTCAGCCCGAGTAGTAACAAACTCGGCCCGCAGATTACTTTAGGAGTCCTCTGCTGGGAAAAGTTCCTTCCTCAGGGGAATCACTTGATTGTATGAGGCCTCGAGCGCTTTTTCCATGGAACTTAACTCGAGGGCAAGACTTTGCACTTGGTCTTTTAACCTAAAATAAGCACCCTTAATGCTTCGCAGTTCAGCCTCCACAATGTTTTTTTCCCCTTGGAGGTAGTTTGATTTTTCCTGTTTATAACTTCTACCCATCTCACACAATCCATTTCTGTCGCCCAACGCCTTCGGGAGTGGGCGTATATTTTTTATAAACTTGCTGCAGGAAGTTGTTAAACGAAAACACCATCTGACCAAAACAGAAAAACAATAGTTTTTCCTTACATTGAAAGCCATTTGGCTACCTAAAGCCAAATGGCGATGGAATCTTTCGTCAGACATGACCAAGATGTCTGCTGGGATAGTAAGGACCCTCTCCAGATTGTGCAGTTCTTCGCCTCATCAGTGGTCAGATGCGGCTTCATAATTACTTCAGAGGGAGTCCTCCGATAATCGGAACATCCCCAGATTTGTTGCTCCCCCTCGAGAATTCGACCTGGTGCATCGTATGATCACCCACATCCCCCTCCATTTATTATGGGAGTAGAGCTTTTCAATAAGCGTGTCCTTCATGGTGCCTTGGTTTCTATTAGCAAAGGTTAAGAACCAAAGCATGTCAATGCTGCCATCTGAGGTGGCGACTGGTTGGTAAGAACTCTTGAAAACATTCATAGTGGGCTCGAGCCCGACAATTCTACAAAACTTTTCAAAGGCAGACACGAGCTACCACCTGTTGGGATGCAGCTGTCCCGGGCTTAGCTGGTAATAGCTAAACACATGCCTCACAATTCCCTGGAGAGGGAAAGAATACCCCACATGTAGATGGGGGCGGTGATCTCGAAGAGGCCCTGAAAGGTTCCCTCGGTCAGTTTGTTATACGTTCGTCAGAGAGAGGCATCTGGGCCACATACTCGCCAGGTTGGTGGCGAGCCATGAATTCCACATCCGTGGCATAGATGTTGATGGGGATGTCATCCTTGTGTGTCTGAAGCAAACTCCCTATCTCCTGATGGTCTATCGTGAGAACAAAGTGGGGACTTTAATTGCACCCGCTCTTTTGAATACCACTTGAAGGTAAAGCAAGTGAGCCCTTAGGAGAGGATCTTCTCACCTCCTTACTAGAGGACAACGCCAATGTGGCATCACTCGGGCTTAAACTGAGGGACCCATGTGCCCTTTTACTCTTCTCAGGTTCTGGCTGGAACCTGAAGTCATCATCAGAAGCTAGAGCGCTTCTCTTTCTTGAATTGAGTTTGGTGTTTTTGAGATCCATAGATTCTGATTGAAAAAGATTCTGATTGAAAAAGGTTTTTTAAAAGTATTTTAGGATGTTCGTACAAGATGTTTCTTGGGTCTGGTGTCCTATACGAACATCCTGTATGAACATCCTAACACCAGACCCAAGAAAAATCATGTACGAACATTCTTAAAAACTTTTAAAAGACATTTTTCAATCAGAATCCATGGATCTCAAAAACACCAAACTCAGTTCAAGAAAGAGAAGCGCTCTAGCTTCTGACGATGACTTCAGGTTCCAGCCAGAACCTGAGAAGAGTAAAAGGGCACATGGGTCTCTCAGTTTAGTCCCGAGTGATGCCACATTGGTGTTGTCCTCTAGTAAGGAGGTGAGAAGATCCTCTCGTAGGGGCTCACATGTTTCCCCTTCAAGTGGTATTCAAGAAAATGGGTGCAATCGGAGTCCCCACTTTGTTCCCGCGAGAGCCCTCAGGAGAGGGAGTTTGCCTCAGACACCCAAGGATGACGTCCCCAGCAACATTTGTGCCACGAGCGTGGATTTCGTGGCTCGCCACCATCTGGTGAGTATGTTGCCCAAATGCCTCTCCCTGATGAGTGTATAACAAATTGACCGAGGGAACCTCCCGGGGCCTTTTTGAGATCACCGCTCCTATCTGCATGTGAGGTATTCTTGCCCTCTTCATGGATGTGTTTAACTATTATTAGCAGCTGAGCCCGGGACATCTGCATCCCAACGGGTAAAAACTCGTGTTTGTCTTTGAAAAGTTTTGTAGAACTGTCGAGCTTGAGTCCAATGTAAATGTTTTTAGGAGTATTTACCAATTGGTCGATAGCTCGGCGACAATGATGTGTGTTAGTTCTTTACCTTTGCTAATAAAAACCAAGGCGCGATGAAGGATACACTTATTGGAAAGCTCTACTCCCATAATAAGTGTAGGGGGAGGTGGGTGGTCATACGATACACCAGGCCGATTGCTCGGGGGGGGGGGAATGCAACAAATCTGGGAATGTTTCGATTATTGGAGGACTCTCTTTGAAGTAATTATGAAAGCTCGTCTGACTATCAATGAAGCGAAGAACTGCACCATCTAGAGAGGGTCCTTACTATCCCAACAGACATCTCGGCGATGTTGATGAAAGATTCCATCACTATTTAGCTTTAGTTAGCCAAATGACTTTTAATGTAAGGAAAAACTGCTGCTTTTTCTGTTTTGGTCAGATGGTGTCTTCGTTTAACAACCTCCCGTGACAGGTTTTTATGATGTGCGCCCACTTCTGGAGGAGTTGGGCGACAGGAAGAGATTGTGTGAGACAGACAGAAGTTACAAATAGGGAGAATCAAACTGCCTTTAAGGGGGAAAACACACTATGGAGGCTGAACTGCGAAGCATCAAGGGTGCCTATTCTAGGTTGAAAGACCAAGTTCAAAGTCTTGCCCTCGAGTTAAGTTCCATGAAAAAAGCGCTTGAGGCCTCATACAATTAGGTGATTCTCCTCATGGAGGAACTTTTCCCAGCAAGGGTCTCCCAAAGTAATTTGCGGGTCGAGCTTGCTGCTACTCGGGCTGAGCTGGCAGCTGCCAAAGAAGAGAATTAGATTTCTCAAGCTAAATGGAAGGCTTTAAGTAATTCTCCCAAGGAATTTCAAGAGTTTTCCGGGGCTCAGCAGCTTTTATCGAGACGGCAGGAGATATGATATTCCTAGCTATGTCCAACTTGTATTTCTTCCACCTCTCTAAAGGGAGGCATGTGGATTTTATCGAAACCTTACATCCGGTTCTCGTTTTTGATTTTGCAAACGTCTTCCTAGGTAGAGCCGCTGCAACCAAGGGAGGGGAATATCTGGCTGAAGAGCCTGAGCTAGACTTTTAGACCCCTTCATACATGTATATATGTATTCTACTGTTGTGTACATCATTCTCGTAATTTTTTTTTGTTGATTTTTACGAGTTTTATTAGTCACCGTGTTGAGTTCTCATTTGGGCCCAACGTCCATGCTTATGCAACGCCCAGTGGAGATGATGCCAGACCCACGGGCTCTTGGGCTCATTGCTTGTCTGATCCCAAGAGAGGAGGGTCTGGCATCTCGCCAAATTACGTGCGCTAGAGGTTTTAGCAAGAGTTGGTGTTGGCTTATAAAACTCATTTCAAAATTAGAATAAGCAAAAAATTTCTTACAACAAATTATATAAACTCATTAACAAAAGCTAATTAGGCATGAAAAAACATATTTTCACTGGACAATGTAACCATGTTTTTGCCCTTTACATAACAAAATATTGAATTTGCTATCGAGGAAATATTGAATTGGCAATTGAGAGAATTGATGTCATTATCAATCAGTGACAAATAAGTTTTTTTTCAATTTTAAAAGCATGGTTAAATGACCAAAATGCTTTTAAAAGATCAATTTTAAAACTACCTTACAAATGTTTTTTTTTTTGTATTTTTGCATTGATTAATGTTGTTATTATCAGGCCACCTGAGAGGAGATTTTCTATCTGACTAAATGGAAAAGGTAATTAAAAAAATAAAAAGTTATTAACTCTCACGACCAATATGTCAACGTGTGGGATGCCTGCCTTTTGGATAGAGCACCTTTTGACGGTAAAAATCCCATTTTCACAGTGTGGTTACTGGTGGCACTGTTTGTCACCAATAATGCTTTCCCCTCTTTTTTCTCTCTTCTCCACTCGATTGTCGTGCTACCTATGTAAAATTTCAGTGTTGTCCTCTGATTTATGAGGATTTACACTTCGATCCTTTTTTATTTCTAATTTTTGTTATTGGTCTGTTTGTAAAATTTTAATTTGTTCTTAATTTCATCCTTTAATTTCAATTTGTGATAAGTTATTACTTCCAATTTTATTCTCTTTTTATTTTTTGTTATTTTATAAAATTGATTTTTTTTTAATTTCACCATTCAATCAAAATTTTCTTTTTATTCTTTATGTCCTTTTTTGTTTTGATTCTCATTCTTTCGATTGTTTTTTATCCTTTTGTTAAACTGGTGTTTTTTTCAATTACACCGTGCAATATAAAAGTTTATTCTTGGGTTTACAACCTATATGTTCATGCAACATGGATTTAAAATTGATTTTTTGAACCCATTTTGTGCATGAACATAACAAACTCAGGGTAAATACTCTTGCTTTAACATGCATGATTTAAGTTAAATAAAAAATAAAACAACATTGTATATCAAAAACAAATTTAAACAACTTTAATACATCAAAAACACCAAAATAACTTCATTAGATAAAAATTACAACAAAAAAATGTGAACGCAACATGATTTGTTAAACATTCCAAACCTTATTTCTATGCTTGTAAACATAAATATAAAACAAAAATAAATAAATAAATCACCTTATTCAGGCCACAATGAGCCTACTTTTGGATTAGATGATATACCTAGAACATATACTCTTTCTTTTCTTTCTTTTGAAAAGTTTTGACTCTCCAAGACTTGCAAAGCTTTAAATAAGTTTTGTTTAGGCCTTTAGACCTCTACACTTATATTTCTTATTAATATTTCTCTTTTTTTTCCTTCCTTTTTTCTTCTTTTTTTAGCCCTCTTTTCTTGATCTTGAGAGGGGTATTTATAGAATTTTGCTAGGGTTTAGGGAGGTCTTGAATCCATTTTTGACTTTTTTATTTTGAGGTGAGTGTTGTAAACTCTTGATAAGAACCCATTAAAGATCCTTTGTATGTGAACACATGAAAATAAAATCAATTTTTACATGGTGGTTACACTGTCAGGGTTGACTGAGTTGCACACTTTCAAGGTCTTTTTGGAGCAATTCTAACGTTATTGTCTCCTGAGACCACCTATAGTTGGTAGAGATGGTGCATACCTTTCATTTGGATCTAACCTTGCGCAATTTGAAGTTATGAAACTCCATATTCATGCGTTTAAAGTTGTCAACTTGATCAGCCAAAACTATCAAAACAGAGAAGCAAACTGACAAACGATGTGTAATTCATTTTCTCTTTATTAAGTTTGAATGTCACGTCGTTTAGGGTTTTTAATTTGGAATTTGGCAAATTTCAATAATTCCATGATCTTCCAATTGTTTTTAATTGTAATTGTCAACCCCAAAGTTGACCATTATTTTCATTTTAGTCTTTGGTTCTGAATTTTTGCATTTTGACCTTCAATTGACCAACAAACTTCTAATTTTTTTCAATTTGACCCCTGAGTAGGTCAATTTCAGCCCTTACATTCACACATTTTTCAATTTGATTCTTGGTCTTGAAAATCTTCAATTAAATATTTAGTTGCCCATCAAACTTCTGGTTAGAGGAAGGACGGGCCTCGGGGTGGCTGACCTTAAAATGGTGAGGATTGTGGAGAGAATCCTTACTATCCCAACAAACATGTATTACGTAATACATGATGAAATCTTTCATCGTCATTTGGCTTTGGTTAGCCACAGACCCAAGAAGATTACTTGCAGTTTAACCCTGAACAAAGCTATTCTTCTTGACCGTTTTGTTTTAGCTGCGGGACTGATGATTCAATACCGAAGTAAGTAGAAAGATAGTTTGATGCACCCGAAGCCGATTCTAAAAAGGAAGAAAAGCAAGTCATTCAACATCAAATTCATCTGCAACACTTTTCATTCAACGAGTTAGCGTTTGCGCTCTTGTTCCTTTGACTAACCTTTTGTTCTAGCTAGCAAGAATGTCTTCTATACCTTCTATAACTAGACTTTCCAAATCATCTCGGTAGGCTTTTTCGCACAGGCATAGGATGTCTATTTTGGGCTTTCAGAATTTTTGGCAAATATTTGGGATTTCATGTACATGAATTGATGGAATAGAGGTTTCAGCAAGAACTAGAGTGGAACTTATGTGTCTGATTTATATTTAGAATTATTATCGAAGTGAGAATTTAAATTAAATAGGTCATGTATTTTTTTGACTTTTTTATTTTAAATAATAAAAGAAAAACATATTTCGGATTTTAAACAATTATGCTGTTCAGAAAAAAAATTGTTTGACGATATGTTTTGCTTAATATCTTTTCTTCAAATCGCATGCATGCAAGTTTATATCTAATATTATCTTCTTTTTTTTTTTTTCAATTATAAAATAAATCAAAAGACTTACATTGAGAGAGAAACATTAGTGTCAATTTAACTACACAAGTCATTCTATTAAAATAATTTAAATGATATTTATCTACGATTATGTACAAATTCTAATAAATAAAACAAAGTTATTGAAGCTTATAATGATTATATTAGTATCTTTTTTTCTCTTTCTTGCTAGATTGCTCTCTAAACTCAGGATTAAAAGAATTTTCATTGAATTAATTTAATATTGCTAGATTACCAATAAAAACTGACCTCTGATTTAATTAATATTTTTCAACAAAACTTGAAATTAATTTAATATTTAGGGGCAAAAAAAAAAAGAGTTCCATTCCTAAAAATTATGTCAGGGCAAAGAGAGAGAGTTCCTTTGGTCCGTCTACAGGTTTAAACTGGTACTAGATAATAACATTAAGCCTTTATCATATCCATGTTTGTGCTCTCGACTTTATCATATCAGTCCTCAAATGACATCCAGCCCAGGCTCCGCAGCCAAATACTCCTCGGTTGGCAGCAGAAGCCCTGGCAGGAAATACATCATCAAAATCAGGCACGGTGAAGGGGTGAAAGGCTGCGCTGAAGTCCACCTGCATTCCTCTGGAGCGGTTGAAGTACAGGTCGGATATGGCAAGGAAAATCTTGTCTCCGACCACCTCATCCAAAGCAGCACATAGAAAAGGCACAGTAAATTAAAAGCCAATTAGGCAGTACATTATAAGCCATTTGAGCAGTCCAAGCCAAATGACAGTGGTAGCTCTCGTTGGGCAGTAGCACTCGCAATCATCTCTGGGGGAATTAAGTCACCGCGACTCCTGGGAGGAGGGGGACGGCTTCCTCCAGCTTCAAGCTCGTGGGGGATTTGGGTCCCCTCGGAAGCCGGGTCGTCAGAAATGGGGAACTCATCTACGAGAATCGGTTCATGCTCCATTTCTTCAATAAGAGAGAGCGACCCTGTTGATGACGATGTATTACTCTCCGAATCTAAAAGAAGTCTCTGCTGCAGTTGTCAAACAAACACAAATCAAATCAGAAGTGATTCTAAGACGAACAGATGCAGAAGTAGCATAATTTGAAATTGGGCGAGGTAATCCACTTTTGCCATCATACTAACTTCATACTTCCTCTTCTTCTCCTTCTTCTCTTCTCCAAGCTCCCTTGATTTTTTTTTTCTTCCTTACTTTTCTCTATCCGTCCCTCTCTCTCTTTCTCAATGTCTTTTAGTGCAGCTTCCTTCCTCACAAATTTACAATCTCACAACCATTTTGGTGAAGAAGAACAAAAGGAGCGGGCTGTTTCGGGCTGTTCTGGCCGGCACCTCTATGAGTTGAGTTGGATTTTGTCTTATTGTATTTATACCCCCTTTAATTACCCCGGATCTTTCCAACATCTTCAGGCTAACTTCTGGAATCATTTTTATCATCCAAAATTATTCATTCAATGTATCCTAATATTTTATTTAATACCTCTTTATTAAATCTTTCTTATCAAATTTTCACCATGTTTCCAATCATCTTATTTATAATTTATCGGGGACTTTACAATTATGTTCCCTATGATTTCACGCATGCATTTCACTCGCTTTTATTACTATTTTATATATACTAAAAAATCAAAGGAGCCCCAACACTGCCATATCGTTGCCCACCCAAACATAAAATCAGAAAATAATCATTTAACAGGCTGATAAAATTTACATAAAAATCGGCGAAGAGACCTATTTTTTTTTTTTTCCCCAAACTGGGATCAACAATTACACTCTATTTCAGTTACTAAATTTACAGATAAAGATAGAAAATGCTATATCGATCCCGATTCAACAGCCATGCTAAACTGTCACGATAAGTTAAAAACGAATAACTGATGTAAATCGCAAGGTTGATAGCTGCAATTCCATTGTCTCCGTAAAAAAACCAGAACTTTCTTTCTGCTTCACAGTTTTCTCAGCAACCAAAAAGGAATCAATAAGCATAAGCCTAAACTTAATGACAAAAATACGTAATGGTTGACACAAAGAGAAGTACCTGAAGAGGCTCTCTCTCTAACAGTTACTGGAGATACAGGTCGGAGGGGCGAAGAGAGAGATAAAAATACTAAATATTTGCAGGATGAATATTATTGAGATAAGAAGAGAAACTAACTTTTTGAGAGAAAATCCGGAGGTAAAGAAGAAAATGGGAAGTGGACTCAAACCCTTCTGTTTTCGAGTGTTGTTTGCTGGAAAGCGTTCGGCGGGCGGTTGAAACAAGACACAAAATATCCATGAAATTTATTGTCAATTGAAGTGAAATGGACATCCTTCCGGTAAAAGTGAAATTGCCGAACCAAACAACATCAAGGTGCCTTCATATCAATCACCATAAAAAAACAACTCACTTCTTGAAATTTAGACATCGATATAAAACTTAATTAGGCTGATAAATTAACTCGGGGTTTGAATGACCTCATGTCTTGACTAGATTTTAAATAAAATAATTAAAATTTAGTCTTGTAATTAATCTGGTCAAATCCAAATAATCTGTCAGGTCAACCCAAACTTAAATTACCTGACATAACTCATGTAAAATCTGACATACATACATACATACATACATACATACATACATATATATATATATATATATATCACAAAAATATAAAATTAATTTGTAAATATTTAACTTTATATATTGTTTTATAACTTGCGTTGCCTGAAATGTTTTTAAATCTTTTATATGGAATAACTATATTTATAGCTTATATTTATATGAAATATTTTTTTAATTTTATCATGTGAGATGTATCTTAACTTTTTTATATAAAATAACTATATATATATATATATATATATAGCTTATATTCACGTAGATTATTCGTTAATTATTTTTATGGAATAACTATATTTATAGTTTACATCTATATGAAATGTTTCTAAACTTTTACATGTGAAATAACTATATATAACCTACACCCACATGAAATGTTTTTTTTAACTTTTTTTAATGTAATATTAAAATTTTAAATTTTTTTAAATTAACTAGGGTTGATCCAGGTCGGCTCATGTGATCAAGATAAAGCTTGTGTGATCAAGAGCCATGTCAACCAAGTTTGATAGTTATGTTTTAGAGTGCCGGTATAATTTGCTTTTCAGTATTCACACAGATAAATGACGTATTTATTTCTTTGAAAAAAAGAAAAAACGTAAGATAATGTTAATCTTAAAGAAAAAAAATCAAAACAATATTTTATTTATTCAAAAAGAAAATAAAATAAAAGGCAAAGGGCTTTTTTTTCCCCCTTCAATGACGTCGTTTGCACAAGAAAATATTGATATTCTACCAAAAATTAATTGACTTGCTGCAAAACGCATTAGTTATGAGAGTGCTAATTCCCATGATCCCAAGCCACAACAGATAGGATTTTACCTGAGACCTGAAACAGGAGGAATTTAAGGAACGAGAAAACTACCCATACTTTGCATAATCAGCCTGAAGAGCTCCCAACGGCAATCAAAATCAAAATGCTTCGAGTATGCAACAGGTACACATGGTAGCTAATTTCCTTCGAGTTTCATGGATCGATCTTACTGAACCTCTCGAGCAACATGTTTTGCTATATCCATGATATCATCTAAGCGTCGCAAAGTCTGAACTTTTGCTACAGCGAAAGCAAACTCATTTCTCTTGAAAGAGAGAGGGGATACGGGCTTCAATTGAAAGCTAATTTACCCTTCAAAAAAAGAAAAGAAAACAAGAACCATCATAGTCCTATTGTGCTTCCAAGTTCTAACAATCTGAAAAGATGACAGAGAAGACACATCTAATGAAAATAACCAAGAACCTGACCTCCCACATTCCGACTGATAGCCTCTTCATGATCCGGTATACCATCCGGAGTTGTGATCACAACATAACCCCACTGACGTGTAGGAAGGTTCCGCAGTCTGTAAGCTTCTATTTCCTTTGCCTTAATGTCTTGCCTGTAAGTGAGAGCTCGACAATCAGTAACCCTGCCTTGTGATTCAACAGTTATCCTTCCCACTCTGTGTGGATCATAAACATGAAAGTTTTTTATATATCCTCTGTCTTTCATGATCTTAAGGAAAGAAGACATGACAGTAGAAATGGGCTGTAACTCCACAGTGGATTTACTTCTCCTCTCTGCGTTCACTACTGCCCTCAAGGCATCGTTCAATATCCTCCTCCCCATCTTACTCTCTCTTCACAGCAAGCTGGAAAATCAAATGCAAAGGAACTATAACACACCATCAACATCAAATGTTGAATTACAAAATCATCAACCCCGCATTTTAATCAATACCATACCAATGACGTTAATTGGATGTACAAAAATCACATAATACCATACTATGACATAATTATTCAACAATAAATATAATATAATAGTAGAAGGAAAATTCTGTGCATACAAACAAATAGCAGCGAAACTCAAACAGCTGTTAAGGGTGGCTAAACTATGTGATATAAACTCAAAATTAGAGATGACAATGAGTGTACCTAAGTCAGGTTTGGTACTATCCATACCTGAACCTGAACCTAAAATTAATATCCATACCCAACCATAAATGTGAAGGGCATGGATTTTGGACACCTGAACCCAACCTGACCAGGTTACGGGTATCGATAACCTGAATCCAACCGACCTGAGTCCAAACCTGAAAACTATGATTTCACTGCTTACTATCACAGAACTAAGCAGATCATAGGCTATGAAATTAACCTACTAGTTTGTTTTTTACAATAATCCTATAGATATCAAGAAAACATAAGAGTGGACATGGAACAGAGAAAAGGAGAGCAATGGACAAAAGTGTATGTAATTGTAACCAATTTTTGACAGAAGCTAAAACATTTGCAACTGAGAAATTCTAGCAAAACTATAATTCCCACTTGTTAAGGTACTGTCATTTTCCTAAGCAAAACGACATAATGGTTCCACGAACAAATAGCTCACTAGCCTGCCCACCAACCCCAATGATTATGCCTTTCTCAGAATTTCATAGACCTTTTTGTAATGTAATTCTATTATTGGAATTCAATACTACATCTACACAAAACAATAGGCATGTACATACCTAAGCTGTAATTCGGAAAATAGCAACCAAAAAAATATAAAACCATGCCAATGATTACCCAAAAAAAACTCGAGAAATTCGAAAAATTGAAATGCAAAGCAAAGGATGCAAAGAGAATAATAGATTACTAAAATGAACATGAACTTTAAGTTATTTAGATTCAGATGCTGATGTATTTTGTATCCAAGAACTTTAGAACTTGAATTGTAATGGCATCTTGCAACCTAAGTACTTGAACATGAACTTTATCATGACATGCATGTGGTCTTATGTGTGCTGTTTTGCTACTTAAATATTGATGATTGTATGATGTGAAGATGGAGTTATTGAGTACCACTCACTAATGTATTTTGACATTATGATGGTATGGAAATCTTGAATGGGTGGGGAATGTTTTGAAATTGCGAGTATGGCTGATATACATGCTGCTATTGTCGATAATTTAGGATTTTCCGGATGCTGATACTGTCGATAACTTAAGATTTCCTGATAAGTAACTTAGAATTTCCCGGTAAAAGAGACTCTCTTCTTACCCTGTAATTGGGTTGTTACATAGCCACAGACCCCAAGAAGAAGATTACTTGCAGTTTAACCCTGAACTAAGTTATTCTTCTTGACCGCTGATGATTTGATACTGAAGTAAGCAAAAAGATAGTTTAATGCATCGGAAGCCGGTCCTAAAAAGGAAGAAAAGCAAGTCACTCAACATCAAATTCAGCTGCAACACTCTTTATTCAACGAGTTAGCGTTTGCTCTATTGTTCCTTTGACTAACCGTTTCTACTATACCTTTTATAATTAGTGTCAATTTAACTACACAAGTCATTCTTTTAATAAAATTTATTTAAATGAAATTTATCCTTTCTTGCTAGATTGCTCTCTAAACTCTGGATTATAAAGGAGTTCTCATTGAATTAATTTAATACTTGCTAGATTACCAATAAAAACTGACCTCTGATTTAATCAATAATCAAACTTTCTTTCCCTCTCAAGAGCCCCTAGGTTTGGAATTGCATATTTAATTAAATATAACAAGTGGAGTTCTCTCTTTATTCAGCAAAGTCTTAGTAAATCAAGAAACCTACGGCCCACAAGAGCTAAACTACTAGCTGGTCCCCGGCGTGACTACGATCCTTGCTTAACTAGAGGAAGAATTTCACGGGAGAAATGAATTGTTCAAAAGATTTCCCTTCATAAACTTAATTGATGCACCTTGGGGATGAGACTACAAAATGAGTAGTTTTCCTGTCTATTTCTTACAACTTACAACACGAGAACTAAGTCATATTCTATATCCCAGCAAGGAGAGAAAGTTACTTCGGTCCATCTACAGGTTTAAACTGGTACTGGTTAATAACATTACAAATACTCTTCCCGGTTGGCAGCAGAAGCCCTGGCAGGAAATACATCATCAAAATCAGGCACGGTGAAGGGGTGAAAGGCTGCGCTGAAGTCCACCTGCATTCCACTGGAGCGGTTGAAGAAGTACAGGTCGGACATGGCAAGGAAAATCCGGTCCCCAACCACCTCATCCAAAGCAGCTGACCCTCTGAAGAAATCCTTTAAGTCGCCAGAGGAAGTCTTCAATCCCTCCAGCTTTGCCTGAGAGTTCTTGAGCTCCTCTTTAACAGCTTGGAGCTCCAGACGGAGAGCATCCTTAAATGCCCTTAGATCTGCAACAGTCTCTCTCGAAGCAGAAACCTCAATGAGGAGGTCCTGCAACCGCTGCTCGGAGGAAACCAGACGAATGTAGGCTTCCTGCATCTCACCCATCAAGGAAGCGTAGGACGCCTTCACATCCCGCAACTCAGTCTCCAAGACATTTTTCTCATCTCGGAGCCTGTGATGAGCTGTTTGATCTACTTGATGCCTCGAAATGACGTCCTTCACTTGCCTCTCCTCCGCCGCCCAACGCCTCGTAGAGAGGGCGCACATCATAAAAGTCTGTAAAAGAAAAGATAGAAAGGAAATCCAAAGAGGAAAAATAGAAAAGAGACAATGAATTAAAAGTCATTTGTGCACTACATTATAAGCCATTTGGGCAGCCGAAGCCAAATGACAGTCGTAGCTCTCGTTGGACATCTGGTCCGAAGATGGAGAGAGAGGCACTTCAGCTGCCAAGGACTGAATGCGCCTCCTCTTTTTAAAACGGGCAGCAGCACTCGCAATCACCTCTGGTGGGGGAATTAAGTCACCGCGACTCCTGGGAGGAGGGGAACGGCTTCCTCCAGCTTCAAGCTCGGGGGGGATTTGGGTCCCCTCGGAAGCCGGGTCGTCAGAAATGGGGAACTCATCTACGAGAATCGGTTCATGCTCCATTTCTTCAATAAGGGAGAGCGACCCTGTTGATGACGATGTATTACTCTCCCAAGATCTAAAAGAAGTCTCTGCTGTAGTTGTCAAACAAGCACCAATCAAATCAGAAGTGATTCTAAGACGAACAGATGCAGAAGTAGCATAATTTGAAATTGGGCGAGGTAATCTACTTTTGCCATCATACTAACTTCATACTCCGTCGTGATAGTAGCCTACAAGTACTGACTCCTCACCGGAGTTCAAACGAGGCATTTCACCCGTTTGGAGCAGTATGGTAAGAAAGGAAGCATGAAGGTTGGAGATATACTTACTCGAAGGAAAACTACAATGAGAAATCAAAGAGAGACCACCAAGAATGAATAAACAAAAGCAGATGAGCGGCTGGGGTTATAAGGAAAAAGGGACAGACACTCCCGTCGGTGGAAGAGGAACCCGTCATATCACAATGAATCCCTATGAAACTTTTCAGTTCCTGCATTAAAGATTAGCCATCTTTTTTATTCTCAAGAAAGATTCCCTCGAATAACAGGGTGACAACTGGTTTCAAAGAATCCAATCAGTTCCACTTCGGGAAGACAAAACGCATGAGGAAGGTAAAAAGATCTCTCGATTAGAGAAAAACAAAACTTGAAAATCTTCGCGTATTAAATACACCTCTGTAAACTTAGAAACAAATTGATCAGCGATCTCCACTTAAGCCTCTGTCACATAAAGGATCATTGCTAAAACATGACATGTATTCTTTCTCTTTCACTCAGCTTAGAATTGAAATGAAGAAGTCCATGTATTTGACTTCTGAAAGGATCATGATTCTAGTTTCACAACCCATACACATACCCTGCAGGTTTCATTTCTGCTGGCATTGTTCAAAAATAGACTTAAGCCTTCACATTCTATGGAAAAGAGTAGAAATAATCGAACATTTAATTGCTTTATTGAACATAGAATTAACCTGCATGGTAGCCACCTTCTGGGTCATTTCCTACGTCATATAACAATCTTCTGAAGTACACAAAAAATGACCTAAGAGTTTTTTCAGGGAAGAATTCCTCTTTCAATAGTCTTCTTTTCCTGCAAAAATCATGAAGAATAGGAACATAAAATAAGAGTTGATGGCAATAAAAAGAATTGCCAGAGGACAACACTTTATTACTAATATACATATGCAATTAGATATAACAGAAAGATTGAAACCCATTAGCTCTTCAGAAAACCACAGTTCAGGTCAATTGATTAAAAAATCCAAATGCATCGGGAAAACAATTGTCGAAAGAATATGAAGGAAACAAGGAAAGGTAATGATAAAAGAAAAAGGTTTACTCACTTGATAATGAAAGCACGCTCCAAAGTCGTGTGAAACTATAAAAAAGTGGGCAACACCTTCCATCCGATCCCAATAAAACCAGTCTAAATAAATAAGTTTATAATAACAAAAACAAAAATCAAAATAAAATAAATAATATTTTATTAAAAATTTTCTTAAAAGATATATTTTTCTATCTCGAAGTTAGTTGAAATAGAGAATGCATGTCTTTCTCTATATCTCTTTCAACCTGTTTATTATGCTTAAGTTTACAAACCTATGTATAAGTCTCAAGTCCTAGTTAATCAATGAATTAAACTATTTAAAGAAAATCCTAATGTAATAAGAAATTTAGCATTCTAATTAGACAATAATTCTAATAAATTAATTTATTACAAAACTTTTTTCATTAATGATTCCTTGTATAACTAATATTAAAACTTTTAAAAACTATAAATCTTATTAGTATAAATCCTAATTAATATTGAATTTCAATAAAGAGGGTCATTTGTTGTCAAATCATAGGTTGTATATACAGGAGTATAAAACCAATCAACTTCATTGGGGTTTAGGGTTCTAACAGGGTTAGATAATAGAAACCGGTGCATAAAGATCTCAATTACGAACATATGAGTGAGGCATCTTGGATCCTTTTGTAGAATCTTTTTATTGTATTTTCTTGGAAGTTCATAGACAAAAACTTTCAGCCTTCCAACAGGATCATCTTCCAAAACATCACCAGCACTTCCTGCATGTTGTATAGATCAATCATACCTAAAGATTTCTCATATATTGAACTCCAAAACAACTTTTATAGTTTCAAAAATCTACACATTACCAAATCTTGATGCAATAAATCTCCTGTATGTAAAAGAAAAAACTTGACTTTCATTTTAGATACCAAGAATAAACCTTCACTTTACCCTTTCTTTGCCTTCACATTTACCAAATTACATCTTATATTGCCAATTGTTTTTATTGTTATATTGTTTTCCACGAATCTCTATTAAAGATGCCATGTGGGTCTAACATACAATATTTGGACAATTATATATAGCTAAAATATTATTATTTTTTAACTTTTTATTTATTTGTTGATGTGGATTTCTGGATTAACTTACACGTATCTTGACTAATTTCATAAATTTTAAAATTAACAATTATATAAACTTTTAATGATTCTAAGATAATTCAAATTTATAACTATTAAAAAATAAATTTACAACATTACCAGTTGAACAAATTCTTATTATCATTATTTTCAACTTTTTAATTTGTAACTACACACAAACTGAACCTTCAACACGATCCAGCTTTCCAGACTTGGACGGTTCACATGTAATATAAAGACAAAGCACAAACATGAACTAAGAACTAAGAACTAGGATAACTCTTTTGTCATAAACTATAAGTCATGAATGTTTTTAAAAACATTTAATACATGATGAATCCATATTTTTTCTGTATATCTTTATATATTTTTACTAAAAATAGATGGATCAAAAAAATATACGAATATAAATATAGTTTTCTCAGGCACAGTGGTCTAACATAACACTATTCTAAAGATGAGCTGAGTCTATCACTAGACAAACTCAAGCTCTACTAGGTCTAGTTATATTCTAACCTAAATATTATTGGATCTGACACGCACCTGATCTAAATAATTGTTAGGTTTGGTCTTTACTATGCTAAATGACCAAATCATCTTTTCAATTATTTGATTTTATTAATAGAATACTATTCAGTTAGTGAACCTAACCTTCTTTCATGTTTTCAAAGTTTTTTTAATATAAAAATGTATTAAAAAATAT
>Ga0325411_1000748_pt1 | contig 34738 bp, 18 predicted proteins | sample PopdelMetagenome_13_FD_206181 | JGI IMG/M metagenome (GOLD analysis project Ga0325411, IMG submission 206181) | Populus deltoides microbial communities from Bellville, Georgia, United States - Xylem-PdIQD-R4 | ecosystem: Host-associated > Plants > Phyllosphere > Stem > Wood/Secondary xylem...
ACAAGACTTGTGAAAATTGTCAAAAGTTGGGATCTATTTCAAAACGTCACATGATGCCCTTAAATCCTATTCTTGTCATTGAGATCTTTGACTGTTGGGGTATAGATTTCATGGGTCCATTTCCTCCCTCATTTGGTTTCTTGTACATATTAGTCGCAGTAGATTATGTTTCAAAATGGATAGAGGCAATTCCAAGTCGAAATAATGACCACAAAACAGTAATAAAGTTCTTGAAAGAAAATATTTTGAGTCGATTTGGAATCCCTCGAGCCATGATAAGTGATGGTGGAACACATTTCTGCAACAAGCCATTTGAGTCTTTAATGAAGAAATATGGAATCACACACAAAGTTGCCACCCCTTATCACCCTCAGACAAGTGGACAAGTAGAGCTTGCTAATAGGGAGATCAAACAAATCTTGGAGAAAACAGTGAACCCTAATAGGAAAGACTGGTCTTTAAGACTTAATGATGCACTTTGGGCTTATCGAACTGCTTATAAAACATCATTAGGTATGTCACCTTATAGACTAGTCTATGGAAAACCTTGTCACTTGCCTGTGGAACTTGAACATAAAGCTTATTGGGCTATTAAAGCTTTCAATTCAAACCTTGATGATGCCAGTCAGCTGCGTAAGTTACAAATAAATGAGCTTGAGGAAATAAGAAATGATGCATATGAGAATTCAAAAATTCATAAAGCAAGAATCAAAGAATTTCATGACAAGAGAATCTTGAGAAAAACATTTGATGTTGGTCAAAAAGTTTTGCTTTATAATTCTCGACTCCATTTATTTCCTGGAAAGCTAAGATCAAGATGGAGCGGTCCTTTTATTGTGAAACATGTGTATCCATATGGGGCCTGTGATATTGAGAATCCAAAGAATGGCAATGTTTTCAAGGTAAATGGACATCGTTTGAAAGTTTACTATGACAATTTTTTAGTTGAAAATGACTCTATTGAATTAAGTGATCTTGTATATAAAGCTTGATTCTTTTTCTCACATTGTTTTGTGTCTCGTTTTGGTGTGAATTTTGTTTTGCTAGTCTCTCTCATCCCGGTCAAATGGCGGATAACGGTACTCCGTGAATTCAATCGGTTCTTTCAGTTTCCCATAATAACTGATATCTATATATATTTGTGCAATTCTTTGCTTTTTCTCCCTTCTTTGAATCTTCTCTCCAATTCTCATTTGAAAATGGACACCACTCTTGAAAAATTGAAAAAGTACTTTCCCGCTCTGCTTCAGAATGTGATTACAAAAATTTACCGTGCTAGGTGTGCAAGATTGAGGTATTTAATGAATCATGGAATTCCTGAAGATATTCGTTGGCTGATTGAAGCAAAGGTCCGATTATCAGGTGAGTCCTCCAATTCTTTCATCTCATACATGCCTGGAACAGGTAAAAGCACTTTTGCAAAGAAACGTCGTGCAAAACGACTGAAAGTCTGTCACAGATGTGCCAGATGGACTTGTAATGCAACATGTCGTTCTTTAGGAATGGTATCTATAAACCGAAGGAGTGTTTTAACACCTAATACCCTAAAGTCAACTGACTTGGGAGCTATTGGCCCAACGCTTGTTACATGGGTTGAGGAGAAAAGCTTAAGGGAATCAAACATTGCACTATCTACGTATTAGTATCTGCAACCTGAGTTACTAAGCTCGTAGGGGTGTCTCAACACCCAATGCCCTAAGACCAACTGGTCTGGGAGTCATTAGCTGAAAGCTCGTTACATGGGTTAAAGATGCATTGTGTTGTAAGTTATATGTATATATATTGAAAAAAAAAAAGAAACGATAATAATCCCAACCCAAGGAAGTTAACCTTAAACATTAGAACAGAATATTGTTTTCCTCCAATTAAAGCCCCATCATCTATGTTTTCATACATTGAGCACATAAAAAGTAAGGTTTATTAATATTTTGTTTAAGAGATATTGAGCAGATATATAAACTTAATGAGAGTTTGTTTATCTGGATAGATTAATGGAAGTTGAATGATGAATGCTTTGCTTTGTGGAATTTGCAAATAGTTTTTCTATTTTAACGCTTTGATTACTAGGGACTAGTAATAAGCTGGTTGGGGGGGTATGATTAGTACTTAAAAGTGCATTTTTATCAAGGTTTTATATCATCATTTTGCACTTGAAGTATCAATAACTCCTTAACTAAAGCATGTTTTATAATAACATATCTAATTATATAAGATACCTTTAATTTATGGTAAATGTTCATCTTAAAAACATTTGATGTTGGTCAAAACGTTTTGCTTTATAATTCTCGACTCCATTTATTTCCTGTAATAATTTTACCGATGGTTTGTGTTCCTTATACCGATGGAATTAATCTGTCGGTAAAACTGTATAATGGCGTAGTGGGATTTCTATTGAGGATACTTTAAGGATATTTTAAATGTTTTAAAATAATAAAATAAAAAATAATAAAAAAATATAATTAGGATTTCTTTTATGAGGACACTTAAAGGATAGTTTGAATGTTTTAAAATTATAAAATTTAAAAATATTTTCAAAAAAAAGGAATTAGGATTTTTGTTGAGGATACTTCAAGGATAGTTTAATTTTTTAAAAATTGTAAATTTAAAAACAATTAGAATAAAGTAATTAGAAATTCTTTTTTAGGATACTTAAAGGATAGTTTAAATATTTTAAAATTATAAAATTTAAAAATAGTTAAAATAAAAGGTATTAGGATTTCATTTTAGGATACATCAAAGACACTTTAAATGTTTTAAAATTATAAAGTTTAAGAACAATTAAAAAAAACTAATTAGAATTTCAGTTCAAGATACTTTAAGAATAGTTTAAATGTTATAAAATTATAAATTTAAAAAACAATTAAGAAACAGAATTAGGATCTGTTTAGGATACTTCAAGAATTGTTTAAATATTTTAAAATTATAAAATTTGAAAACAATTAAAAAAAAGAAATTAGAATTTCTATTGAGGATATTTCAAGGATAGTTTAAATATTTTAAAATAATAAAATTAAAAAACAAATAAAAAAATAATTAGGATTTCTATTGAGGATACTTCAAGGATAGTTGAAATGATTTAAAATTAAAAAATTAAAAAAAAGTACTTCGGATTTCTATTTAAGATGCTTCAAAAATATTTTAAAAGTTTTAAAATTAGAAAATTAGAAAACAATTAAAAAGATATAATTAGGATATGTTTAGGATACTTTAAGGATAGTTTAAATGTTTTAAAATTATAAAATTCAAAAAACAATAAAAAAATGGTATTTAAGATTTCTGTTAAGATATTTTAAGGATAGTTTAAATGTTTTAAAATTATAAAATTTATAAACAAAATTAGGATCTGTTTAGGATATTTAAAGAATAGTTTAAATTTTTTAAAATTATAAAATTTGATAACTATTTCAAAAAATAAAAATTTGGATTTCAGTTTATGATATTTCAAAGACTATTTAAATGTTTTAAAATTATAAAATTTTAAAACAATTAAAAAATCTAATTAGGATTTCTGTTAAGGATAATTCAATGATAGTTTAAATGTTTTAAAATTATAAAATTAAAAAAACAAAATTAGGATATGTTTAGGATATTTCAAAAATAGGTTAAATGTTTTAAAATTATAAATTTTACAAAAAAGAAAAGAAATTAGGATTTCTATTTATGATATATGAAGGACATTTTAAATATTTTAAAATTATAAAATTTAAAAATAATTAAAAAAAGTAATTAGGATTTTTGTTTAGAATACTTCAAGGACAGTTTAAGTGTTTTAAAATTATAAATTTAAAAAAATTTAAAAAAACCAATTAGGATTTCTTTTCAGGATAATTCAAAGATAGTTTAAATGTTTTGAAATTATAAAATTTAAAACATTTCTAAAAAAAGAATTAGGATTTCTGTTTAGGATACTTCAAGGATAATTTAATTTTTAAAAAATTGTAAATTTAAAAACAATGAGAAGAAAATAATTAGGATTTCTTTTTTTTTGATACTTAAAAGATAGTTTAAATGTTTTAAAATTATAAAATTAAAAAATAATTAAAACAAAAGGTATTAGAATTTTGTTTTAGGATACATTAAGGACACTTTAAATATTTTAAAATTATAAAATTTTAAAAAATTAATTAGGATTTCTGTTCAAGATACTTCAAAGATAGTTTAAATGTTTTAAAATTATAAATTTAAAAAACAATTAAAAACAGAATTAGGATCTATTTAGGATACTTTAAGGATTGTTTAAATGCTTTAAAATTATAAGAGTAGAGATTCAATAGCTACTGCAAGGAAAATGGCCTCCAGAAACTCCTGTAAACATTTGGGGGTGATCCAACGGTTAGAGCCCTTTTGAGCCTTTACTCTCGTCTGGCGCGACTAGACATTCGCTTCAAAGAATAGAGAATCCTTAGCTACTACAACGAAAAAGGCCTCCAGAAACTCCTGTAAAAATTGAGAAGTGATCCAACGATCTGATAAAAAATTAAGGCGCTTTTGAGCCGTTACGCTAGTCTGGCACGACAAGACATGCTCTTCATCGAGTAGCAATTCCATGGCTACCACAAGGAAAACAGCCTCCGAAAACTACTGTAAAACTTTGAGCACGATCCAACGGTCGGATCAAAAGTTAGAGCCCTTTTGAGCCGTTACTCTGGTCTGGCGCGACCGGATGTTATCTTCATAGAGTAGAGAATCCGTAGCTACTACAACGAAAATGACCTCCAGAAACTCCTGTAAAAATTTTGGAGTGATCCAACGGTCTGATAAAAAATTAAGGCGCTTTTGAGCCGTTACGCTGGTCTGGCACGACGAGACCTGCTCTTCACTAAGTAGCGATTCCATGGCTACCACAAGGAAAACAACCTCCGGAAACTACTGTAAAAATTTAAGCGCGATCCAATAGTCGGATCAAGAGCCCTTTTGAGCCGTTACTCTAGTCTAGCGCGATCGGACGTTCGATTCACAGAGAAGAGATTCAATAGCTACAACAAGGAAAATGGCTTCCAGAAAATCCTGTAAAAATTCAGGAGTGATCCAACGGTCGGATCAAAAGTTAAAGTGCTTTTGATCCATTATGCTGGTGTGGCACGATGAAACCTACTCTTCAACGAGTATCAATTCTATGGCTACCACAAGGAAAACAGCCTCCAGAAACTACTGTAAACCTTTTAGCATGATCCAACGATCGGATCAAAAGTTAGAACCCTTTTGAGCCGTTACTCTAGTCTGGCGCGACCGGACGTTCGCTTCACAGAGTAGAGATTCAATAGCTACAACAAGGAAAATGGCCTCCAGATACTCCTGTAAACATTCGAGAGTGATCCAACTATCGGATCAAAGGTTAAGGTGCTTTTAAGCCGTTACGCTGATCTGGCACGACGGGACTTGCTCTAAACCTAGTAGCGACTTCATGGCTGCCAAAAGGAAAACAGCCTCTGGAAACTACTGTAAAACTTTGAGCACGATCCAACGGTCGAATCATAAGTTAGAGCCCTTTTGAGCCCTTACTCTGGTCTGGCGCGACCGGACGTTTGCTTCACAGAGTAGAGATTCCGTAGCTACTACAAGGAAAATGGCCTCCATAAACTCCTGTAAAAATTCAGGAGTGATGCAATGGTCTGATAAAAAATTACGACGCTTTTGAGCCGTTACGCTAGACTGGCACGATGAGACGTGCTCTAAACCTAGTAGCGACTCCATGGCTACCACAAGGAAAACAACCTCCGGAAACTACTGTAAAACTTTGAGCACGATCCAACGGTGGATCAAAAGTTAGAGCTCTTTTGAGTCGTTACTCAAGTCTGGCTTTACCGGACGTTCGCTTCACAGAGTAGAGATTCCGTAGCTACAACAAGGAAAATGGCCTCCAGAAACTCCTGCAAAAATTAAGTTGTGATATAACGGTTGGATCAAAAGCTATGATGCTTTTGAGCCGCTACGCTGGTCTGGCACGACGAGATGTGCTCTAAACCTAGTAGCGACTTCATGGCTACCACAAGGAAAATAGCCACCGGAAACTATTGTAAAACTTTGAGCACTATCCAACGGTCGGATCATAAGTTAGAGCCCTTTTGAGCCGTTACTCAAGTCTGGCGCGACCGGACGTTTGCTTCATAGAGTAGAGATTCCGTAGCTACTACAAGGAAAATGGCCTCCATGAACTCCTGTAAAAATTCAGGAGTGATGCAACGGTCTGATAAAAAATTACAGCGCATTTGAGCCGTTACGCTGGTCTGGCACGATGAGACATGCTCTAAACCTAGGAGCGATTCCATGGCTACCATACGAAAAACAGCCTCCAGAAACTACTATAAAACTTTGAGCAGGATGCAACGGTCGGATCATAAGTTAGAGCCCTTTCGAGTCGTTACTTTGGTTTGGCGTGACCGGACGTTGGCTTCATAGAGTAGAGATTATGTAGCTACTTCAAGGAAAATGGCCTTCATAAACTCCTGTAAAAATGCAGGAGTGATGCAACGGTCTGATAAAAAATTACGGCGCTTTTGAACCGTTACGCTAGTCTGGCACGATGAGACGTGCTCTAAACCTAGTAGCAACTCTATGGCTACCACAAGGAAAACAGTCTCCGGAAACTACTGTAAAATTTTAAGCACGATCCAACGGCGGATCAAAAGTTAAAGCCCTTTTGAGTCGTTACACTGGTGTGGCGCGACCGGACATTCGCGTCACAGAGTAGAGATTCCGTAGCTACTGCAAGGAAATTAGCCTCCAGAAACTCAAGTAAACATTCGAGTGTGATCCACCGGTCGGATCAAAAGTTAAGGCGCTTTTGAGCCGTTACGCAAGCTAGCACTACGAGACCTTCTCTTCACCAAGTACCGATTCCATTGCTACCGCAAGGCAAACAGCCTCCGGAAACGACTGTAAAACTTTGAGCACGATCCAACGGTTGGATCAAAAGTTAGAGCCCTATTAAGTCGTTATTCAAGTCTGGCGCGACCGGACGTTCGCTTCACAGAATGGAGATTCGATAATAACTACAAGGAAATTAGCCTCCAGAAACTCCTGTAAACATTCGGGTGTGATCTACCGATCGGATCAAAAGTTAAGGCGCTTTTGAGCCATTACACAAGCTGGCACTACGAGACCTGGTCTTCACGAGTACCGATTCCATTGCTACCACAAGGCAAAGAGCCTCCGAAAACTACTATAAAACTTTGAGCACGATCCAACGGTTAGATCAAAAGTTAGAGCCCTTTTAAGCCGTTACTCTAGTCTGGCGCTACCGGACGTTCGCTTCACAGAGTAGAGATTTGATACGTACTGCAAGAAAATTCACCTCCAGAAACTCTTGTAAACATTCGGGAGTGATCCAATGGTCGAATCAAAAGTTAAGGCGCTTTTGAGCCCTTACGCTGGTCTGGCACGACGAGACTTGCTCTTAACCTAGTAGCGATTCCATGGCTACCACATGGAAAACAACCTCCGAAAACTACTATAAAATTTGAGCACGATCTAATGGTCGGATCAAAAGTTAGAGCCCTTTTGAGTTGTTACTCTGGTTTGGCGCGACCGGACGTTCGCTTCACAAAGTAGAGATTCCGTAGCTACTACAAGGAAAATAGCCTCCAGAAACTCCTGAAAAAATCCAGGAGTGGTCCAACGGTCGGAACAAAAGTTATGGGGCTTTTATGCCGTTTTGCTGGTCTGGCACGACGAGACCTGCTCTTCACCGAGTAGCGATTTCATGCTACCACAAGGAAAACATCCTCCGGAAACTACTGTAAAAATTTGAGCCCGATCCAACGGTCGGATCAAAAGTTAGAGCCCTTTTGAGTCGTTAGTCTCTTCTAGCGCGACCGGATGTTCGAGTCACAGAGTAGAGATTTCATAGCTACTATAAGAAAAATGGCCTCCAGAAACTCCTGTAAAAATTCAGGAGTGATCCAATGGTCGGATTAAAGGTTAAGGCGCTTTTGAGTCGTTACACTTGTTGCACCCGACATCGCGGCGGCCCTAAAAATAATTCTCGATTTATGGAAAAAGAACAGATTTCTGGCATCTTGTTCTTTTAGGGAAAATGTCTTGTTTAAGGAGTCACCACCTAGTATTATGGTCACTAGGAACCCTAACTGGTCAATAGAGATTCTATGGTACGGGACTGGTTACGTAAAAGAAAAGATATTATCACCCCTTAAACGTTCTGCCTGAGGCAGACTGCATTGCTAGTTTTGCCTTAAATTGCTAAATGTTTATTGGTTTAGGATATGATAATTTTGCGTTTAATATTCCTGACTCTGGCGTCAGTGAATATTTAACTACGGATATTTCCAACTCTGGCGTTGGTAAATATCACGTAGCTATAAAAACAAAATAAATTTAAATCATTTTTTTTATTCCCGACTCTGGCGTCGGTGAATAAACAAATCAAATAAATTTATTTTTTAAGCATACACATTTTTTATGTAACTAAATAAAAGTAAAATACAATAAAATAAAATAAATTTACATCAGTATCTTTATTCCTGACTCTGGCGTCAATGAATAAACCAATAAATTTACTTTATTTTATTTTATTTTTGTATTCATATTTTTTATTTTTATGTAATTAAATAAAATACAATAAAATAAATTTGAATTAGTATTTTTATTCTGACTCTGGCGTCAATGAATAAAAATAACAAATTCATATTTATTTTTTTATTTGTACATACACACATCTTTGTTTTTTATTTTTTTACTTTTTACTTTTTATTTTTTTATTTTTTTAGGTTGGGCCCAGCTCAGCCCATATGGGCTGGGCTTAGCCCAGCCAGCCTGGCCTGGCTACTGGCCCAAGCCAGTGGCCCGGCTGGGCTGAGCTGCACTGTGCAAGTGAATTAAAATTCACTTGCACAGTGTAAAAGACACTTAATTGAAGAGGAGAGCTTGCTTACCTGGTCTGCGAGGCGATGGAGACGGTGGCGAAGCTCTGGCTGGCCGACTACCTCCTCTACTCTTCTCCTTCTTCTGCTTTCCTTTGTTTCCTTTTGATTCTGTGCCCGTATACTTTAGTTTTACCGCAGCTCCTGAGATGACGAAGGAAACAATAATGAAGATGCTGGTTTACTGTGATGTTCTTTGAATGAATACTGGTCTTTCCTTTGCTTGCAGGGACGAAAACGGTTTCAAAGATAATTCTCTTCACTGTGTGTGTGCTGCCCTCTTTCTCCCTTGCTCTTTGCGTTTTTATTTCTGCGCGTTTCTCTATTTTTTCCCCTGTTTCCCCTGCTTTTCTTCTGTTTCTGGCTTCCTTTTTCCCCCCGTTTTTTTTCTTCTCTGTGTTCTGGGTTGTTCTTCACTGGTTTTTCCTCTGTTTTTCTGGGTTTTCTCCTCTGTTTTCTGTTGTTTTCTCTGGGTTCTGCTTGCATTATGCTTCACTGATTTTTTTGTTTTTCCCCCTCCCTTCCACCACGAATAATTCCAACTCTGGCGTTGGTAAAAATTCGTAGCTATAAAAAAAAAAATCAGTATATATTTTTTCCTATTCCTGATCCTGATATTAGTGAATAAATTGAAAAAAAATATGTTTTTTTCTAAGACATGCAAAATTTTTATTTCTATAATTTCTATTTTTTATTTTTTATTTTTTTATTTTTTTGTTTTGGGGGGCTGGGCCCAGCTCAGCCCATGTGGGGGCTCGGCTGGACCCAGCCAGCCCGGCCTGGCCACTGGCCCAAACCAGTGGCCCGGCTGGGCAAAAGAAGAAGAAGCACGCGTGAAGTAAATTCACGCGTGCATGAATAGTGTGAAGGTAATTAAATTACCTTCACACTGCATTTGAAAGTTTTGTTGAATGCAGAGAATGGAAACTTACCTGTGCAACGGAGGACGGCGCCGAAGATGATGGCGTGGTGGCTGTTTTATTTTGTTTCCCAATGTGGCTTCACTGTCTTTTGGGTTGTTCTTTTTCTGCAGGCACGAAATGGTTGCCCCTCCGTTTTTCTTTCCTTCTCTGCTATGTCTCTTTGCCTTTGTGTTTGGGAAGAAAGCTTTTGGTCCGTGCTTCCGAATTCCCCTGCTCTGGACAAATACTATGATGGTAAGGGTCCTGGAACCGAGGGTTGGTTGGACCCAAGCTTTCTCGGGTTCTTTGCTCTGGTTCTACCCCTGTTTTTGCTCCGGTTTTCCTCTGTCTTTCTGGGTTTTTCTTCCTTGTTTTTGCTTGCGTTCCTCTCTTCCTGCTTCTGTTTTGCCTTCTTCCCTGTTCTCGGTCCCCAGTTTTTCTTTGTTCGGCTCTATCTTTTTCTTTCTCTTAGTTTTTTTTTTCTCTCCACTGTTTATGTTGGGTTCCTCCTTCGTTTCAGTCCAATTCCCCCCCTGTGCGCATCCCTTCTCCTGCTTTTATAGTTGGAGAATGGCATGCGTTTTTCTTGGCAAGGAAGACCCCAGGACCGTTATTGCAGGAGCAGTGATGGCAGGGGCGTCCGTTTCTCTGGCTTGGCGAGCGGAAGAAGACGAGCGGCTCTCTCTCTCTTTTTTTTTTAAACGACGCCGTTTGACTGTTAAAAGGCCATTTATGTTTTAGTCCCTGAGGTTTTCAAATTGTCGTAAGAAAGACCCCTGGATAAACTATTTATTGACCCCTGCATTTTCGCGCCATTTTCAATGTCATCCTTGGATTTTAATTTTTGCAATTTTGACCCCAAACTTTGCTATTTGTTCAATTAAGTCCCTGATTTCATTAATTTAACTAAATCCAAGTCCAATTAAGTCTCAAAACTTATCAATTCTCCAATTAAACCCTTGATTGGATTAATTAAATAAATTTCAAGCTTAATTAAGTCTCAAAACTTATCAATTCTCCAATTAAAACCCTGATTGGATTAATTAAATTAATTCCAAGCTTAATTAAGTCTTAAAACTTATCCATTCTTCAATTAAACCCTTGACTTGATTAATTAAATTAATTCCAAGCTTAATTAGATTAATTTCAAAGTTTAATTAAACCCCAGAATTTTCAATCATGTTGCCCTTAACCCAAATTTTAATTCATTCTTCATTTATTTCATTTTACTAGTTTTTTCATCATTATTATTTTTTTATCATCATCATTTTTTTTTATCCTTTTCAATAAATAAAATAATAATTAACATTAAAATTAAAATGGTCAAAAATTGGGTTATGACAACACTGGTCTGGCACGATAAGACCTGCTCTTCACCTAGTAGCGATTCCATGGCTACCACAACGAAAACAGCCTCCGCAAACTACTATAAAACTTGGAGCACGATCCAACTGTCGGATCAAAAGTTAGAGCCCTTTTGAGCCGTTACACTTATCTGGCGCGACCGGACGTTCGCTTCACAGAGTTGAGATTCAATAGCTACTACAAGGAAAATGGCCTCCACATACTCCTGTAAACATTTGAGAGTGATCCAACGATCGGATAAAAGGTTAAAGCGCTATTGAGCCGTTATGTTGGTCTCGCACGACGAGACCTGCTCTTCACTGTGTAGCGATTCCATGGCTACCACAAGGAAAAGAGCCTCTGAAAACTACTGTAAACCTTTGAACACGAGTCAACGGTCAGATCAAAAGTTAGAGCCCTTTTGAGCGGTTATTCTGGTCTGGCGTGACCAGACATTCGCTTCACAACGTAGAGATTCTGTAGCCACTCTAAGGGAAATGGCCTCCAAAAACTCCTATAAACATTCGGGAGTGATCCAACGATCAGATCAAAGGTTAAGGCACTTTTGAGCCGTTACGCTGGTCTGGCACGATGAGACGTGCTCTTCACCGAGTAACGATTCCATGGCTACGACAAGGAAAACAACCTCCGGAAATTACTGTAAAACTTTGAGCACGATCCAATGGTCGGATCAAAAGTTAGAGATCTTTTAAGCCATTACTCTAGTCTGGCGCGACCGGACATTCGCTTCACATAGTAGAGATTTCATAGCTATTACAAGCAAAATGGCCTCCAGAAACTCCTGTAAAAATTGAGTGATCCAACGGTCGGATCAAAAGTTATGGCGCTTTTACGCAGTTACACTAGTCTAGCACGACAAGACCTGCTCTTAACCTAGTAGCGATTCTATTGCTAACACAAGGAAAACAGCCTCCGGAAACTACTGTAAAAATTTAAACACGATCCAACGGTCGGATAAAAAGTTAGAGCCTTTTTAAGTCGTTACTCTGGTCTGGCGCCAGCGGACGTTCGATCCACAGAGAAGAGATTCAATAGCTACTAGAAGGAAATTAGCCTCCAGATACTCCTGTAAAAATTCTGGAGTGATCCAATGATTGGATGAAAGGTTAAAGCGCTATTGAGCCGTTACGCTGGTCTAGCACGACGAGACCTGCTCTTCACTGAGTAGCGATTCCACTACTACAATAAGGAAAATAGCCTTCGAAAACTACTGTAAAACTTTGAGCATGATCCAACGGTCGGATCAAAAGTTAGACCCTTTTGAGCTGTTACTCTAGTTTGGCGTGACCGGACGTTCGCTTTAAAGAGTATAGATTCTGTAGCTACTACAAGGAAAATGGCCTCCAAAAACTCCTGTAAAAATTCAAGAGTGATCCAACAGTCGGAACAAAAGTTATGGCCCTTTTATGTCGTTATGCTGGTCTGGCACGACGAGACCTGCTCTTCACCAAGTAGAGATTCCATTGCTACCACAAGGAAAACAACCTCTGAAAACTACTGTAAACCTTTGAGCACGATCCAACGGTCGGATAAAAAGTTAGAGCCTTTTTGAGTCGTTACTCTGGTTTGGCGCCAGCGGATGGTCGATCCACAGAGAAGAGATTCAATAGCTACAACAAGGAAAATGGCTTCCAGAAACTCCTATAAAAATTCAAGAGTGATCCAACGGTCGGATCAAAAGATATAGCCCTTTTGAGTCATTACTCTAGTCTGGCGCGACCGGACGTTCGCTTCACAGAGTAGAGATTCAATAGCTACTACAAGGAAAATGGCCTCCAGATACTCCTGTAAACATTCTGGAGTGATCCAACGATCGGATGAAAGGTAAAGGCGCTATTGAACCGTTACGCTGGTCTAGCACGACGAGACCTGCTCTTCACTGAGTAGCGATTCCATTGCTACGACAAGGAAAACAGCCTCCGGAAACTACTGTAAAACTTTGACCACGATCCAACGGTCGGATCAAAAGTTAGATCCTTTTGAGTTGTTACTCTAGTTTGGCGCGACAGGACGTTCGCTTCAAAGAGTATAGATTCCGTAGCTACTACAAGGAAAATGGCCTCCAGAAACTCCTGTAAAAATTCAGGGGTGATCCAACGGTCGGAACAAAAGTTATAGCCCTTTTATGCCGTTATGCTGGTCTGGCACTACGAAACCTGCTCTTCACCGAGTAGTGATTCCATAGCTACCACAAGGAAAACAACCTCTGAAAACTACTGTAAAACTTTGAGCAAGATCCAACAGTCGGATCAACAGTTAGAGCCATTTTGAGTCGTTACTCTCATCTGGCTTGATCGGACGTTCGATTCACAGAGTAGAGATTTCATAGCTACTATAAGCAAAATGGCCTCCAGAAACTCCTGTAAAAATTCGGGAGTGATCCAACGGTCGGATTAAAGGTTAAGGCGCTTTTGAGCCGTTACGTTGGTCTGGCACGACGAGAGCTGCTCGTCACCTAGTAGCGATTCCATAGCTACCACGAGTAAAACAGCCTCCGCAAACTACTATAAAACTTGGAGCACGATCCAACTGTCGGATCAAAAGTTAGAGCCCTCTTGAGCCGTTACTCTCATCTGGCTCGACCGGACCTTCGCTTCACATAGTAGAGATTCCGTAGCTACTACAAGCAAAATGGCCTCCAGAAACTCCTGTAAATATTCAGGAGTGATCCAACGGTCAGAACAAAAGTTAAGGCGCTTTTGAGCCGTTATGCTGGTTTGGCACAATGACACCTGCTCTTAACCTGGTAGTGATTCCATGGCTACCATAAGGAAAACAGCCTCCGCAAACTACTGTAAAACTTGGAGCACGATCCAACTATCAGATCAAAAGTTAGAGCCCTTTTGAGTCGTTACTCTAGTCTTGCGCGACCGTACATTCGCTTCATAAAGTAGAGATTCCGTAGCTACTACAAGGAAAATGGCCTTCAGAAACTCCTGTAAATATTCGGGAGTGATCCAACGATTGGATCAAAGGTTAGAGCGCTTTTGAGCCGTTATACTGGTCTGGCACGACAAGACCTGATCTTCAACGAGTAGCGATTCCATGGCCACGACAAGGAAAACAGCCTCCGGAAACTACTGTAAAACTTTGAGCACGATCCAACGGTTAGATCAAAAGTTAGAGTCCTTTTGAGCCATTACTCTAGTCTGGCGTAACCGGATGTTCGCTTCAAATAGTAGAGATTCCGTAGCTACTACAAGCAAAATGGCCTCCAGAAACTCCTGTAAAAATTGTGTGATCCAACGGTCGGATCAAAAGTTATGGTGCTTTTAAGCTGTTACACTGGTTTGGCACGATGAGAACTGCTCTTAACCTAGTAGGGATTCTATAGCTACCCCAAGAAAAACAGCTTTTGTCAACTGCTGTAAAAATTTAAGCACCATCCAACGGTCGTATCAAAAGTTATAGCCCTTTTGGGCCGTTAATCTGGTTTGGCGCGACCGGAAGTTCGCTTCACAGAGTAGAGATTCAATAGCTACTACAAGGAAAATGGCCTCCAGAAACTCCAGCAAACATTCGGGAGTGATACAACGGTTGGATCAAAAGTTAAGGCACTTTTGAGCCATTACGGTGGTTTGGCACGACGAGACGTGCTATTCATCGAGGAGCGATTCCGTGGCTACGACAAGGAAAACAACCTCCGGAAATTACTTTAAAATTTGGAAAACGATCCAACTGTCAAATCAAAAGTTAGAGCCCTTTTGAGCCGTTACTCTATTCTGACGCGACCAAACATTCGCTTCACAAAGTAGAGATTCAATAGCTCCAACAAGGAAAATGGCCTCCAGATACTCCTGTAAACATTCGGAGTGAACCAACGATCGGATCAAAGGTTAAGGCGCTAGTGAGCCGTTACGCTGGTCTGGCACGACGAGACCTCCTCTTCACCGAGTAGCGATTCCATGGCTACCATTAGGAAAATAGCCTCCGCAAACTACTGTAAAACTTGGAGCATGATCCAACTGTCGGATCAAAAGTTAGAGCCCTCTTGAGCCGTTACTCTCATCTGGCTTGACCGGATGTTCGCTTCACATAGTAGAGATTCCGTAGCTACTACAAGCAAAATGGCCTCCAAAAACTCCTGTAAAAATTCGGGAGTGATCCAACAGTCGGATTAAAGGTTAAGGCGCTTTTGAGCCGTTACGCTAGTCTGGCACGACGAGACCTGCTCGTCACCTAGTAGCGATTCCATAGCTACCACGAGTAAAACAGCCTCCGCATACTACTGTAAAACTTGGAGCACGATCCAACTGTCGGATCAAAAGTTAGAGCCCTTTTGAGCCATTACTCTGGTCTGGCGCAACCGGACATTCGCTTCACATAGTTGAGATTCAATAGCTACTACAAGGAAAATGGCCTCCAGAAACTCCTGTAAACATTCGGGAGTGATCCAACGATCGGATCAAAGGTTAAAGCGCTATTGAGTCGTTACACTGGTCTGGCACAACGAGACTCGCTCTTCACCGAGTAGTGATTCCATTGCTACCACTAGGAAATTAGCCTCCGCAAACTACTTTAAAACTTTGAGCACGATCCAACGATCGGATTAAAAGTTAGAGCCCTTTTGAGCCGTTACTCTCATCTGGCTCGACCGGACCTTCGCTTCACATAGTAGAGATTCCGTAGCTACTACAAGCAAAATGGCCTCAAGAAACTCCTGTAAATATTCAGGAGTGATCCAACGGTCGGATCAAAAGTTAAGGTGCTTTTGAGCCGTTACGCTGGTTTGGCACGACGACACCTGCTCTTGACCTAGTAGCTATTCCATGGCTTCCACAAGGAAAACAACCTCCGCAAACTACTGTAAAAATTGGAGCACGATCCAACTATCAGATCAAAAGTTAGAGCCCTTTTGAGTCATTACTCTAGTCTTGCGCGACCGTGCGTATGCTTCATAAAGTAGAGATTTCGTAGCTACTACAAGGAAAATGGCCTTCAGAAACTCCTGTAAATATTCGGGAGTGATCCAACGATCGGATCAAAGGTTACGCGCTTTTGAGCCGTTATATTGGTCTGGCACGACGAGACTTGATCTTCAACGAGTAGCGATTCCATGGCTACGACAAGGAAAACAGCCTCCGGAAACTACTGTAAAACTTTGAGCACGATCCAACGGTTAGATCAAAAGTTAGAGTCCTTTTGAGCCATTATTCTAGTCTGGCACAACCGGACGTTCGCTTCAAATAGTAGAGATTCCGTAGCTACTACAAGCAAAATGGCCTCCAGAAACTCCAGTAAAAATTGTGTGATCCAACGGTCCTATCAAAAGTTATGGCGCTTTTAAGCCATTACGCTGGTTTTGCACGATGAGAACTGCTCTTAACCTAGTAGGGATTCTATAGCTACCCCAAGGAAAACAGCCTTTGACAACTGCTGTAAAAATTTGAGCACCATCCAATGGTCGTATCAAAAGTTATAGCCCTTTTGGGCCGTTAATCTGGTCTGGCGCGATCGGAAGTTCGCTTCACAGAGTAGAGATTCAATAGCTACTACAAGGAAAATGGCCTCCAAAAACTCCTGTAAACATTCGGGAGTGATCCAACAATCGGATCAAAGGTTAAGGCGCTATTGAGTCGTTACGCTGGTCTGGCACGACGAGACCCGCTCTTCACCGAGTAGTGATTCCATTGCTACCACTAGGAAATTAGCCTCCACAAACTACTTTAAAACTTTGAGCACGATCCAACGATCGGATTAAAAGTTAGAGCTCTTTTGAGCCATTACTCTCATCTGGCTCGACCGGACGTTCGCTTCACATAGTAGACATTCCGTAGCTACTACAAGGAAAATGGCCTCCAGAAACTCTTGTAAACATTCGGGAGTGATACAACGCTTGGATCAAAAGTTAAGGTGCTTTTGAGCCGTTACGGTGGTCTTGCACGACGAGAAATGCTCTTCACCGAGTAGCGATTCCATGGCTACCACAATGAAAACATCTTCCGAAAACTACTGTAAAACTTTGAGCACGATCCAATGATCGCATCAAGAGTTAGAGGCCTTGTGGGCCGTTACTCTGGTCTGGCGCGACCAAAAGTTCACTTCATAGAGTAGAGATTCAATAGCTACTTCAAGGAAAATGGCCTCTAGAAACTCCTGTAAACATTCAATCAAATCAAACATAGATTGCGGACAGTTATGTTTTCTTGATTAATCAACTTATCTAGTTCTTAAAGCTGCCATTAAATTGAATTACTAGTGCGGACATTGTGGTTGTTTGATGGTTAGGGTTAGTTATACGGCGGATCTGTTAACTAACCAATGTTAAGAAGAGATAAATATTCAGAATATAAATTGATGTTTTGTTTCCACGATCAGTTTTGATTTCTGTAGGTGGATATGTGCTTGTGACCAAGATTTGTTCTCTTGATAATTTTCTGATTTTATTAAATTTTGTTTGATAGTTTTCTGTTTTCTTTTGCTTTAGCCTAGATAATGTCCAACCCCCCCCCAAATTGCATATCATCTAGCATAAAAATCTGACTTGAACTTCCTCGTGGGATCGACCCCTTGCTTGCTCTATACTATCTTATGTGTTGTGTTTGAAGCTAGGGTAATTAATTTGTGCGACCGCGACATCGCAACAGCTACCACAAGGAAAACAGCCTCCGCAAACTACTTTAAAACTTTGAGCACGATCCAACAGTCAGATCAAAAGTTAAAGCCCTTTTGAGCCGTTACACTAGTCTAGCGCGATCGGACGTTTGCTTCACAGAGTACAGATTCCGTAGCCACTACATGGAAAATGGCCTTCAGAAACTCCTGTAAACATTCGGGAGTGATCCAATGGTCGGATCAAAAGTTAAGGCCCTTTTCAGCCGTTATAGTGGTCTGGCACGATGAGACCTGTTATTCACTGAGTAGCGATTCCATAGCAATCTCAAGTAAAACAGCCTTCGGAAACTACTATAAACATTTGAGCATGATCCAACGGTCGGATCAAAAGTTAGAGCCTTTTTGAGCCGTTACTCTAGTCTTGCGCGACCGGACAATCGATTCACAGAGTAGAGATTTCGTAGCTACTACAAGGAAAATGGTCTCCAGAAACTCCAGTAAAAATTAAGGAGTGATCCAATGGTTTGATTAAAAGTTAAAGCGCTTTTGAGTCGTTACATTCGTCTGGCACGACAAGACCTGCTCTTCACCGAGTAGCGATTCCATTGCTACCACAAGGAAAACAGCCGACGAAAACTATTGTAAAACTTTGAGCACATTCCAACGGTCGAATCAAAAGTTATAGCGCCTTTGAATCGTTACTCTCTTTTGGCGCGACCGAACGTTCACTTCACAGAGTAGAGATTCTGTATCTACTACAAGGAAAATGGCCTCCAGAAACTCCTATTAACATTCGGGAGTGATCCAACGGTCGGATCAAAATTTCAAGCGCTTTTGAGCAGTTACACTCATATGGCACGACGAGACCTGCTCTTCACCGAGTAGCGATTCTATGGCTACCACAAGGAAAACATCCTCTGGAAACTACTATAAAAATTTGAGCACGATCCAACGGTCGGATCAAAAGTTAGAGCCATTTTGAGTCGTTACTCTGTTTTGGCGCGACCGGACGTTCGATTCACAGAGTAGAGATTTTGTAGCTACTACAAGCAAAATGGCCTCCAGAAACTCCTGTAAAAATTCTGGAGCGATCTAACGATCGGATCAAAAGTTAAGGCGCTTTTAAGCCGTTACGCTGGTCTGGCACGATGAGACCTGTTCTTAACCTAGTAGCGATTCCATGGCTACCAAAAGGAAAATAGCCTCCGAAAACTACTGTAAAACTTTGAGCGCGGTCCAACGGTCAGATCAAAAGTTAGAGCCCTTTTGAGTCGTTAGTCTGGTCTGGTGCAACCGGACGTTTGCTTCACAGAGTAGAGATTCAATAGCTACTATAAGGAAAAAGGCCTCCAGAAACTCCTGTAAACATTCGGGAGTGATACAACAATCGGATCAAAAGTTAAGGCGCTTTTGAGCCGTTAAGGTGGTCTAGCATGACAAGACTTGCTCTTCACCGAGTAGCAATTCCATGCTACCAAAAGGAAAACAGCCTCCGGAAACTAATGTTAAAATTTGAGCACGATCCAACGGTCGGATCAAAAGTTAGAGCCCTTTTGAGCCGTTACTCTGGTGTGGCGTGACCGGACGTTCGCTTCATAGAGTAGAGATTCCGTAGCTAATACAAGGAAAATGGCCTCCAGAAACTCCTGTAAACATTCGCGTGTGAGCCAATGGTCAGATCAAAAGTTAGAGCCCTTTTGAGCCGTTAATCTGGTCTGGCGCGACCGAATGTTCGATTCACAGAGTAGAGATTTCGTAGCTACTACAAGGAAAAAGCCTTACAGAAACTCCTGTAAAAACTCAAGAGTGAGCCAACGGTCGGATCAAAAGTTAATGCGCTTTTGAGCCGTTACGGTGGTCTAGCACGACGAGACTTGCTCTTCACCAGTAGCGATTCCATTGCTACCACAAGGAAAACAGCCTTCGGAAACTACTATAAAAATTTAAGCACGATCCAACGGTCGTATCAAAATTCAGAGCCCTTTTGAGCCGTTACTCTCGTCAGGCGTGATCGGAAGTTCGCTTCATAATGTAGAGATTCAATAGCTACTACAAGGAAAATGGCATCTAGAAACTCCTGTAAACATTCGAGAGTGATCTAACGGTCGGATCAAAAGTTAAGGCGCTTTTGAGCCGCTACGCTGGCCTGGCACGACGAGACCGGATCTTCTCCGAGTAGCGATTCCATGGCTACCACAAGGAAAATAGCTTCCACAAACTACTGTAAAACTTGAAACACAATCCAACTGTCGGATCAAAAGTTAGAGCGCTTTTGAGCCATTACTCAGGTCTAGCGGGATCGAACGTTCGCTTCACAGAGTAGAAATTCCATATCTACTACAAGGAAAATGGTCTCCAGAAACATCTGTAAAAATTAAGGAGTGATCCAACGGTTGGATCAAAAGTTATGGCACTTTTAAGCCGTTATGCTGGTCTGGCACGACGAGACCGCTCTTCATCGAGTAGCGATTCCATTTTCTACCACAAGGAAAGCAGCCTCTGGAAACTACTGTAAAAATTTGAGCACGATCCAACGGTCCAATCAAAAGTCAGAGCCCTTTTGAGATGTTACTCTGGTCTGGCGCTACCTGATGTTCGCTTCACAGAGTACAGATTTTGTAGCTGCTTCAAGCAAAATGGCCAACAGAAACTCCTGTAAAAATTCAGGAGTGGTCCAACGGTCAGATCAAAAGTTATGGCGTTTTTGAGCCGTTAAGCTGGTCTGGCTCGACGAGACCTGCTCTTAACCTAGTAGCGATTCCATTGCTACCATAAGGAAAACAGCCTCCGCAAACTACTGTAAAACTTTAAGCACGACCCAACGGTCGGATCTAAAGTTAGAGCCCTTTTGAGCTGTTAGTCTGGTCTGGCGCAACCGGACGTTCGCTTGATAGAGTAGAGATTCAATAGCTACTACAAGGAAATGCCCTCCAGAAACTCCTGTAAACATTCGGGAGTGATCCAACGGTCGGATCAAAAGTTAAGGCACTTTGGAGCCGCTACGCTGGTCTGGTAAGACGAGACCAGATCTTCTCTGAGTAGTGTTTCCATGGCTACCACAAGGAAAATAGCCTCCGCAAACTACTGTAAAACTTGGAGCACGATCCAACGGTCTTATCAAAAGTTAGAGCGCTTTTGAGCCGTTACTCTGGTCTAGCGGGACCGGACGTTCGCTTCACAAAAAAGAGATTCCATATCTACTACAAGGAAAATGCTCTCCAGAAACACCTGTAAAAATTGAGTGATCCAATGGTGGGATCAAAAGTTATGGCGCTTTTAATCCCGCCATTGTGAGTCAGAAACTACTATCACAGGTGACGCGTGGATTCGACAGCCCACACAGCCCTCTAGGAACTCTGAAATGATCAACGAACTGCTGTCACGGGTGACGCGTGGATTCGACAGCCCTAGGGAGTCAGAAACTGTTGTCATAGGTGACACGAGGATTCGACAGCCCACACAGCCCTCTAGGGACTCTGAAATGATCAACGAACTGCTGTCACTGGTGACGCGTGGATTCGACTGCACTAGGGAGTCAGAAACTGCTGTCACGGGTGACGCGAGGATTTGACAGCCCACACAGCTCCGTAGGGACTCAGAAACTGCTGTCACGGGTGACGAGTGGATTCGACAGCCAGACAGCCCCCTAGGGAGTCAGAAACTACTTTCACAGGTGACGCGTGGATTCGACAGCCCACACAGCCCTCTAGGGACTCTGAAATGATCAACGAACTGCTGTCACGGGTGACGCGTGGATCGACAGCCCAGACAGCCCCTAGGGAGTCAGAAACTGCTGTCACGGGTGACGCGTGGATTCGACAGCCCCCACAACCCCCTAGGGAGTCTGAAATCATCAACAAACTGCTGTCACGAGTCTCGCGAGGATTCTACAGCCCAGACAGCCCCCTAAGGAGTGAGAAATAGCTGTCAGGGGTGACGCGTGGATTCGACACCCTACACAACCCCCTAGGGACTCAGAAACTACTGTCACGGGTGACGCGTGGTTTCGACAGGCCAGACAGCCCCTAGTGAGTGAGAAACTGCTGTCACGGGTGACTCGTGGATTCTACAGCCCACACAGCCCTCTAGGGACTCTGAAATGATCAATGAACCACTGTCACTGGTGACGCGTGGATTCGACAGCCCTAGGGAGTCAGAAACTGCTGTCACAGGTGACGCGAGGATTCGACAGCCCACACAGCCCCATAGGGACTCAGAAACTGCTGTCTCGGGTGACGCATGGATTTGACAGCCAGACAGCCCCCTGGGGAGTCAGAAACTACTATCACAGGGGACACGTGGATTCGACAGCCCACACAGCCCTCTAGGGACTCTGAAATGATCAACGAACTGCTGTCACGGGTGACGCGTGGATCGACAGCCCACACAGCCCCTAGGGAGTCAGAAACTGCTGCCACGGGTGACGCGTGGATTCGACAGCCCCCACAACCCCCTAGGGAGTCTGAAATCATCAACAAACTGCTGTCACGAGTCTCGCGAGGATTCTACAGCCCAGACAGCCCCCTAAGGAGTGAGAAACAGCTGTCAGGGGTGACGCGTGGATTCGACACCCTACACAACCCCCTAGGGACTCAGAAACTGCTGTCACGGGTGACGCGTGGATTCAACAGCCAGACAGCGCCCTTGGGACTCAGAAACTGCTGTCACGGGTGACGCGTGGATTCTACAGCCCAGTCACCCCCTAGGAGGAGTCAGAAATCATCAACGAACTGTAGTAAAGGGTGACGCGTGGATTCGACAGGCCACACAGCTCCGGAGGAGTCAGTAATTGGTGTCATGGGTGACGCGTGGATTCGACAGCCCACACAACCCCCTAGGGAGTCTGAAATCATCAAGAAACTGCTGTCACGGGTCTCGCGAGGATTGTACAGCCCAGACAGCCCCCTAGGGAGTGGGAAACAGCTGTCACGGGTGACGCGTGGATTCGACAGCCACACAGCCCCCTAGGGATTCAGAAACTGCTGTCACGGGTGACGAGAGGATTCCACAGCCCACACAGCCCTGTAGGGACTCAGAAACTGCTGTCACGGGTGACGGGTGGATTTGACAAGCCAGACAGCCCCCTAGGGAGTCAGAAACTGCTGTCAGGGGTGACGCGAGGATTCGACAGGCCAGACAACCCCTAACAGAGTCACAAACTACTGTCACGGGTGACGCGTGGATTCGACAGCCCAGACAGCCCCCTAGGGAGTCAGAAACTGCTGTCACGGCTGACGCGTTGATTCGACCGCCCCCTATGGAGTCAGAAACTGCTGTCACGAGTGAAGCGTGGATTCGACCGCCCCCTATGGAGTCAGAAACTGCTGTCACGAGTGATGCGTGGATTCGATAGCGAGACAGCCCCCTAGGGAGTCATAAACTACTGTCACGGGTGACGTGTGGATTCGACAGGCTAGACAGCCCCCTATGGAGTCAGAAACTGCTGTCACGGGTGAAGCGTGGATTCGACAGCCGAGACAACCCCCTAGGGAGTCAGATACTGCTGTCATGGGTGACGCGTGGATTCTACAGCCTACACAGCCCTCTAGAGACTCTGAAATGATCAACGAACTGCTGTCACTGGTTACGCGTGGATTCGATAGCCTTAGGGAGTCAGAAACTGCTGTCACGGGTGACGCGAGGATTCGACAGCCCACATATCCCCGTAGGGACTCAGAAAATGCTGTAAAGGGTGACGCGTGGATTCGAAAGCCCACACAGCTCCCTAGGAGTCAGAACTGCTGTCACGGGTGACGCGTTGATTCGACAGCCCCTAGGGAGTTAGAAAATGCTGTCACGGGTGACGCGTGGACTCTACAGCGCAGACACCCCCTAGGGGGAGTTAGAAATCATCAACGAACTGCTGTAAAGGGTGACGCGTGGATTCGAAAGACCACACAGCCCCCTAAGGACTCAGAAACTGCTGTCACGGGTGACGCGTTGATTCGACCGCCCAGACAGCCCCTAGGGAGTCAGAAACTGCTGTCAAGGGTGACGCGTGGATTCGACAGCCCAGACAGCCCCTAGGGACTCAGAAACTGCTGTCACGGGTGACGCGTTGATTCGACCGCCCCCTAGGGAGTCAGAAACTGCTGTCACTAGTGACGCATGGATTCGACAGCCAGACAGCCCCCTAGGGTGTTAGAAACTGCTGTCACGGATGACGCGTGGATTCGACAGCCCACACACCTCCCTAGGGAGTCAGATACTGCTGTCAACGGTGACGCGTGGATTCTACAGCCCACACAGCCCTCTAGAGACTCTGAAATGATCAACGAACTGCTGTCACTAGTGACGCGTGGATTCGACAGCCCTAGGGAGTCAGAAACTGCTGTCACGGGTGACGCGAGGATTCGACAGGCCAGACAGCCCCTAGGGAGTTAGAAATTGCTGTCACGGGTGACGCGTGGATTCGACAGGCCAGACAGCCCCCTAGGGAGTAGGAAATAGCTGTCACGGGTGACGCGTGGATTCGACAGCCACACAGCCCACTAGGGAGTCAGAAACTGCTGTCACGGGTGACGCGTGGATTCGACAGGCCAGACAGCCCCCTACGAAGACAGAAACTGCTGTCACGGGTGACACGTGGATTCGACAGCAAGACAGCCCCTTAGGGAGTCAGAAACTGCTGTCACGGGTGACGCGAGGATTCAACAGGCCGGACAGCCCCTTACAGAGTCACAAACAGCTCTCACGGGTGACGTGTGGATTCGACAGCCCAGACAGCCACCTAGGAGTCAGAAACTGCTGTCACGGGTGACGCGTGGATTCGACAGCCCAGACAGCCCCTAGGGACTCAGAAACTGCTGTCATGGCTGACGCGTTGATTCGACCGCCCCCTAGGGAGTCAGAAACTGCTGTCACCAGTGACGCGTGGATTCGACAGCCAGACAGCCCCCTAGGGCGTCAGAAACTGCTATCACGGGTGACGCGTGGATTCGACAGCCACACACCTCCCTAGGGACTTAGAAAATGCTGTCACGGGTGACGCGTTGATTCAACAGCCCCCAAGGGAGTCAGAAACTGCTGTCACGGGTGACGCGTGGATTCGACAGCCCCCAAAGGAGTCAGAAACTGCTGTCACTGGTGACGCGTGGATTCTACAGCCCTAGGAAGTCAGAAACTGCTTTAATGGGTGACGCGAGGATTCGACAGCCCACACAGCCCTGTAGGGACTCAGAAACTATTGTCACGGGTGACGCGTGTATTCGACAGCCCAGACAGCCCCCTAGGGAGTCAGAAACTGCTGTCACGGGTGACGCGTGGATTCGAGAGCCCACACACCTCCCTAGGGAGTCAGAAACTGCTGTCACGGGTGACGCGTGGATTCGACAGCCACACAGCCCCCTAGGGAGTCAGAAACTGCTGTCACGGGTGACGCGAGAATTCGACAGCCCCCTAGGGAGTCAGAAACTACTGTCCAGGGTGACCTGTGGATTCCACAGGCCACACAGCCCCCTACGGAGTCAGAAACTACTGTCACGGGTGACGCGTGGATTCGACAGCCCACACACCTCCCTAAGGAATCAGAAACTGCTGTCACGGGTGACGCGTGGATTCTACAGCCCACACAGCCCTCTAGAGACTCTGAAATGATCAACGAACTGCTGTCACTGGCTACGCGTGGATTCGACAGCCCTAGGGAGTCAGAAACTGCTGTCACGGGTGACGCGAGGATTCGACAGCCCACACAGCCCTGTAGGGACTGAGAAACTGCTGTCACGGGTGACGCGTGGATTCGACAGCCCAGACAGCCCCCTAGGGACTCAGAAAATGCTGTCACGGGTGACGCGTTGATTCGACAGCCCCTAAGGGAGTCAGAAACTGTTGTCACGGGTGACGCGAGGATTCGACAGCCCACACAGCCTTGTAGGGACTCAGAAACTGCTGTCACGGGTGACGCGTGGATTCGACAGCCCAGACGGCCCCCTAGGGACTCAGAAACTGCTGTCATGGGTGACGCGTTGATTCGACAGCCCCCTAGGGACTCAGAAACTGCTGTCACGAGTGACGCGTGGATTTGACAGCCACACAGCCCTCTACGGATTCAGAAACTGCTGTCACGGGTGACGCGTGGATTCTACAGCCCAGTGACCCCCTAGGGGGAGGCAGAAATCATAAATGAACTGCTGTAAAGAAGAAGACGCGGATATTCGACAGCCCACTCAGCTCCCTAGGAGTCAGAAACTGCTGTCATGGGTGACGCGTCGATTTGACAGCCCACACATCCCTCTAGAGACTCTGAAATGATCAACGAACTGCTGTCACTGGCGACGCATGGATTCGACAGCCCTAGGGAGTCAGAAACTGCTGTCACATGTGACGCGAGGATTCGACAGCCCACACAGCCCTGTAGGGACTGAGAAACTGCTGTCACGGGTGACACGTGGATTCGACAGCCCAGACAGCCCCTAGGGACTCAGAAAATGTTGTCACGGGTGACGCGTTGATTCGACAGCCCTAAGGGAGTCAGAAACTGCTGTCACGGGTGACGCGTGGATTCGACAGCACCCTATGGAGTCAGAAACTGCTGTCACGGGTGACGCGTGGATTCAACAACCCACACACCTCCTTAGGGAATCAGAAACTGCTGTCACGGGTGACGCGTGGATTCTACAGCCCACACAGCCCTCTAGAGACTCTGAAATGATCAACGAAGTGCTGTCACTGGCGACGCGTGGAGTCGACAGCCCTAGGGAGTCAGAAACTGCTGTCACGGGTGACGCGAGGATTCGACAGCCCACACAGCCCTGTAGGGACTGAGAAACTGCTGTCACGGGTGACGCGTGGATTCGACAGCCCAGACAGCCCCCTAGGGACTCAGAAAATGCTGTCACGGGTGACGCGTTGATTCGACAGCCCCTAAGGGAGTCAGAAACTGCTGTCACGGGTGACGCGTGGATTCGACCGCCCCCTAGGGAGTCAGAAACTCCTGTCACGCGTAACGCGTGGATTCGACAACACCCTATGGAGTCAGAAACTGCTGTCACGGGTGACGCGTGGATTCGACAGCCCACACTCCTCCCTAGGGAATCAGAAACTGCTGTCACGGGTGACGCATGGATTCTACAGCCCACACAGCCCTCTAGAGACTCTGAAATGATCAATAAACTGCTGTCACTGGCGACGCGTGGATTCGACAGCCCTAGGGAGTCAGAAACTGCTGTCATGGGTGACGCGAGGATTCAACAGCCCACATATCCCCGTAGGGACTCAGAAACTGCTGTAAAGGGTGACGCGTGGATTCGAAAGCCCACACAGCTCCCTAGGAGTCAGAAACTGCTGTCACGGGTGACGCGTTGATTCGATAGCCCCCTAGGGAGTCAGAAAATGTTGTCACGGGTGACGCGTGGACTCTACAGCGCAGACACCCCCTAGGGGGAGTCAGAAATCATCAATGAACTGCTGTAAAGGGTGACGCGTGGATTCGAAAGCCCACACAGCTCCCTAGGAGTCAGAAATTGCTGTCAGGGGTGACGCGTGGATTCGACAGCCCACACAACCCCCTAGGGAGTCTGAAATCATCAACAAACTGCTGTCACGGGTCTCGCGAGGATTGTACAGCCCAGACAGCCCCCTAGGGAGTGTGAAACAGCTGTCACGGGTGACGCGTGGATTCGACAGCCACACAGCCCCCTAGGGAGTCAGAAACTGCTGTCACGGGTGACGAGAGGATTCGACAGCCCACACAGCCCTGTAGGGACTCAGAAACTGCTGTCACGGGTGACGGGTGGATTGGACAGGCCAGACAGCCCCCTACCGAGTCAGAAACTGCTGTCACGGGTGACGCGTGGATTCGACAGGCAGACAGCCCCCTACGCAGTCAGAAACTGCTGTCACGGGTGAAGCGTAGATTCGACAGCCGAGACAGCCCCCTAGGGAGTCAGATACTGCTATCATGGGTGACGCGTGGATTCTACAGCCCACACAGCCCTCTAGAGACTCTGAAATGATCAACGAACTGCTGTCACTGGTTACGCGTGGATTCGATAGCCTTAGGGAGTCAGAAACTGCTGTCACGGGTGACGCGAGGATTCAACAGCCCACATATCCCCGTAGGGACTCAGAAATTGCTGTAAAGGGTGACGCGTGGATTCAAAAGCCCACACAGCTCCCTAGGAGTCAGAAACTGCTGTCACGGGTGACGCGTTGATTCGACAGCCCCTAGGGAGTTAGAAAATGCTGTCATGGGTGACGCGTGGACTCTACAGCGCAGACACCCCCTAGGGGGAGTTAGAAATCATCAACGAACTGCTGTAAAGGGTGACGCGTGGATTCGAAAGCCCACACAGCCCCCTAAAGACTCAGAAACTGCTGTCAAGGGTGACGCGTGGATTCGACAGCCCAGACAGCCCCTAGGGACTCAGAAACTGCTGTCAAGGGTGACGCGTTGATTCGACCGCCCCCTAGGGAGTCAGAAACTGCTGTCACTAGTGACGCATGGATTCGACAGCCAGACAGCCCCCTAGGGTGTTAGAAACTGCTGTCACGGATGACGCGTGGATTCGACAGCCCATACACCTCCCTAGGGAGTCAGATACTGCTGTCAACGGTGACACGTGGATTCTACAGCCCACACAGCCCTCTAGAGACTCTGAAATGATCAACGAACTGCTGTCACTGGTGACGCGTGGATTCGACAGCCCTAGGGAGTCAGAATCTGCTGTCACGGGTGACGCGAGGATTCGACAGGCCAGACAGCCCCCTGGGGAGTCAGAAATTGCTGTCACGGGTGACGCGTGGATTCGACAGGCCAGACAGCCCCCTAGGGAGTAGGAAATAGCTGTCACGGGTGACGCGTGGATTCGACAGCCACACAGCCGACTAGGGAGTCAGAAACTGCTGTCACGGGTGACGCGTGGATTCGAGAGGCCAGACAGCCCCCTACGAAGACAGAAACTGCTGTCACGGGTGACGCGTGGATTCGACAGCAAGACAGCCCCTTAGGGAGTCAGAAACTGCTGTCACGGGTGACGCGAGGATTCAACAGGCCGGACAGCCCCTTACAGAGTCACAAACAGCTGTCACGGGTGACGCGTGGATGCGACAGCCCAGACAGCCACCTAGGAGTCAGAAACTGCTGTCACGGGTGACGCGTGGATCCGACAGCCCAGACAGCCCCCTAGGGACTCAGAAACTGCTGTCATGGGTGACGCGTTGATTCGACCGCCCCCTAGGGAGTCGGAAACTGCTGTCACCAGTGACGCGTGGATTCGACAGCCAGACAGCCCCCTAGGGCGTCAGAAACTGCTGTCACGGGTGACGCGTGGATTCGACAGCCACACCCCTCCCTAGGGAGTCAGATACTGCTGTAAAGGGTGACGCGTGGATTCTACAGCCCACACAGCCCTCTAGAGACTCTGAAATTATCAACGAACTGCTGTCACTAGTGACGCGTGGATTCGACAGCCCTAGGGAGTCAGAAACTGCTGTCACGGGTGACGCGAGGATTCGACAGGCCAGACAGCCCCCTAGGGAGTCTGAAATTGCTGTCACGGGTGACGCGTGGATTCGACAGTCCAGACAGCCCCTTACGGAGACAGAAACTGCTGTCACGGGTGATGCGTGAATTCGACAGCCGAGACAGCCCCCTAGCGAGTCAGAAACTGCTGTCACGGGTGTCGCGTGGATTCTCCAGCCCAGACATCCCCTAGGGGAGTCAGAAATCATCAACGAACTGCTGTAAAGGGTGACGCGTGGATTCGAAAGCCCACACAGCTCCCTAGGAGTCAGAAATTGCTGTTATGGGTGACGCGTGGATTCGACAGCCCACACAACCCTCTAGGGAGTCTGAAATCATCAACAAACTGCTGTCACGGGTCTCGTGAGGATTGTACAGCCCAGACAGCCCCCTAGGGAGTGGGAAACAGCTGTCACGGGTGACGCGTGGATTCGACAGCGACACAGCCCACTAGGGAGTCAGAAACTGCTGTCACGGGTGACGAGAGGATTCGACAGCCCACACAGCCCTGTAGGGACTCAGAAACTGCTCTCACGGGTGACGGGTGGATTTGACAGGCCAGACAGCCCCCTACGGAGACAGAAACTGCTGTCACGGGTGACGCGTGGATTCGACAGCTAGACAACCCCTTAGGAAGTCAGAAACTGCTGTCACGAGTGACGCGAGGATTCGACAGGCCGGACAGCCCCTTACAGAGTCACAAACAGCTGTCACGGGTGACGCGTGGATTCGACAGCCCAGACAGCCACCTAGGAGTCAGAAACTGCTGTCACGGGTGACGCGTGGATTCGACAGCCCAGACAGCCCCCTAGGGACTCAGAAACTGCTGTCATGGGTGACGCGTTGATTCGACCGCCCCCTAGGGAGTCAGAAACTGCTGTCACCAGTGACGCGTTGATTCGACAGCCAGACAGCCCCCTAGGGCATCAGAAACTGCTGTCACGGGTGACGCGTGGATTCGACAGCCACACACCTCCCTAGGGAGTCAGATACTGCTGTCAAGGGTGACGCGTGGATTCTACAGCCCACACAGCCCTCTAGAGACTCTGAAATGATCAACGAACTGCTGTCACTGGGGACGCGTGGATTCGACAGCCCTAGGGAGTCAGAAACTGCTGTCACGGGTGACGCGAGGATTCGACAGGCCAGACAGCCCCCTAGGGAGTCTGAAATTGCTGTCACGGGTGACGCGTGGATTTGACAGGCCAGACAGCCCCTTACGGAGACAGAAACTGCTGTCACGGGTGATGCGTGAATTCGACAGCCGAGACAGCCCCCTAGCGAGTCAGAAACTGCTGTCACGGGTGACGCGTGGATTCTCCAGCCCAGACAACCCCTAGGGGGAGTCAGAAATCATCAATGAACTGCTGTAAAGGGTGACGCGTGGATTCGACAGCCCACACAGCTCCCTAGGAGTCAGAAATTGCTGTCATGGGCGACGCGTGGATTCGACAGCCCACACAACCCCCTAGGGAGTCTGAAATCATCAACAAACTGCTGTCACGGGTCTCGCGAGGATTGTACAGCCCAGACAGCCCCCTAGGGAGTGGGAAACAGCTGTCATGGGTGACGCGTGGATTCGACAGCCACACAGCCCACTAGGGAGTCAGAAACTGCTGTCACGGGTGACGAGAGGATTCGACAGGCCACACAGCCCTGTAGGGACTCAGAAACTGCTCTCACGGGTGACGGGTGGATTTGACAGGCCATACAGCCCCCTAGCGAGTCAGAAACTGCTGTCACGCGTGGATTCGACAGCCCAGACAGCCCCCTAGGAGTCAGAAACTGCTGTCACTGGTGACGCGTGGATTCTACAGCCCTAGGGAGTCAGAAACTGCTTTAATGGTTGACGCGAGGATTCGACAGCCCACACAGCCCTGTAGGGACTCAGAAACTGCTGTCACGGGTGACGCGTGTATTCGACAGCCCACACAGCCCCCTAGGGAGTCAGAAACTACTGTCACGGGTGACGCGTGGATTCGACAGCCCAGACAGCCCCCTAGGGACTCAGAAACTGCTGTCACGGGTGACGCGTTGATTCGACAGCCACACAGCCCCCTAGGGAGTCAGAAACTTGTGTCACAGGTGACACGAGAATTCGACAGCCCCCTAGGGAGTCAGAAACTACTGTCCAGGGTGCCCTGTGGATTCCACAGGCCACACAGCCCCCTACGTAGTCAGAAACTGCTGTCACGGGTGACGCGTGGATTCGACAGCCCACACACCTCCCTAAGGAATCAGAAACTGCTGTCACGGGTGACGCGTGGATTCTACAGCCCACACAGCCCTCTAGAGACTCTGAAATGATCAACGAACTGCTGTCACTGGCTACGCGTGGATTCGACAGCCCTAGGGAGTCAGAAACTGCTGTCACGGGTGACGCGAGGATTCGACAGCCCACACAGCCCTGTAGGGACTGAGAAACTGCTGTCACGGGTGACGCGTGGATTCGACAGCCCAGACAGCCCCCTAGGGACTCAGAAAATGCTGTCACGGGTGACGCGTTGATTCGACAGCCCCTAAGGGAGTCAGAAACTGCTGTCACGGGTGACGCGTGGATTCGACCGCCCCCTAGGGAGTCAGAAACTCCTGTCACGCGTAATGCGTGGATTCGACAACACCCTATGGAGTCAGAAACTGCTGTCACGGGTGACGCATGGATTCGACAGCCCAGACGGCCCCCTAGGGACTTAGAAACTGCTGTCACGGGTGACGCGTTGATTCGACAGCCCCCTAGGGACTCAGAAACTGCTGTCACGAGTGACGCGTGGATTTGACAGCCACACAGCCCTCTACGGATTCAGAAACTGCTGTCACGGGTGACGCGTGGATTCTACAGCCCAGTGACCCCCTAGGGGGAGGCAGAAATCATAAATGAACTGCTGTAAAGAAGAAGACGCGGATATTCGACAGCCCACTCAGCTCCCTAGGAGTCAGAAACTGCTGTCATGGGTGACGCGTCGATTCGACAGCCCACACAGCCCTCTAGAGACTCTGAAATGATCAACGAACTGCTGTCACTGGCGACGCATGGATTCGACAGCCCTAGGGAGTCAGAAACTGCTGTCACGGGTGACGCGAGGATTCGACAGCCCACACAGCCCTGTAGGGACTGAGAAACTGCTATCACGGGTGACGCGTGGATTCGACAGCCCAGACAGCCCCTAGGGACTCAGAAAATGCTGTCACGGGTGACGCGTTGATTCGACAGCCCTAAGGGAGTCAGAAACTGCTGTCACGGGTGACGCGTGGATTCGACAGCACCCTATGGAGTCAGAAACTGTTGTCACGGGTGACGCGTGGATTCGACAACCCACACACCTCCTTAGGGAATCAGAAACTGCTGTCACGGGTGACGCGTGGATTCTACAGCCCACACAGCCCTCTAGAGACTCTGAAATGATCAACGAACTGCTGTCACTGGCGACGCGTGGAGTCGATAGCCCTAGGGAGTCAGAAACTGCTGTCACGGGTGACGCGAGGATTCGACAGCCCACACAGCCCTGTAGGGACTGAGAAACTGCTATCACGGGTGACGCGTGGATTCGACAGCCCAGACAGCCCCTAGGGACTCAGAAAATGCTGTCACGGGTGACGCGTTGATTCGACAGCCCTAAGGGAGTCAGAAACTGCTGTCACGGGTGACGCGTGGATTCGACAGCACCCTATGGAGTCAGAAACTGCTGTCACTGGCGACGCGTGGAGTCGATAGCCCTAGGGATTCAGAAACTGCTGTCACGGGTGACGCGAGGATTCGACAGCCCACACAGCCCTGTAGGGACTGAGAAACTGCTGTCACGGGTGACGCGTGGATTCGACAGCCCAGACAGCCCCCTAGGGACTCAGAAAATGCTGTCACGGGTGACGCGTTGATTCGACAGCCCCTAAGGGAGTCAGAAACTGCTGTCACGGGTGACGCGTGGATTCGACCGCCCCCTAGGGAGTCAGAAACTCCTGTCACGCGTAACGCGTGGATTCGACAACACCCTATGGAGTCAGAAACTGCTGTCACGGGTGACGCGTGGATTCGACAGCCCACACTCCTCCCTAGGGAATCAGAAACTGCTGTCACGGGTGACGCATGGATTCTACAGCCCACACAGCCCTCTAGAGACTCTGAAATGATCAATAAACTGCTGTCACTGGCGACGCGTGGATTCGACAGCCCTAGGGAGTCAGAAACTGCTGTCATGGGTGACGCGAGGATTCAACAGCCCACATATCCCCGTAGGGACTCAGAAACTGCTGTAAAGGGTGACGCGTGGATTCGAAAGCCCACACAGCTCCCTAGGAGTCAGAAACTGCTGTCACGGGTGACGCGTTGATTCGACAGCCCCCTAGGGAGTCAGAAAATGTTGTCACGGGTGACGCGTGGACTCTACAGCGCAGACACCCCCTAGGGGGAGTCAGAAATCATCAACGAACTGCTGTAAAGGGTGACGCGTGGATTCGAAAGCCCACACAGCTCCCTAGGAGTCAGAAATTGCTGTCACGGGTGACGCATGGATTCTACAGCCCACACAGCCCTCTAGAGACTCTGAAATGATCAACAAACTGCTGTCACTGGCGACTCGTGGATTCGACAGCCCTAGGGAGTCAGAAACTGCTATCACGGGTGGCGCGAGGATTCGACAGCCCACACAGCCCTGTAGGGACTCAAAAACTGCTGTCACGGGTGACGCGTGGATTCGACAGCCAGACGGCCCCCTAGGGACTCAGAAACTGCTGTCACGGGTGACGCGTTGATTCGACAGCCCCCTAGGGCGTCAGAAACTGCTGTCACGGGTGACGCGTGGATTCGACAGCCACACAGCCCCCTAGTGAGTCAGAAACTGCTGTCACGTGTCACGCTTGGATTCGACAGGCCAGACAGCCCCCTATGGAGTCAGAAACTGCTGTCACGGGTGACTCGTGGATTCGACAGCCCCCTAGGGAGTCAGAAACTCCTGTCACGGGTGACCTGTGGATTCCACAGGCCAGACAGCCCCCTCCGGAGTCAGAAACTGCTGTCACGGGTGACGCGTGGATTCGACCGGCCCTTAGGGAGTCAGAAACTACTGTCACGCGTGACGCGTGGATTCGACAGCCCCCTAGGGAGTCAGAAACTGCTGTGACGGGTGAGGCGTGGATTCGACAGCCCACACACCTCCCTAGGGAATCAAAAACTGCAGTCACGGGTGACGCGTGGATTCTACAGCCCACACAGCCCTCTAGAGACTCTTAAATGATCAACGAACTACTGTCACTGGCGACGCGTGGATTCGACAGCCCTAAGGAGTAAGAAACTGCTGTCACGGGTGACGCGACGATTCGACAGCCCACACAGCCCTGTAGGGACTCAGAAACTGCTGTCACGGGTGACGCGTGGATTCGACAGCCCAGACAGCCCCCTAGGGACTCAGAAAATGCTGTCACGGGTGACGCGTTGATTCGACAGCCCCCAAGGGAGTCAGAAACTGCTGTCACGGGTGACGCGTGGATTCGACAACCCACACACCTCCTTAGGGAATCAGAAACTGCTGTCACGGGTGACGCGTGGATTCTACAGCCCACACAGCCCTCTAGAGACTCTGAAA